>JACCEE010369817.1_pt1 | contig 30131 bp, 23 predicted proteins | sample 7449931 | NCBI WGS metagenome assembly JACCEE01 (sample SAMN15323457, study PRJNA562643) | freshwater metagenome | isolation source: river surface water | place: USA:Blue River Watershed | collected 2017-08-19 | reverse complement strand
AGGCTGTTAAAGAGAAGGTTTCTAAAGCAGAAGCTGAAGACTTGGCAGCTAAATTGAAAGAGGCCGGCGCTACAGTTGAAATTAAGTAAGCACTAAACCAATGTACCCTAAGGCCCCGGAAATTCCGTGGGCCTTTTGGGCGTTTTAAGACGAACACTACTGTCAAACCATAAAAAAACCAAAAAAATTGAGCACCATACAAAACAAAAGGATTTCATTTGGCAAGGTAAAACACGCCATTGATTATCCCGATTTTCTGGACGTACAACTCCAATCTTTCCAAGAGTTTTTCCAGTTAGACACTCCGGCCGACAAGCGCGAGGGAGAGGGATTGTTTGAAGTATTCCGCGAGAACTTCCCAATCACCGATACCCGTAACATCTTTGTGTTGGAATTCCTAGATTATTTCGTGGATCCCCCAAGGTATGTAATCAACGAATGCATTGAGCGTGGTTTAACCTATGCCGTGCCGTTGAAGGCCAAGTTGAAATTGAGCTGTAACGATCCAGAACATGAAGATTTTCAGACCATAGTTCAGGACGTGTATTTGGGAACTATCCCATACATGACTCCGAATGGTACATTTATCATTAACGGTGCTGAGCGTGTAATTGTGAGTCAATTGCACCGTTCACCAGGTGTATTCTTTGGACAGAGTGTACACAGCAACGGAACGAAATTGTATTCTGCTCGTGTGATTCCTTTCAAAGGTTCTTGGATTGAATTCGCAACAGATGTGAATGCGGTGATGTATGCATACATCGATCGTAAAAAGAAATTCCCTGTAACAACATTGCTTCGTGCCATTGGATTTGAGAGTGATAAAGACATTCTTGATATTTTTGGTTTGAGTGAGGAAGTGAAGGTTTCAAAGGCAGGTTTGAAGCGTGTGATTGGTCGTAAATTGGCTGCACGTGTGCTTCGTACTTGGATTGAGGATTTCGTGGATGAGGATACTGGAGAGGTAGTGAGCATCGAGCGCAATGAAGTGATATTGGAGCGTGACACTGTTTTGGCAGAAGATCACATAGATGTCATCGTTGAGGCTGGTGTTAAATCGATCATTTTGAATGCTGAAACCGAAAATGGTATTAGCTATGATGTGATCTATAATACTTTGCAGAAAGATACTTCTAACAATGGCAAAGAAGCCTTGGAAGTGATCTATCGTCAATTGAGAAATGCTGATCCACCGGATGAAGAAACAGCACGTGGAATCATTGAGCGTTTGTTCTTCTCAGACAAGCGTTATGATTTGGGTGAAGTAGGTCGTTATCGTATTAATAAAAAATTGGAGATCGACACCCCTATGGAGGTGCGCGTTCTTACAAAAGAGGATATCATCAGCATCATCAAGTACTTGATTGAACTTTACAACGGTTCTGAAATACTCGATGATATTGATCACTTGAGCAACCGCCGTGTCCGCACCGTGGGTGAGCAATTGTATGCTCAATTTGGTGTTGGTTTGGCGCGTATGGCAAGAACCATCCGTGAGAAGATGAACATTCGTGACAACGAAGTATTCACGCCTCAAGATTTGGTGAACGCACGTACATTGTCGAGTGTAATTAATTCTTTCTTTGGAACGAACCAGTTGAGTCAGTTCTTGGATCAAATCAATCCTTTGGCAGAAATTACGCACAAACGTCGTTTGAGCGCACTGGGTCCAGGTGGTTTGAGTCGTGAACGTGCAGGTTTTGAAGTTCGTGACGTACACTACACGCACTACGGTCGTTTGTGTACCATCGAAACACCAGAGGGTCCGAACATCGGTTTGATTTCATCGTTGTGTGTACACGCGAAAATCAACGGTATGGGATTCTTGGAAACGCCTTATCGTAAAGTGGTAAATGGCAAAGTGGAAAGTGGTATCGTATATCTTTCTGCAGAGGAAGAGGATGGTAAAACTATCGCACAGGCCAATGCCGAGTTAGACGAAAAAGGAAACTTTATGACGACGTTGGTGAAGAGCCGTAAGGAAGGTGACTTCCCATTGGTGAACCCAGCGCAGTTAGAATATATGGACGTAGCTCCGAACCAGATCGTATCGATTGCTGCTTCATTGATTCCTTTCTTGGAGCATGATGATGCAAACCGTGCATTGATGGGTTCTAACATGCAGCGTCAGGCCGTTCCATTGTTGCGTCCTGAAGCCCCTATTGTTGGAACTGGATTGGAAGAGAAAGTGGCTCGCGACAGTCGTTCATTGATCAACTCAGAAGGCAGTGGTGAAGTGGTTTACGTGGATGCACGTGAAATCCGCATTCGTTATGAGCACAATGAATTTGATGATTTGGTGAGCTTTACTGGCGATACCAAAACGTATAATTTGATCAAATTCCGTAGAACCAACCAAAACTCTTGTATCAACTTACGTCCGATCGTGAAAAAAGGCGACCGAGTAACTAAAGGACAAGTTTTATGTGAAGGTTATGCGACTCAGGGTGGTGAATTGGCATTGGGAAGAAACTTGCGTGTGGCCTACATGCCATGGCAGGGTTACAACTTCGAGGATGCGATTGTAATCTCTGAAAAGGTAGTGAAAGACGATTGGTATACAACTGTTTACATTACTGAATTTGAATTGGAAGTTCGCGATACAAAGCGTGGTGAGGAAGAGTTAACGAATGATATTCCAAACGTAAGTGAGGAAATGACTCGCAACTTGGACGAAAACGGTTTGATTCGTGTGGGTGCTGAGGTGAAGGAAGGTGATATTTTGATCGGTAAAATCACTCCAAAAGGAGAGACTGAACCATCACCTGAAGAGAAGTTGTTGCGTGCCATCTTTGGAGACAAAGCGGGTGACGTGAAAGACGCTTCTTTGAAAGCTTCTCCTGGTGCTCAAGGTGTTGTTATCGATAAAAAATTGTTCTCTAAGAGCAAAAAAGATAAAGGCACTCGCAGTGGAGATAAAACCCGCTTGTCGAAAATGGATGACGACCACCGCAAGGATTTGGGTCATTTGAAAGATGAGTTGGTGAAAAAATTGTTCCAATTGGTTGGTGGCAAGACTTCACAAGGTGTTTACAACATGTACAGCGAGGAATTGATTCCAAAGGGTACAAAATTCACTCAGAAGAATTTGATGAGCATTGATTACAGCAATGTGAACTATCACAATTGGACGAGTGATTCTGATAAGAACGATTTCGTGGTTCGTTGTTTAACCAACTACATCAATGTTCACAATGAGAAGGTGACCAATTACAAGCGCGATCATTACTCAATCAGTGTGGGTGATGAATTGCCAACCGGAATTTTGCAATTGGCTAAGGTTTATGTTGCCAACAAGCGTAAATTGAAGGTGGGCGATAAGATGGCGGGTCGTCACGGAAACAAGGGTATCGTAGCACGCATTGTGCGTGAGGAAGATATGCCATTCTTGGACGATGGAACTCCGATGGATATCGTATTGAACCCATTGGGTGTACCTTCACGTATGAACTTGGGTCAGATTTACGAAACTGTATTGGCATGGGCTGGTAAGGAAATGGGCGTTCGTTTTGCGACACCGATTTTCGATGGAGCTACCATGGCTGAGATCGACGAGGTAACTGAAAAAGCAGGTATCCCGAAGAACGGTTTGGTTTATTTGAACGATGGTTTGAGCGGTGTGAAATTTGATCAACCCACTACTGTAGGTATCAGTTACATGTTGAAATTGGGACACATGGTGGATGATAAGATGCACGCACGTTCAATCGGGCCATACTCTCTCATTACTCAACAGCCGTTGGGTGGTAAGGCGCAGTTTGGTGGTCAGCGTTTCGGTGAAATGGAAGTGTGGGCGTTGGAGGCATTTGGTGCTGCCAACATCTTACGCGAGATTCTCACAGTGAAATCGGATGACATTACCGGTCGTGCGAAGGCATATGAGGCCATTGTTAAGGGTGATAACATCACAAACATTGGCACACCAGAATCGTTCAACGTATTGCTCCACGAGCTCCGTGGTTTGGGCTTGGAAGTAACATTTATGGATTAATCCCCAGAAACCAATCATGCAACTTCAAAAGAAAACACAAAAACAAGGGAGTAACTTTAGCAAGATTCGTATCTCGCTTGCATCTCCTGAAAACATATTACGTCGCAGTTTCGGTGAAGTAGTTAAACCCGAAACCATTAACTATCGCAGTTATAAGCCTGAAATGGGCGGATTGTTCTGTGAGCGCATTTTCGGTCCAATCAAGGATTACGAATGTCATTGCGGTAAATACAAGCGTATCCGTTACAAGGGTATTGTTTGTGACCGTTGTGGTGTAGAGGTAACCGAGAAGAAGGTACGTAGAGAGCGCATGGGTCACATCAATTTGGTGGTACCTGTAGCGCACATTTGGTACTTCCGTTCTTTGCCGAACAAAATTGGTTATTTGTTGGGAATCCCTACCAAGAAATTGGATATGGTGATTTACTATGAGCGTTATGTAGTGGTTCAGACCGGTGCAGCGAGCAATGTGAATTACTTGGATTTGTTAACAGAGGAAGAGTACTTAGACATTTTGGATTCTTTGCCAAAAGAAAACCAGATGTTGGAGAATTCTGACCCCAATAAATTTGTAGCTATGATGGGTGCAGAGGCATTGGAAGAGTTGTTGAAGCGTGTGAATTTGGACACGTTGAGCTACGACTTGCGTAACCAAGCTGCTACTGAGACTTCACAGCAACGCAAGCAAGAGGCGTTGAAGCGTTTGAAAGTCATCGAAAGCTTCCGCGGTGCTCAGTTGACTGGTGAAAATCGCCCTGAGTGGATGATCATGAAAATGTTGCCAGTAATTCCACCAGAATTGCGCCCGTTGGTGCCATTGGAAGGTGGAAGATTTGCTACATCGGATTTGAATGATTTGTATCGCCGTGTAATTATCCGTAACAACCGTTTGAAGCGTTTGGTTGAGATCAAAGCCCCAGAGGTGATCTTGCGTAACGAAAAGCGTATGTTGCAGGAAGCGGTGGATTCATTGTTGGATAACACCCGTCGTGCAAGTGCTGTAAAGAGCGAAGGCAATCGTCCGTTGAAATCTTTGAGCGATATGCTTAAGGGTAAGCAAGGTCGTTTCCGTCAGAACTTGTTGGGTAAGCGTGTGGATTATTCTGGTCGTTCGGTTATTGTTGTTGGACCTACACTTAAATTGAATGAGTGTGGTTTGCCAAAGAACATGGCGGCGGAATTATTTAAACCGTTTATTATCCGTAAATTGATTGAAAGGGGTATCGTAAAAACCGTGAAAACTGCGAAGAAAATCGTAGAGAAAAAAGATCCGGTGATTTGGGATATCTTGGAAAATATTTTGAAGGGTCATCCAGTGTTGTTGAACCGTGCTCCTACGCTTCACAGATTGGGTATTCAGGCTTTCCAACCCAAGTTGGTTGAGGGCAAGGCCATTCAATTGCACCCATTGGTATGTTCAGGATTCAACGCGGATTTTGACGGTGACCAAATGGCGGTTCACGTTCCTTTGGGCAATGCAGCTGTTGCAGAAGCGCAGTTGTTGATGTTGGCATCGCACAACATTTTGAACCCAGCGAACGGTGCACCAATTACAGTACCTTCTCAGGATATGATCTTGGGATTGTATTACATCACCAAAGAGCGTAAATCTACCCCAGAGCATCCAGTGAAAGGTGAAGGTTTGTCGTTTTATGGTGCTGAAGAAGCCATCATCGCTTACAACGAAGGCAGGGCTGAATTGCACTCAAAGGTGAAGTGTAAGGCCACTGTATTGGAGAACGGTGAATTGGTAGAAAAGATCATTGATACCACCATCGGAAGAATCATCTTTAACCAAGTGGTTCCGAAGGAAGTTGGATACATCAACGAATTGTTGAAGAAAAAGAACTTACGTGACATCATCACCAAGATCATTCGCTTCAGCGGTGTTGCCAAAGCAGCAGATTTCTTGGATAACATCAAGAACTTGGGCTTCCACTATGCATTTAAAGGTGGATTGAGCTTTAACTTGAGTTATGTGAAGATTCCTGTTGAAAAGGAACAGTTGGTGAGCAAGGCAATGGAAGAAGTATTGGAAATTCAATCGAATGCCGATATGGGTTTCATTACCAACAACGAGCGTTACAACCAAGTAATTGATTTGTGGACACGTGTAAACAACCAGTTGGCGCGTGTGTTGATCAACGATTTGCAGAATGAAGACCAAGGTTTCAACCCCATTTATATGATGTTGGATTCTGGAGCCCGTGGTTCTAAAGAGCAAATTCGTCAGTTGGGTGGTATGCGTGGTTTGATGGCGAAGCCTCAAAAGAATACAGGCGGTTCAGGTGGAGATACCATTGAAAACCCAATTATTTCAAACTTCAAAGAGGGTTTGAACGTATTGGAGTATTTCGTATCTACGCACGGTGCTCGTAAAGGTTTGGCGGATACGGCGTTGAAGACTGCGGATGCGGGTTACTTGACCCGTCGTTTGCACGACGTTGCGCAGGATGTTGTGATTACTGAGCCAGATTGTGGTACCCTTCGTGGTATTGCGATGTCTGCTTTGATGAACAACGACGAAATCACTGAGCCATTGTATGAAAGAATCTTGGGTAGAACTGCCCTTGACGATGTTTATAATCCAACAACCGGTGCGTTGATCGTTGCGGGTGGTCAGGAATTAACAGAAGAAATTTCTGTGGCCATTGAAGAGGCGGGCATCGAGGAATTGGAAATTCGTTCGGTATTGACTTGCGAAACCCTCACGGGTGTATGTGCTGCTTGTTACGGTCGTAACTTGTCTACTGGAAGAATGGTTCAAGCTGGAGAAGCTGTGGGTGTAATCGCTGCACAGTCTATCGGTGAACCAGGAACTCAGTTGACGTTGCGTACTTTCCACACGGGTGGTGCGGCGTTGAACATTGCTGCTGAGAATACATTGACTACAAAGTACGATGGTATGATCAGTTTCGATGGAATGCGTACAGTAACCAAGTTTGAAACCGATGAAAATGGTGAAGCCAAAAATTCTGAAATCGTATTGGGACGTTCAGGTGAAGTGCGCGTATTGGATCCAAAAACCAAAACCGTAATTACCACTTACAACATTCCTTATGGTGCCGTTTTGATGGTGAAAGAAGGTCAGAAAGTGAAAAAAGGCGATGTGATGTGTACTTGGGATCCATTTAACACATTGATCGTATCTGATATTGATGGTAAAGTATCTTATGAAAACATCATTGAAGGTGTGAACATGAGAGAAGAAGGTGATGAGCAAACAGGTTTGTCTGAATTGGTGATTGTGGAAAGTCGTGATAAAACGAAGGTTCCTCAGTTCCGAGTAGAAGGTAACGATGACGTTGTGAAGATTTTCAACATGCCTATGGGTGCCATTTTGGTGGCCAAGAATGGCAACGCTGTAAAAGGTGGTGATGTGTTGGCGAAGATTCCTCGTTCTGCTACCCGTACACGAGACATTACCGGTGGTCTTCCCCGTGTTACTGAATTGTTTGAAGCGCGTAACCCTTCGAATCCTGCAGTAGTTGCAGAAATCGATGGTGTTGTAACTTACGGTGTTTCTAAGCGTGGTAACCAGGAAATCATCATTACTTCAAAAGATGAAGAGGTGAAGCATTATCAGGTGCCATTGTCTAAGCACATCTTGGTACACGATGGTGACTACGTGAGAGCGGGTCAACCATTGAGTGATGGCGCAATTACTCCACAAGATATTCTTCGTATTGAAGGTCCTGCATCAGTACAACGTTATGTATTGAACGGAATTCAAGAAGTATATCGTTTGCAGGGTGTAACGATTAACGACAAGCACATTGAAGTAATCGTACGTCAGATGATGCAGAAGATGGAAATTGTTGATCCAGGCGATACTCGTTTCTTGGAAGGTGAAATTGCGGATCGTTGGACTTTGCGTCTAGAGAACGACAATATTTACGACAAGAAGTTTGTAACCAACCCTGGTGATTCAACGAACATGCATGCTGGTCAGATCGTGAGTTTGAAAGACTTGCGTCAAGAGAACAGTACTTTGCGTCGTCAGGACATGGCATTGGTAGAATACCGTGATGCAGTGGCAGCAACAGCTACGCCTGTATTGCAGGGTATTACTCGTGCATCGTTGGGAACTCAGAGCTTTATGAGTGCGGCATCGTTCCAGGAAACCACTAAGGTGTTGAACGAAGCGGCAATTTCAGGAAAGATTGACGAGTTGAAAGGCTTGAAAGAAAACGTAATTGTAGGTCATTTGATTCCTGCTGGTACTGGATTGAGAAGATTCCAGGAAGTGATTACCGGATCAAAAGAAGAGTACGAGCGTTTGATGGCTACCAAGTACGAGGAAGCGGAAGAAGAGGCTCAGGCTTAATTTTCAGCAACCGATAAATTGTAAATTCGCATTAAGGGCGGCCCAATGGGCCGCCCTTAATCGTTTATGGAGACTAAATTGTTGGAATGGTTGAGCAAGGACTATAAACAAACAAGGGATGGGCCCTGCGTTGGGTTAACTGAGTAAGCAGCGGATTGATTGATTGATTGATTGATTGATTGATTGAGCTATGCAAGGGCTTCGCCGAGCGAGCAACTGATTAGCCTCACGTGTTGCTTGCAGAACATTGGTTAAATCGCGCTGTGGATGAATGAAGTACTTACTTACTTGCTTACCCTTCAGAAATTTGGGTTTCGTAAAGGTGGGCATAGTGCCCTTTTGCTTGTAGCAGAGATTGGTGGTTGCCTCTTTCGATCACTTGGCCTTTTTCCAGGACCAGAATTTCATCAGCCTTTGCGATTGTACTTAGCCTGTGAGCGATAACAATCGCCGTGCGATTTTCCAATAATCGGTCGATCGCCTTTTGAATCAATTGCTCTGTTTCAGTGTCGATAGAACTCGTGGCTTCATCCAACAAAATGATTCGGGGATCAAAAGCCAATGCACGAATGAAACTGATGAGCTGTCTTTGACCCAAAGAAAGGGTCATTCCTCGCTCCATTACATTGTAATTGAATCCGCCAGGTAGTTTTTCTATGAATTCGTAGGCCCCAATGGAACGAGCAGCATCAATCATTTTTTCGATATCGATGTCTTGGTTGTGTAAACGGATGTTGTCTTTCACGCTGCCGCTAAATAGGAATACATCTTGTAAAACCAAAGCAATTTGTTTTCGCACAGAAGTCAAATTCATTGATTGTATGTCGATATCGTCGAGCAATATTTGGCCTTTCTGTTGGGTGTAAAGTTGATTTACCAAGCTGGCGATGGTGGTTTTTCCTGATCCAGTAGCCCCTACGATGGCCATGGTTTTACCAGGCTTTAAATGGAATGAAACGTCTTTCAGTACCCATTCTTCGTTTTGATAGGCAAACCAAATGTTTTGAAATTGAATGTCGCCGCGTAAAATGGGTGCCTTTGTTTCAGGGGACGCTTCGATATTTTCAACGTCATCGATGAGTTTGAATATTCGATCAGCGGCCACAATGCCCATCTGGATGTTGTTAAAGCGATCGGCGATGGCACGAACTGGCCTAAAAAACAAGTTGATGAACATGATGAAAGCGGTGAGTTCTCCAAATTCTATTTGCCCCTTGACGAGAGATCCGCTGCCATACCACACAATCAATGCAAAACTGGTTGCAACAAGTACTTCAACAATAGGGAAGAACAGTGCGTAATAGTAAACGCTTTTCACGTTGGCGTCGCGATGTGCTTGGTTGATGAGGTCGAACCTACGCATCTCTTCTTTTTCTCTGTTAAACAACTGCACCATTTGCATGCCTGTGATGCGTTCTTGGAGGAATGCATTGAGTTTGGCGACTTGGTTGCGAACGTCTTGGAACGTATCGCGAATTCCTTTGCGAAAACGGTTCGCTGCGAATAACAAAAGGGGAACTACGATGAGCGTAATGAGTGTGAGTTTCACATCCATGTAAAACATACAGCCCAATATCACCACGATCTGTATGAGGTCACCGGCGATGGTGATTACACCGGAAGAAAATAAATCCGTAATGGTTTGAATATCGGAAATGGAACGTGTAACGGCAGTGCCAACCGGTGTTTTGTCGTAGAACGATAGTTTCAAACGCGTGAGGTGGTCGTATACGTATTGTCTGAGTTTCAGGATAACCGACTGGGCGATGCTTTCGGAAAGGTAAGAATTTGCAAAACCGAGGGCCGCTTGAAGCAGCAACCAACCCAAAAGGATGAGCGCCCATTTTTCGAGCAGGTGGAATTGCTTCGGGATGATGACACTGTCAATGACCGTTTTGTATAAATAGGGCTGAAAAGCGGTGATAACACTCTGGAAAATGGTGAGTACAATGGCAATGATCATCCAATTTTGTTGGAATTTGGCCAGGGCCAAGATCCGTTTGAAAAGGATCCATTGCGATGCGGTTTTTTCTTTGGTGTTGTTGCTCATGAAATTCCCGTCAAAATTACGGGTAAAGGCTCAAGAATCTCTGTTAAATGGGTGTTTTGGGCATAAATTGAGAGAAATTTCACGGGGCTCATCTCGATGTGCGAATTGTGTAAAACTTTTGTTCGTTAATGATTTGTAAAGGGTTGGTAGTGCTTCGTAATATTGCAGTATGGCTAAGCATATTGCGGTTGCAGGAAATATCGGTGCGGGTAAAACTACCTTGACCAATTTGCTGTCGAAACATTACGGTTGGGAGATGCAATTGGAAGACATGGACGACAATCCATACATCTCTGATTTTTATGAAGATATGCAGCGCTGGAGCTTCAATTTGCAGGTGTACTTTCTCACTACGCGATGGAGGCATGTACAAAATATTCGCGGTGGTAAGAATACGGTGATTCAAGATCGCACCATTTATGAGGATGCCCACATCTTCGCGCCCAATTTGCATGCGATGGGCTTGATGAGTACGAGAGATTTTGAAAATTATAAGCAGTTGTTTGATGCCATCAGCAATCAAGTAGAACCGCCGGATTTGCTCATTTATTTGCGTGCAGGCATTCCCAAGTTGGTTCATCAAATCCAAATGCGGGGCAGGGATTATGAAGATGCCATCCGATTGGATTATTTGAAACGTTTGAACGAGCGATATGAGGCTTGGATCAGTAATTATAAAGGCAAGTTGTTGATTTTTAATGTTGACGACATGGATTTTCAAGAACGTCCGGAAGATGCCGCTGAAATCATTCAAAAAGTAGAGAGCACACTGAACGGGTTGTTCTAATGCATTTTCAACAGCCAAATATGCTTTGGGGATTGCTGCTTTTGGCCATCCCGCTGTTGATTCACCTTTTTCAATTTTACAAAACCCAAACGATCTATTTTCCGGGTGTTTTTCGTTTGACCCAACAATTACAGCAAGCCAGACAGCAAAAGAAATTGCAACATCTGTTGGTGTTGATCAGTCGAATGCTGGGTTTGGCGTGTCTTGTTCTTGCTTTTTCCATGCCCAGCTGTGAGGATGCCGTTTCCGATAAAGGCCATACCCATGTAGTTTTGGTCGTAGACAATGGTTTTTCGATGGGTTGTAGCAACGCAGACGGACAGTTGTTGGAGCAGGCGAAATCGCAAATGCGAGTGATTTTGAAAGGTTTGAATCCAGAGACACAAGTTAAATTGGTGTCTCAAACGGCCAATACCAACGTTTGGATGTTGCCAAGTCAGATCGAATCAGTCATTGATACATTGGGTTTGGGACCGCAGCGATATGTGCTGGGCGATTGGGTAGAGCGCGTAAGAATACTTCAACAAGAACAGGGTGTGGGCGCTTTGTGTGCCATCGTATTCAGCGATGCTCAAAAATCATTCATGGTGGGCGGTTTGCAAAAAACGCAAAACGAAAACATTGATTGGCGATTTGTGCAAATGGATCTCCAAAGCGATGAGCTTGTGGGTGGCAATTTGAGTTTGGATACGGCTTGGTATATTTCTCAATTCAATGCAAATTCCAATGGTGGGGTTGTGTTGAAGGCCCGCGTAACTCATCGTGGTGGTGATGTTTCTCAAGCGCAAATACAACTCAAATTGGGTGAAAAAACCTTGTTTGCACAACAAAAAGCCATCGGTAAAGGCGAGTCCATTGAATTTGAGGGCACTGTGAATCAGGCTGATATGGGACAGGGTTTGAGGTTGTTGTTGGGCGATGATGGTTTCAAGAGCGACAATGAATTGTTCTTGCATCCCATCAAGACTTGGAAGACACAGGTGGGGGTGATTGGTTCGAATTCTGCGGTGGATGCGTTGTTTCAAGCGCAGCCTTTGTTGGTGAAGCGCGCTTTGCGCTTGCCTTTGAATGTTCGTGATTTTGAGGCGCTCGCTGGTTTGGATGCGTTCATTGTTATTGGGGATGTAAAATTGAGTGAGGCGGATTTGGTTGGTTTAAAGACCCGGGTAGAATCAGGATTGGTTTGTTTACAATTTGCTGATCAACCAAACAGGTCTTCCATGAAAACGGTTTTTGGCGATGTTTTACAGGGTGAGTGGAAATCCATCAATGAGCGAATTGCATTGCCAGGACTGAATCATCCTGTTTTTCAAGGGGCTTTTTCAGAAACATTGTCTGATAATACGCGATTGCCTGAAATCAGTGGCTCATTTCAACCCAAAGAAACTCCGAATGATGAGATAGTTGTGCAAACAGAGGGTGGGGTGCCATTGCTCTTACAGCGAACCATGGAGAGCGGGGTACTGTGGATTTGGCTATCAGACTTGCAAAAAGGAAGTAGAAAATTAATGGAGTCGAGTTGGTTTTTGCCCATGTTTACCCAACTCATTGGTAGTAAATCGGTCCAAGAAAAGCCCTTGTATGCCCATGTTTTTTCGAAACAATTGTTTTCGCTGCCGGGAAATATTCAGGTGGATGAGAGCGCTGCCAATTTGATTGGGAAAGGTGGACGATCGGTAGTAGAATTACAAACAAATGCCGAGCAACATACTTCCATGTATGTGGGTGAGGCCCTCAGTTTTTCTGGGATGTACAGACTAGAATCGCCCAGAACTGGTGAAAGTTTGGATTTGGCCTTCAATTGGGCACGCAATGAGTCAATTTTGGAGACAGATCCAGCGTGGGAATCGCTCCTTTTATCTGGCGGGATGCCCTGGAAAACGTCTTTGGGCGATGGGAAATCTTCAATTTTACAGAATGAACCTTTAAAGGTGCTTTGGCGCTTGTTTTTGTGGGGGGCTGCCTTTTTCTTCGCAGTAGAGGTATTGCTGCTCATCGCGAGAAAAAAAATCAATTCAAAAGACAAAGAAAAACATGAATAATACCACTTTGCTTCAAAACGTTAAGTTGTTTGATCCCAGTAGTGATTTGCACAATCAAACGGTTGAGATACTTGTAAAAAATGGATTGATTGAATCGGTGGGTGAGGGTTTGGGCATGGCCGCCGCGGAGGTGATTGATTGCGGAGGCGCATATGTTTCTGTGGGTTGGCTAGATGCATTTGGGTTTTGTCCAGACCCAGGAGAGCCTTGGAAAGAGAGTTTGCAATCGTATACGGAAGCGGCCCAAATGGGTGGATTTACTCAAGTGGCTGCCTTGTGCGGGACTTCGCCAAAATCGGACAATGAATCGGTGATTTCACAAGTGAAGCAGGTGGGTTCGTTGTTGAGGGCAGAAATTCTGCCTCTGGGGCATTCAAGTGTTGCCGGCGAAGCCAAGGAAATGGCAGAGGTCTTTGAGATGCATCGGGCGGGTGCTGTGGCGTTTACAGATGGTATTCATCACAGTGCTTCATTGGGTCTTAGAACCAAGTTGATGCAATATTGTGCTTCATTGGGACTGAAATATTTGCATTACCCTTTTCAGAAACAGTTGGCGCCAGACGGTAAAATTCACGAAGGTTTGGTGAACGCAACATTGGGTTTTAAAGGTATTCCATCGGTGAGTGAGACCGTTGAATTGTTGGCCGATATTGAGTTGGCGAAATATTTAAAATGCCCCTTGCACGTTTTGTGTGTGAGCAGTGCCGAGGGTGTGGATTTGATTCGGGCGGCAAAAAAAGACGGTGTTGACATTCATGCATCGGTGCCCGTGCTCAATTTGTTATATACCGATGAATGGCTCACCGGATTTGATGAGAACTTGAAGGTTTTGCCGCCTTTGCGTTCCAACATTGATCGTAAGGCATTGCTTTTGGGATTGTTGGATGGTACTTTGGACGCTGTGGTGAGCAATCATCACCCGGAGGACATCGAATCGAAAAAAGTGGAGTTTGATTATGCGGCTTGGGGCGCGGCGACCATTTCGCAAGTCTTTCATTTGATGTGTAAAGCATTTGAAAATGAGTTGCCAGAAAATTGGGTGCCTTTGTTGTACCGTGGAAGTCGGAATTTCTTGGGAATTCATCCGCGGAGTGTGGCGGCGGGAGAGCCGGCGGCATTGACCTTTTTTGAGCTCGGTGGGGAGTATCGCTTCGAGAAAACAAATCGGAGGTCAAGGGCATACAACGTACCTTTGACGGAGGACGTGCTCAAGGGTAGGGTGGTAGCCACCATGCGCAATGGCTGTTATATGATAAATCATGATGGATCGAATTAAATTGTTGGCGAACCGCGCATCTGTGTTTCACGGTGTGTTGGCTGGGGTGTTTATCTTCATGGCGAAGGTGGTTGTTTATGTGACTCAACATTGGGAATATCGGTTTTTGCCGGCATTTACATTTTTGTCGTTTTTGATCATTCTCGCAGCGATGGTGATGGGCGGTTTGGGCGATAAACGTCAGTTAGAAGGCCGACATTACAACTACAAAAGCGCTTTGATGAGTTGTTTTCGGGCGGTTTTGTTCGCGGTGTGTTTGGGTACGATGGCCGATACGGTGTTGTATTCTTTGATTGATACCAGTTTGGTGGAGCAAACCAAGTCTATCATGATTGAACAAATGCAAGTGAGTTTGGGACAGTCGAAATTTTTATCGAATGAAGACATGGACAAAGTGGTGAAGGGCATTCGCGAGGCAGAATTGGGTACGTTTTGGGGCTATTTATCAGGCCTTCCGGGTTTGATAGTGGGTAATATGTTGTTTGGATTGATTGTTGCGCGATTTTTAAGGGTAAAGAACGAGCAAGATTGGTTGAACGATTCAGAGGTGGTTTGAGGATTGTTTAGGTTAAAATATATTTATGATTAAAGCCATTTCATCTGCACAGAATCCTTGGTTGAAGGAGGTTTTGGCTTTGCAAGAGAAGAACAGGCATCGCAAAGCATTGGGTCGTTTCACTGTTGAGGGCCTGAACGAGGTTCGCTTGGCGATGAAGGCGGGGCTCAACTTGATTCAGGTGGCGATCAATCCCAAAAAGATGGGTTGGGATCAGGTGATGGATAGTTTGGGTGTGAAGCAGTTTGGCGATAGGGTGGAGTTGCTGGAGTTGAATGACATTGTTTGGGCGAAGGTGGTTGTGAAGGAGAGTGGCTTGAACGTGTTGGGGGTGTTTGAATTGCCAAAGCAGCCGGCTGTTTGGGCGCCAAAAGACGGGGAATTTTACTTGATGGTAGAATCGGTTGAAAAGCCAGGTAATTTGGGCGCATTGCTTCGTTCTGCAGATTCTGCGGGCGCAAACGGGGTGGTTTTGTGCGATGAGCGGATCGACGGGTTTCATCCGCAAGTGATAAGGAATAGCGTGGGAACGGCTTTTACTGTGCCCCTGTTTGTAATGGATTCGGCGAAAGCATGGGAAATTATCGAACAGAATAAAGTAAAACTGTTTACCACTTTTATGGAAGATGCGGTGAGTGTGTGGGATGCTGATTTGAGTGGCAAAGTGGCGATGATTGTGGGGACAGAGCATCAAGGGGTGTCGGATTTTTGGCGGGGTAAGGGTGTGAATGTGAACATTCCGATGTTTGGGACCGTGGATAGTTTGAACGTTTCGGTGGCGGCATCTTTGTTGATGTACGAGGCGAAAAGGCAAAGGAAATAATTCGCAGCGATGGTGAAGGTGCATGAGATTCAACAAATTGGTGTTTTGGGTGCGGGACGAAGTGCAGGATATTTAATCGAGTATTTGGGTGGGTATTGCCAATTGCATGGAAAAGCCTTGAAAGTGTATGATCAGCATTTTGATCGATTGAAAGGGTCTTTTGATGTGTTGGATTCAACGGAATTGTGCGAAGCGAATTTGGGCGATGCAGCGGTGTTGGATGCGGTGATCTCTGGTTTGCAATTGGTGGTGAGTGTTTTACCGCCCACCATGCACCTAGCAGTGGCCAAGGCTTGTTTGAAACACGGATGTCATTTGTTTACGGCTTCTTACACGTCTAGCGAAATGAAGTCATTGGGCGATGAGGCTGAGGCGAAGGGGTTGTTGTTTATGAATGAATTGGGCTTGGATCCAGGCATCGATCATTTGAGCGCGAGTAGGTTGTTTGAGCAAGCACATCAAAAGGGATTTGCGATAGAGAGTTTTGAAAGTCATTGTGGTGGATTGGTGGCAAGGGAAGATTGCGGAGAGAATCCATGGCAATATAAATTTACTTGGAATCCAACCAATGTGGTGTTGGCGGGCCAGGGTGGCGATAGTATTTGGCGGGAACAAGGCATTGAGCAGCATGTGGCGGGGATGAAGATTTTTGCCAGTGCCAAAGAGATGGAAGTGCCAGGGTTGGGTGTGTTTGATGTGTATCCCAATCGCAACAGTTTAACCTATGAAGCGTTGTATGGTTTGCAGGAGGCGAGTACCTTGCTGAGAGGTACGTTGCGACGTAAAGGCTATTGCGAAGCATGGAATGAGCTCGTTGAAATGGGTTTTACCAATTCAAGTGAATTGCTCAACATGGATTGTGCTGCGGCATGGTTTACCCACGTTTCTGGGTTTGCAGATACGGACGCTTGGTTGGCAGATTTGGCTGATCGCGGGAAATCTCATTTGTGCGGTTATATGTCGTTTTTGCGCTTGAATGAAGGCGTGGAAGGGTTAGAAGTGCAGGGCAAAACGTCGGCACAGGTATTGGAGCAGATATTATTGGATCGATGGGCATTGGGTTCAGACGATAAAGATGAAGTGGTTATGGTGCATCGTTTGGGATTGGTAGGGCAAAACGGGGAGAAGAAGGTGTGGTATTCGGTGCTACAGGTATTGGGCGAAGGGGGCGATCGCACGGCGATGGCTAAAACGGTGGGTTTGCCTTTGGCGATGGGTGTGGAAACATTTCTAGAGGGTGAATCTCAGGGGGTGGGTGCGGTTGTGCCGTTTGAAAAATCTTGGTATCAACCCATTCTGCACAAACTTGAAAATCAAGGAATAGTGTTTCGGGAGTATTTGGGATAGACCAATTATCCACACCGTGAAAATCTACTGAGGTTTGGCGTTAATTTTGATAGTTAAAGTCGCAGCCCAATTTATGAAAACACCGTTATTTTTTTTAAGCAGTAAGTCCTTGATAGTTAGTGCATTGTTTTTAATGGCAGGCACATGCATCAATTCACTGATGGCTCAATCAAAGCAGCCAACAGCTAAGCCAGGAACTGCGGCGAAACCAGCAGCTGCAAGAAAGCCAGCAACTACAGGAACTACAGGTGAGACAGCATCGACTACGGAGCTGACTAAGCCTGTGATTGATAGCGCTGCACCTGCGATTTTGGCAACGGATACCATATTTACTTTGCAGGAGAAATTGATGGGACATACCTCGTCTACCGAGTCTGTGGCAATATCGCCCAATGGGAAATGGGTGGCAACGGGTGGATGGGATCGCAAGGTGTTGTTGTATTCATTGGATAGCAATGGTTTTTTTAAGTTGGTGCAAACGTTCACCGGCCATAACGGGGCGGTTACTTGTTTGATGTTTGATGCTCAGAGCACGATGCTGGCGAGTGGGTCTAAGGACTTCTCTTTGCGCGTTGTGGACATTGCTACAGGTGCTTTGAAATTCCAGACGATGGATCATCGCGATGCCATTACCGCGGTGGAATTTGAGGCCACGGGCAAATTTGTGATGACGGCCTCCATGGATGGTACCATTCGATTGTACGACATTGCCAATCCCACAAACAATCAAAAGCCCAGATTTTATACATACGGCAAGCCAGTGAATGATCTGTTGGCTGCGCCCAATGGCAAAACCTTTTTTGTGGCGAACAACGGAAATAACGATGTGGAATCCATTGATTTTACTGGGAAAGTCTATCAGAAGTTTACTGGGTTTCATACCATGCCCGTGAATTGTTTGACGCTCTCTAATAACAAGCGTTTGTTGGTGACGGGCGGCAATGATAAATCCATTGTAATTTGGGATATCGCAACCGCTAAGCCGGTTAAGACGTTGTTGGGACACACATGGAAAGTGAATTCTGTGTCATTCACCAAGAATGATCAATATTTGGTATCTACGGGAAATGATGGTGAAATACGCATTTGGGATGTGAATACTGGTGTTTGTGTGTCTGTTCAAAAGAATTTGATTACTACGGCACGCGAAGCGGTTTTTACGCCCAACATGAAGCAGATTTTGGTATCGGGCAAAATGGTGGCCCAAGGAGCGACCTACGGTGCATTGGTGTATCGCACGCCGCCATTGTGGCACAAGGCGAAAGCAAAACCTGTGAAGCCTGAGCCCGTGAAATCGGCCACACCAGGGAAGCCGGCAACTGCGCCACGCGGTCCAAAACCGCCAGTAAAACCGTAAATTTGTAATATGTCTGATATCAGTATCAATAGTGGCAAGGCACCCGAGCCTGTGGGCCTTTATCCTCATGCGAAAAGAGTGGGGAATTTGTTGTTTTTGAGTGGGGTGGGTCCGAGGGAAAAGGGCACCAAGAAAATTCCAGGCGTTGAATTGGGTGATCAAGGAGAGATTGTGAGTTACGACATTGAACTTCAATGCAGGAGTGTGTTTCAGAATGTGCGATGGATTTTAGAGGATGCAGGAAGCAGCTGGGACAAGATTGTGGATGTAACGGTGTTTTTGACCAATATGAAAGATGATTTTCCCATTTACAATCGTTTGTGGGCTGAGTATTTTGGTGAAAACCCTCCTTGCAGAACTACATTAGAGATCAATTGCTTGCCTACACCCATCGGCATTGAGCTGAAGGTGCTGGCCACCATCGATTAACGGCTTATGATAGAAGCACAGCGCATACAGTTTTTGGATTATATCGCCAAAACAAAACGTATGTCGGTGCACACCGTTTCTGCCTACAGCGGCGATTTGTTGCAGTTTATGGACTTTTTAGCCACGCAGTACGTGGTGGAGCTGAACGATTGCAAAGCGGTCCATGTACGTGGTTTTATGGCGATGTTGTTGGAGAATGGACTAACTGCCCGATCTGTGCATCGCAAGGTGTCGAGTGTAAGGGGTTGGTTCAAGTATTTGCGCAAGCAGGGTCAGTTGAAAGTGGATCCGTTGAGTAAAATTATCTTGCCCAAGATGCCGAAGGTTTTGGTAAAAGACATTCCGGCCATGGACTTGCACAATATGTTTGCGAGGTTTCCGTGGGAGGAAGTTGACAATGGTGCAAGGGATCGATTGATGTTGCTGTTGATGTATACAACTGGCATGCGATTGAGTGAATTGATTGGATTGAAGGTGGGCGATGTGGATTTTTATCGCAACAATTTGCGGGTTTTGGGTAAGCGGAACAAGGAGCGGATCATTCCGATGCATCCGGAGATGGTGGATTGGTTAAAGGTGTATTTGGCTGATCACGTTGAAGATTTTTTGTTTGTTACAGAGCGCGGAAAGCCTTTGTATCCAATGTATGTCTATCGATTGGTGAATCATTACTTGAAGTTGTTTTCACACGCTGCCAAGACAAGTCCGCACGTATTGCGACATAGTTTTGCGACGCACATGTTGAACAACGGTGCCAATTTGTTGGCGATCAAGGACATTTTGGGACATGCGAATTTGTCGGCCACCCAAGTATATACGAAGAATTCATTTGAGAAGTTGAAGCAGGTTCATGCTTTGCATCCCCGGAAGTAGTGGTTTTGGTATGAATGTAGGCGGCGATGGCCATTGAGGGGTGTGTTTTTACCTCTGATGGGGCCGTTGCTGTTTTGCGCAGAAGCAACAGGAACTAGCGATTTTGCTCCTGATTGTTTGTTGCTTGTGGGTTGAACAAAAAAAGCCATCCCTTGGGATGGCTTGAGTATATCTTTTGGAGGTAGATGGATTATCCTTCTACGTCAGCGATTTGCATCTGTTGTTTGTATGCAGCGCGGATTCTCTGCATACGCTTGGTGATGCAAGGCTTTTCGAAAGCTTGACGTGCGCGAAGTTCTTTAACTACACCAGTTTTTTCAAACTTCTTCTTGAACTTCTTCAATGCTTTCTCGAGCGAATCGTTTTCTTTTACGTTAATTACAAGCATGTTAAATTTTATTTTGGGTCACAAAAATATGCATTTTTTTTGAAAATGGCAAGTATTTTTAATCTTTCAGGATGTTACGAGAAATTACGAGTTTTTGGATTTCGCTGGTACCTTCTCCGATGGTGCAAAGTTTGCAATCGCGGTAGAATTTTTCAACTGGGAAATCTTTTGTATATCCGTATCCACCAAAGATTTGCACGGCTTCATTGGCGCAATACACGCTCACTTCTGACGCGTAGTATTTGGCCATGGCGCCTTCTTTTGTCATGTTGAGGCCTTTGTTTTTTCTATCAGCGGCTTCAAGGGTGAGGAGTTCGGCTGCTTCGATGCGGGTGGCCATGTCGGCCAATTTGAAGGCGATGGCTTGGAAGTTGGAGATGGATTTTCCAAATTGCTCGCGTTCTTGAGAATATTTTACACTTGCTTCGAAAGCGCCTTTGGCGATGCCTAAGGAGAGGGCGGCGATGGAGATTCTACCACCGTCGAGTACTTTCATGGCTTGGATGAATCCGTCGCCGATGTTGCCTAAGACTTGGCTTTCATGTACTCTGCAGTCTTCGAAAATCATTTCTGCGGTTTCGCTGGCGCGCATGCCCAATTTATTTTCTTTTTTTCCACCTTGAAACCCAGGGGTTCCACGTTCAACCACGAAAGCGGTGATTCCGCGTGAATCAAGTAGGTCGCCTGTTCTGGCCAAAACTACGGCAATATCGCCGGTGATTCCGTGGGTGATCCAGTTTTTGGCGCCGTTCAATACCCAATATTCACCGTCTTTCTTGGCGGTGCATTGCATTCTTAGCGCATCGGATCCGGTGTTGGCTTCGGTGAGGCCCCAAGCACCAATCCATTCAGCGGATGCCAATTTGGGTAGCCATTTCATTTTTTGTTCTTCGTTTCCGAAGGCCATAATATGTCCAGTGCAAAGGCTGTTGTGGGCTGCCATACTCAATCCGATGGAGCCACATACTTTGGCGAGTTCTTCAATGCCTGCCACGTATTCAAAATAGGAAAGGCCAGAGCCGTTGTATTTTTCAGGAACCAAAACACCCATCAATCCCAATTCGCCGAGGGCTTTGAAGATGTGTACGGGGAAGGTTTGTGCTTCATCCCATTCCATGAGGTTTGGACGGATGTTCTTTTCTGCAAAATCGCGTACGGTTTGACGTACCATTTGCACACTTTCACTTTCTTGGAAACTGGCCATAATCTGTATCGCAAAGATAGAAAATGAACGCAGTAAAAATGTGCTACTTATTGTAATTTACGATATGTTCACAAATGGCCTTTATTATTTGTTGCTGAAAGCCAAATAGGGGGTAATTGGATCTTTTTCTTGGGGTGTTAATCCTTGCATATTGTTCCAATCGGTTGGTGTGAGGTTGGGGTGCTGCGTAAAAAATGGATGCAGGATTTTGGCTTTGAGTGGACCAATATACGGGTGAGTATAGAGCTGTTTCCAGGCGGGGGTGGTGTTGATTTTAACGGTGGGCGTATTGGTGGCGGTCCAAGATTCGATCAGTAGTTGGGCCAATAGGGTGTCGATTTTGGGTACTTCCATGATTTGGTGTGGGTTTGCAAATCCACCCAATTTGTTTTTGTATTTCACGATGCGTTTTGCCGTTGCAGGGCCGATGCCGGGTAAATGTTCCCAGTCGCTGCTATCGAGCTGGTTCCAATCGAGTTTTTTGGGAAACGGATTTTCTTTTTTGAGTTTGACAAGAAGTTCTGCGACCAGCTTAGCGCTATCTGGCGAAAATTGCAGTGGGGTATTTTTGTGTTGCGAATTTCGCAATGCCAACAATAGGTCTAGGGCGAGTTTTGCTTGCAGCGGCTTGCCATCTTTCCATGCCTGATAGCGGTCTACTTTCCATTCGCGTTTGTACGGGTACTTGCGGAATTTATTCCCATTGGGTGTGTCTGGTGTTTGCTGTGGGGCAATTGTTTTTCCTAGTGTTTTGGCGTGTTGCGATTGTGTGTGGCAGCGCACAATGGCCAAAAAAGAAAGGGTCGTTATGGCAAACCATAACGACCCTTGGGTGATATTTTTTCTCAGTTCCAGCACGATTTCGTCTGTCTTGATCAGACAGAATCGAAATTATGCGAACTCAGCGAGTTTTTCTTTGCGATATTCGCCAGCGTCTAATTTGTTTTTGATGGATTTAAAAGCATCGATGGTTTCTTTTACATCCTCCAGCGAGTGAACTGCAGTGGGTATCAAACGCAAGATGATCATGCCTTTGGGGACAACTGGGTACACTACGATGCTGCAGAAAATGTTGAAATTCTCTCTTAAATCGTGGGTTAGGTGCGTGGCTTCGGGTATGGTTCCGTTCAAAACCACGGGAGTTACGGGCGTGGTTGTGATACCTATGTTGAATCCTGCTTCTTTCAAGCCATTTTGCAAGGCGTTGGTGATCGTCCACAGTTTGTCTTTCAACTCAGGCTGTGTGCGAATCATCTCGAGGCGCTTGATTGAACCAACTACCAATGGCATTGGCAATGCTTTGGCGTAGATCTGAGAACGCATATTGTAACGCAAGAATTTGATTACATGGGGTTCAGACGCGATGAATGCGCCAATGCCTGCCATTGATTTTGCAAAGGTGGAGAAGTAAATGTCAACCCCTTCGATACAGTCTTGTTCTTCCGCTGTACCTGCGCCTGTTTTGCCCATCGTACCGAAACCATGTGCATCGTCTACGAAAAGTCTGAAATTGAACTTTTCTTTCATGGCAACGATTTCTTTCAACTTGCCCTGAGAGCCGGTCATGCCGAAAACACCTTCAGTGATTACCAAAATGGCGCCGCCGGTAGATTCTACCAATTTGGTGGCACGCTTCAGTTGTTGCTCAAGGCTTTCCATGTTGTTGTGGTTGTAAACGAATCGTTTACCCATGTGCAAACGAACACCATCGATGATACAGGCGTGCGATTCGGCATCGTACACAATCACATCGTGGCGATCAACCAAAGCATCAATGGCACTCAATACACCTTGGTATCCATAATTGAGGAGGATGCAATCGGGTTTTTGTACAAAGCTGGCAAGGTCGCGTTCGAGTTGCTCATGGTAGTTACTGTTGCCGCTCATCATTCGGGCGCCCATGGGGTATGCCATACCAAACTGCGCTGCTGCGTCGGTATCGGCTTTCATTACATCGGGGTGATTGGCCAATCCCAAGTAGTTGTTTAAGCTCCAGTTCAAGCGTTCTTTTCCGCGGAAAATCATTCTTGGACCGATGGGGCCTTCTAATTTTGGGAACGTGTAATAACCGTGCGCGTCATCGGCGTGTTGACCCAAAGGACCCATACGCTCATGCAGTTTGTCGAAAATGTCTCTCATGATGTTTGACTACAAATAGATTGATACAAATTTAATGGTGTATTTATAATTGCTGATACACAAGTTATTCGCTGTTTGTGAATAAGGTGAATTTCCATCGGATAAAAGGATGGTCGGGTCAACGATGTGGGCTGGTTCAAGGGGTTTTTCATCGCCCTACTATGAAAACGCAAGGGCTTTTACCCAAAGATTCCACTTTTCTTTTCCATGCGCTGATGGGCTGGGTAACGATGCTTTCGTTTTCAGAGTGCAGGTCTTTGGCGATGCAAAGGAGCATGTCTTGAGGTAGGTTTTTGCAAAAGAACTGCAGCAATCGATCGGTGCGATAGGGGGTTTCGATGAACAAATGGCTGTGTTTGTCTGTGGCCTTGTTGTTGAGCAAGGTGGTGAGTTGTTTGATTTCATTTTCATTGATCGGTGGATAACCGTGAAAAGTGAAAGTTTGGCCATTCAATCCACTTCCCGCCAAGGCCAACATCAAGCTGTTTGGTCCCATGATGGGTTTAACGTCCCACCCACGTTGGTGTGCCAAGGCAACGGCCACTGCGCCAGGGTCGGCAATGCAAGGCATGCCCGCTTCGGAGGCCACACCAATGAGTTTGCTGTGTTTGATGTCTTTGAAAAACTTTTCAAGCTCTTGCTTGGGCGTGCGCACATTGAATTCGAAAATATCTAGATCGTTCAAAGGGATGCCCACTTTGAGGCTCGATAAAAATCTACGCAGTGTTCTAGCGTCTTCTGCCACCCAGTGCATAATGGGTTTGATGGCTTCGATGTAATTGGGGGTGTTCATCCAACCCCAGCTCAATTCTCCTATGGGTAAGGGGACCAATACCAACTGCGTATTGGCGATTTGTTTCTGGCTGTCTTCCGCAACAGGGCTTTCGAGGGGGCTGTTTTCCATGGCTGCAAATTTCATTCTTATTGGTCAAACATTTTGATGAATCTTTTTTTGATGTTTTCATGTCATTTAAATGTAAGGTCAATTCAATGACTGAAGAGAATGAAGTACCTTTGTTGGGTGAGCTTTGTAAATCGACTCAAACAACGTTGGAACGTTGAAAAGGCCTGGATGGTATGGGTGATATTGTTGGTGTTTGCCTTAACGGGATTCACTGTGATGTACCTGAAAAAGTTTGTTAAACCCTATTTGGGTGAAGAGTGGTGGGTGGATATGGTGTATTACATCGTGATTTTGCCTGTTTACAATTTGCTTTTACTGATGTATGGGTTTTTGTTCGGACAGTTCAAATATTTTTGGGCTTTTGAGCAAAGGTTTTTCAAGAGAATGTTCGGAAAATCAAAATGATTACCAAAGAATCGGTATTGGCGGCATTGTCGCATGTAGACGACCCTGATCTCAAAAAAGATTTGGTCACTTTGGGGATGATTGAGGATTTGGTCATTGGCGATAAAATTTCTTTTACGATTGTTTTAACTACGCCTGCATGTCCAATGAAAGACATGATGGTGAATGCATGTAAAACAGCGATTCGCATGATGGTGGACCCCAATATCGAAGTGGATGTGGCAACAACCAGTCGTGTACGTGGCAGCATACCAATGTCGGAAACTTTGCCCGGCGTGAAACACGTGATTGCTGTGGCTTCGGGTAAGGGTGGTGTAGGTAAAAGTACTTTATCGGCCTCTCTCGCATTGGCATTGCACGGAATGGGTGCGAAGGTGGGTTTGTTGGATGCGGATATTTATGGCCCCAGTGTACCAACCATGTTTGGCGTTTCTGAATCGCCACAGATGTATATGAAGGGCGACAAACAAATCATGATTCCGGTGGAAGCCAAGGGTTTGAAGTTGTTGAGTATTGGGTTTATGACGGCGCCAGGACAGGCAATTGTTTGGCGCGGTCCGATGGTGTCATCGGCGTTTCGGCAATTTGTGCAAGACACCGATTGGGGCGATTTAGACTATCTGATCATTGATTTACCGCCAGGAACGGGGGATGTTCAGTTGAGTTTGGTGCAGAATGTGCCTCTCACTGGGGTGGTGATTGTGACAACGCCGCAGGAAATGGCTTTGACTGATGCCCGCAGGGCGATGGGGATGTTCTCTATGGAAGCGGTGAACAAGCGGATTTTGGGGGTGGTTGAGAATATGAGTTATTTCACCCCGGAGGATGCGCCTGATAAAAAATACCGATTGTTTGGCGAAGGCGGTGGCAAATCTATCAGTGAAGCCTACAATGTGCCGTTTTTGGGTGAGTTGCCATTGAATCCGGCCTTGATGAAAGCGGTGGATATGGGCGAGTTAACGAAAGATTCGCCAGAGTTGTTGCCGTATTTCGCTGTTGCTGGGGCGTTGGCTCAACAGGTGAGTATGCTGCAAATCACAAAATAATATTACTTTTGCCTACCATGAGTGACATCAATCAACAAGTAGAGCAGGTATTAGAAACCATTCGGCCCTATCTGCATGCCGATGGCGGTGATGTTGAATTGGTTGAGGTGAGTGCGGAATTGGATGTGATTTTGAGGTTGACAGGCGCTTGTAGCACTTGTAGTATGAGCGAGATGACAATGACCGCAGGGATTGAGGAGAGTTTGAAACGTGCGATTCCAAATATTGGAAAAATTACTGCCTTAAAGAATTAATTATGTTTGCCCGGCTCCAGATGGCATTGCGTGGGAATGGTGCATCGGAGGGAAAGCCATATTTTGGGACACAGGCTTTGGGTATACCATTGGTGGCTACGGTGTTTCTTGTGTTGCGCATATTGTTGTTGGTAAAACCAATCTCTGCAATTCACGATGAAAGTTTTTGGGTTGAATTGAGCGCGGGTTTTGGCCGCCTTCAGTTTTTAGATATTGCGCTGCTGAGTGTTTGTATTTGGGTGTATACTGCCGATTTTTTCAACGATGTTTTGCACTGGGATGCGCGGGGTGTTTCGATGCGTTCATGGCAGGTATTGTGGGTTTTGTATTGGGGGTTGATGCCCTTTTTTGTGTTATTTCTGGTTGCCTCGTTCGCAATGTTTTCAATGGATAACGTGTTGGTTTTGGGGTTGATGGCACTGAGTCAGTTGAAATTTGCCATTGCGGGTGGAGTGGGTTATTTGCTCCTGCATCGTTGGGGCGGTAAATCCTTTGCTTGGCTGGGACCATTTTTTATTGCTTTTGCCTTCGCAACGGCATTGTTCTGGGACGAGCCTGCCTTGTTTGGATTGGTGAAATGGTGGCAGGGATTTATGGTGTTTTGGCTCAATGTTTTGTTGATGCAATGGTTTGAGCAAGACAAAGATGCGGCATCTGAATCGAACAATGTTTGGCTAACGGTTTCATCTGTTTGGCTCAAGGCGATGTGTGCGTTGCTGGTCATTGGGGTGATGGGTATTTGGTTTATTGCTGATCACAGGTCGTGGGGCGTTCTGGTTCTCTTGCTGCTTTACGGGGCGATGGCCCTTAAGCCTGGGTATTTTCGATTTGGTAGACGGTACCGATTGCTCATCGATGGGGCCTTGGTGCTTTGGTTATTATGATTTAAATCATATTTACACCTTTTTGCCGTCATGGTTTGATGGTGTTTTCGTTTGCAATTTGCGACCATGGCTGAAGTTGCTGTTGAATCGCACATTTGTTATCACTGTGGCACCGGTACACGGAGGGTTGTTCGATATGCGGACAAAGATTTTTGCTGCGATGGATGCAAATCTGTGTATGCCCTTTTGGAACAAAACGAACTCTGTCAGTACTATGATTTAAACAGCCATCCAGCGGGAAGTCAAGCAGTGGGTTTGGATGGGGCGTTGAAGGAACAATCGCACAAATTCGCCTTTCTCGACAACAAGGAAATTGCACAGCAGTTGTATGTGTTTTCCAGCGATTCAGAATGTCATATCGAATTTTATTTACCCCAAGTGCATTGCAGTTCATGTGTGTATTTGTTGGAGAATTTGCATAAACTGTTGCCGGGTGTGGCGATGTCTGCATTGAATTTCTCCAAGAAAACGCTCAAAGTTTCATTTTCTCCTGCCGAAACATCGCCCAGAAACATCGCCCAATTTTTAACGGGCATTGGTTATGAGCCGTATTTTAGTTTGAGTGATTTGGGGGATGGCAATGCGCAGCGAGGTGGGTTGGTGAAAGGGGCTTCACAACAGCGATTGTATCGATTGGGGGTTGCGGGTTTTTGCTTTGGAAACATCATGCTGTTGAGTTTTCCGGAGTATTTTGAATGGGGGCGGGGCGATTTGGACGGTTTGAAATCGTATTTTTTGGTTTTGAATCTGATTCTCATTGTGCCGGTGATGCTGTATAGCGCTCAGGAGTTTTATTCGCTGGCATGGGGCGGACTGAAGAAGAGGTATCTCACCATTGATTTACCCATTGTTTTGGCGATGTTGATTACGCTGGGGAGGAGTTTGTACGAGGTGGCCAATCACCTAGGGCCCGGGTATTTTGATTCACTAAGTGGGATCGTGTTTTTTATGTTGTTGGGTAGATTTCTGCAAGATAAAACCCATCAAAAATTGTCGTTCGATAGGGATTATACATCTTATTTTCCTTTGAGTGCATCGGTGTGGAAGGCGGGTAAGACAAACAGTGTTCCCTTAACAGAAATTCAAAAGGGCGACGAATTGGTGATTCACAATCAGGAATTGATCCCTGTGGATGCCAGGTTGGCGCATGGCATCGCACACATCGATTACAGTTTTGTGACTGGAGAGAGCAATCCGGTGAGTGTTCAGGCGGGTGAATGGATGTATGCTGGAGGCCGGCAGCTTGCGGGCAGCATACGTGTGATTGCTGAAAAATCGATGTCGCAAGGATACTTGGTATCGCTCTGGAACAAATCAAAACAACGCAGTGAAACATCGTCTGGTATAGAAAACAATTACGTACACAAAGCCAGTCAGTGGTTTACGGTTGCGCTTTTTACCATCGCCATTGGTGCTGCGGCGTATTGGTGGGTGGTTGATGCGAGTCGGGTTTGGAAGGCGGTGACATCCGTATTGATTGTTGCTTGTCCTTGCGCGTTGCTATTGAGTGTGACGTTTACGCACGGACATCTGTTATCGGTATTGGCGAAAAATGGTTTGTATGTGCGCGGGGCATCGGTATTGGAATCGTGGCGGAGGGTGACGGTGGCGATTTTTGATAAAACTGGAACTTTGACTCACAGTGGCAGGCCCAAAATATCTTTTCAGGGCGGTGAGTTGAGTTCATCGGTGTGGGATGCGCTGGGGGCTTTGGCTTTGGAGAGTTCGCACCCTTATGCGAGGAAGGTGGGCCATTGGCTTGATCGGATGCGTGTGCCCATTTCAGACGTGGTTAATGTGGTTGGACAGGGAGTGGAGGGTGCTGTAGACGGGGTGAAATATCGATTGGGGAATAAGCGTTTTGTGGGGTTGAGTGCAGGCATGTGGGTTGGCATGGATGGCTTGGTGAATCACAGTGGTTTTGCTGTAGGTGGATTGGGTGAGGGTGTTTCAGCGGCGACGCGAAATGGGGGTGATTTGGACGTTTCAGGGGGGAGTGAAATATGGTGTTCGGTGGATGGCGTTGTGGTGGGCAAGTTTGTTTTGTTCAGTGCCTATAGGGATGGTTTGCGGGGGATGCTGCGTCGTTGGCGGGATGATGGCAAAGTGGTGCATGTGGTTAGCGGCGATACAGCTTCGGAGAAAAGGGTTTTGCAAGAATTGCTGCCCATAGGGTCTGTGTTGAAATTTGAGCAAAAGCCCCACCAAAAACAGGAAATTGTGAAGTCGTTGCAGGGCATGGGGGAGGTGGTTATGATGGTGGGCGATGGTTTGAACGATGCTGGGGCGCTGATGGAGGCTGATTTCGGCATTGCGGTTTCGGAGGATATGGGATATTTCTCACCGGGTTGTGATGCCATATTGATGGGGGATTCTTTGCCCAAATTGCATGCTTTGTGGCGACTGGTGCAGCGGGGAAAGCGTGTGATTTGGTGGAGTTTTTTCGTGAGTATTTTGTACAATTTGGTGGGGTTGAGCTTTGCGGTGAGGGGTGATTTGAATCCCATGATTGCGGCGATATTGATGCCGGCAAGTTCCATTAGCATTGTGTTGTTCACTTGGTTGGCCACGCTGTATGGCAGTTGGCGAGAAGGCCTTCGGTAAGAGAGTTCCAAAACATGATAATTGTCACAGATTGCTGTGAGGTATGTCATTGCGTGCCCATCTCAATTGTGGTCTATTTGAGTCATTCAAACGGGTGATAATATGTCGGTAGTAATTCTCTTGATGATTTGCAGTATTTGTGTGGCTGGCGGCTTTTTGGTGGCCTATTTGTGGAGTGTGAAGAAAGGGCAATTTGATGATTTGGAGGCCAGTGGGTTTCGGATCTTGCACGACACCAAGCCCGTGGCTGACAAGGGGGATTTTCAAAATTCCAAAATTCCAAAATGATAAAAATTAATAAAATATAACTCTATGCAACTAGAACGTTTTTCGTACGACAACAAGATTGTTAAGTGGTTTGCGATGGCCACCATTGTTTGGGGGGTCGTTGGATTTTTGGCGGGGCTGTTGATTGCGTTGCAATTGGCATTTCCTGCGTTGAATT
>JACCEE011055507.1_pt1 | contig 30180 bp, 41 predicted proteins | sample 7449931 | NCBI WGS metagenome assembly JACCEE01 (sample SAMN15323457, study PRJNA562643) | freshwater metagenome | isolation source: river surface water | place: USA:Blue River Watershed | collected 2017-08-19 | reverse complement strand
TGGCCGATCAAAGCGGATGGCGGGTGGCGTGCAAATCGCTATCGGAAGGGTTGACACGCCGGGCCGTTCCGTAAAATAATCAGCCATCAACAACCGCGGAATCAAATTTATGTCCGATCTGAAGCAAGCCGAAGCCGCCGTCGCGGAAGCCCTGCGGGCGCTGGAAGAAGCCCGTGCCAAGCACAACGAAGCCCGCGCCGAGGCGCTGGAGCGCATCAAGGCGGAAACCGAGCGGTTCGGCTTCCTGAAGCATGAAATCTTCCCGCCGATGACCCGTCCGGCCAAGTACGTCGGCCCCAACGGCGAAAAGTGGTCGGGCGTCGGCAAGACCCCGAACTGGCTGCAGGCCCTGGCTGCCGCCGGCCACGACATCGAGCAGTTCCGAGCGTAACCCCTGACGGCCATCATGAACGAGTATTTCTTCACCGCCGGCGATGGCTTTGCAGGCCGGGAGTCCCTTTCGGTTGAAGAGGGCGGCCTGATCGACGTTCCCGAAGTGCTTGACCGCCTGACGATATGCGTGCGGGTCGATGGCGGCGCGGTTTCGGTCGGAGCGTCCCTCTGCCGTGGCGCCGATTACGACGAAGACGGGCAGCGCGCCAACGCGCGGGCCGCTTTGTCACCACTGAACTGATCCCCATCGTCACGGCTCTTTCTTCTCGACCGCCCACGAGCAGCCGTGACGACCGCCGTTGCACTGTGCCTTTGCGAGCAGAGTAGCGGGGCGGAAATACCGCTACAACCTCCACCACGGGCGGGGGCCTAGGATCGCATTGAACCCCGCGACTCCGGCGAGACTGGAGAGGGCTGAGTGAGTGACCACCAGCCCCTCCTACCTGTTGACGCAGGTAGGCAAAGCCCACCCATCGCGGTGGGCTTTTCTTTTGGGTCAAAGCGTTTTACACTCGCGCCATGAAAGTCAACGAAGCTCTCAGCGCCCTGCGGATCCCCAGCGGCCAGTTCTGCCGGCTGATGGGCGTGACCCGGCAGTACATCCACCACTACCGCTCGAATGACCTGCCGCTGCCGTCCTACATCTTGGCGCACGTCCAGACCATCCAGTCGCTTCCGCCGGACGTGCGGGCGACGGTGTTCCGCGAGCGCGTCGGCCCATGAGTAGCGCCACCCCCGACCACGGGGCGGCGATCCAGGCGCTCATCATGCAGGGCGTCACCTCGGCGGACGTGGCTGCGCTCACCGGCCGGCCGGCGGACGAGATCGAGAAGCTGCTGGCGATGGTCGAGCCGATCCGTGGGAAGCAGGCGCGGTCGCGCGTCTATAACCTCTGGGACGCCATGCGCGCAGTCGGGTCGGCCGAGGGCGACCACACGCAGATGGAGGAAGCTCTCAAGCGGATGAAGCCGACGCAGCTCCCGGCGCCGCTCACCAAAGAATTCTGGTCCGCGATGCGCGAGCGCCAGAAGTACATGGGGGACCACAACCAGCTCTGGCGCACCGATCGGGTCAAGCTCCTCATCTCGCAGGTCTACAAGTCCTTGCGCACGGCTATGACCCTGCTGGAAGACAACGTGGACCAGCAGACGGCTCTCACCCCCCCGCAGCGGGTGATCGTTCGCGCGATAGCGGATGGCGTTTTAACGGAAAGCCGCGAGCTGATCGAAAATGAGTTCGCAACGTGGAGCCCTATTGACGACCACGATGACGACGGCTTAAAATGAAAGCACCTTAACGCAAGAGGTGTCAGCAAGTGAAAATCGAAATTGGCAAAAAGTACCGCGACGAAATGCAGCGCGTGTACGAGATCGAAAAGGCGCCCGATGGCGGCGCGTTCCCCCTGATCGCCCGCCGCGAGCCCAGCCGCGTCGGCTTCAGCCTGACGGCTGACGGCGAGGCGCTTGGGATCTCCGGCCGCGTGTTCATGCTGGTCGAGGAGGCGGCGGAATGAGCTACCCCCACGGCTACATCGTGCGCCTGTGGCTGGCGGGCACGCCGATCCAGTACGAGAAGGACGGCGTGTGGCTCACCCTGCCGGCGCCGGAAGTGGCGGACAAGATGCCGCACTTCTACCCGAGCACCTTCTACCGCGTGAAGCCGCGTTCGATCCGCTTTCGCGTGGCGGACCTCGGCCACACCCAGCGCCCCGCAGCGGCGTTCGACGAGCGCGAGGCGTTCACGATCGAAAATTCCCCCGGATTCGTCCGGTGGCTGACCGACTGGCAGGAGATTTCCGCATGACGCTCGCCTACGCCCTGCTGGACCGTGACGGGCGCGTGATCGCGGTCTTCCTCGAGCACGAGAAAGCCATGCAGGCGGTGGCCGACCGCCGCGGCGTCCGTGTGATCGACCTGGTGGAGAAAAAGTATGACGCCTGAAATTTGGATGCTGCTCCACGAAGTCGGGGCGTTCCTGCAGTGGGCCTGGGCGTTCCTGCAGTGGGCCTGGGCGTTCGCCCCGATCCCGGCAATTCTCTGGCTGTTCTCGGTGGCGGGCCTGCTGCTCTGCTTCCTCTGGCCAATGATTGGCGAGGTGGAGGATGGTCCGGTGCTCCCGGAAAGGAAGTGAAGATGCGGACCAACCGACTGGCCCGCGATCTGAAGGAGGCTCCGGCCTCCTTTTTGTCGTTGGGTGTTCTCGCCACGGAACTTGCGCAGGCCCTGCAACCGCAGGAACGGCTTGCCCCCTCCCAAGCGGCCGAAAAGTACCGGATGCTGCACAACCCCGGCGCGTACAGCGGTCCCTACCTGAACGAGACCACGCCGTACATGGCCGAGCCGCTGGACGTGCTGGCGGATCGGGAGAAGAAGGCGTGCATTTTCGTGGGGCCAGCCCAGACGGGTAAGACGGACAGCCTGATCCTCAACTCGATCCTGTACACCGTGGTTTGCGACCCGATGGACACGATCCTGTACCAGACCAGCCAGTCGGTTGCCGCAGACTTTTCCCGCACGCGCCTGGACCGGATGCACCGGCACAGCCCGGAGGTGGGGCGGCGCGTCCTGCCGGGCGGCTCGGCGGACACGGTGCACGCGAAATACTACGACTCCGGGATCGTGGTGAACCTGAGCTGGCCGACGATCAACGAGATGTCGGGCAAGCCGCGGGGTCTGGTGCTGCTGACGGACTACGACCGGATGCCGCAGGACATCGACGGGGAGGGCAGCCCCTTCGATCTCGGGATGAAGCGGACGACCACCTTCCGGTCGAAAGCCAAGACCCTCTGCGAGAGCAGCCCGGGCTTCGAGGTGGAGGCTGGCACCACCTGGGTGCCGCGCACGCGCCACGAGGCGCCGCCCTGCAAGGGGATCTTGGCGCTGTACAACCGCGGCGACCGCCGACGCTGGTACTGGAAGTGCCCGCACTGCAGCGAGTGGTTCGAGCCCGTGTTCGAGACGCTGCGGTACCCCACTGGCGTGTCGCCGGGCGAGGCCGCCGCGCAGGTCTGGATGGCGTGCCCGACGAACGGCTGCGTGATCTCGCCGGACCTGAAGTACGACCTGAACAAGCGCGGCCGGTGGGTGAAGGACGGCCAACGCCTGACCGCGGACGATGAGCTGGTCGGCGAGCCGGTCCAGAGCAGCTATGCGAGCTTCTGGATGTTCGGCCCGGCCGCGGCGTTCACGAGCTGGGGCGGCCTGGTCGAGAAGTACCTGATGGCCGAGCTGGAGTACGAGCGCACCGGCAGCCAGGAAGCCCTGAAGGCCACGGTCAACACCGACCAGGGCATGCCGTACCGCCGCCGCGGCCAGCAGCGGGAGCGCAACCCCGAGGAGCTGAAGAACCGCTCCGACTCCTGGCCGCGCGGCAGTGTTCCGCAGGACGTGCGCTTCCTGCTGGCGACAGTGGACGTGCAGGGCAAGAAGTGGGTCTGTCAGGTCTTCGGCGTGGCACCGGGATCGCCCTACGATCTGGTCGTGGTAGACCGCTTCGACATCGCCAAGTCGAAGCGCCTGGATGACGACGGCCACCCCCTCCCGACCGAGCCGCATGCGTACCCGGAAGACTGGCACCTGCTGAAAGAAACCCTGCTGGAGCGGGAGTACCCGATCGCCGGCACGGACGCGCTCATGCAGATCAAGGGCGTGGCCTGCGACTCTGGGGGCAAGGAAGGCGTGACGGCGCGGGCGTACCAGTTCTGGTACGACCTACGCGCCGAGGGCGACGGCCTCCACCGCCGCTTCCAGCTCGTCAAGGGCGACCCGGCGCCGGGTGCCCCCCGCGCACGCATCGCGTACATGGACGCCCAGGTCAAAGGGCAGACCGCCCAGGTCCGCGGCGAGGTGCCGGTTCTCATGCTGGCGTCCAACACCCTGAAAGACGACCTGAACGGCCGCCTCGATCGCCTGACGCCTGGCGGCGGGATGGTTCGCTTCCCGGAGTGGCTACCCGACGCCTTCTTCACCGAGATGTGCGTCGAGATGCGATCGGAAAAAGGGTGGGAAGCCCCGCGCGGCCACCGGCAGGAAGCGTGGGACTTGGCTTACTACGCGATCGGCTACTGCGTGCACCTCGGCGTCGAGAAAATCGAATGGGCGCAGCCACCGGCCTGGGCGCTTCCGTGGGACGCCGGTAACGCCCTCGTGCGCCGGCAGGAGCAAGCCCCGCGCTTCAAGCCGTCAAAATCTTTGACAAGTGGCCAGGACTTCGCTAAACTTCTAGCATCCTAACGCAAGGAGAAGTGAATGACCCTTTTTGAAGGAGCAATGGCTGCACCCGACCTCGCGGCGATCGACGCTGCGATCGCGCGAATTGAGAACGGCCGAGAGGTGTTTACGTGCTTCGCACTTGGCGCAGCGGTTCGTAGTGCGTTCCCGGGGCTGACGCTCGACGAACTCGTTGACGTTCGGCGTCGGTACTGCCGGCAGTACGAGCTTTCGTGCATGACCGACGGCGCCCGACCGTGGTGGTGGAACTGCCAGTCGCCGCTCCGATCGCCCCGAATCGCCGCGCTCAAGAACTTCCGTCAACTTTGCCTGGATGCTGCGAAATGATCTCCCTCGAACTTGCTCAGTCCTACGCGGAAGCCCGCGCCAACGTGGCGCGCACGCCGATGAACTCTCCGGCGCGCGCCGCGGCCTACGAGGTGGCCGACCTGAAGTTCGCCCGCCTGAAGACGCACCTGCTGGATGTCGAGACGGTGCTCCGGCACGTCGATCCGGCGGCTCTGCCAGAGGAAGCGCGCGCTGCGTTTCGGCGGATCGGGGGTGCGGCATGAACACCAACGCCGAAGTGCTGGCCGCAGAGGAAGCTCTGGAGCGCGCGAAGGCGGTGCGCGACGGGGCCAACGCAACACTGAAGGCCGCAATGCAGGCCGTGTTCGACGCTGACCAGGCGCTGCAGAAGGCGAAAGTCCGCGCAGACGATCACCTCCCGCGCGCTTACTCGTGTCTGACGATCTGTGGGGTGGGGACGCTCCGGCATGCCGTTGTCATCGCGAGGCAGACAGCCAAGACGATCACGACGCGATTCCCGGGCGAGGCCGGGGAACAGCAGTGGCGCAAGGACACGGCCGGGAAGTGGCGGCAGCGGCCGGACCGCGGAAGCACCCGTTGGCTGGAGATTGCGGAATGAGAACTACCGAGCAGATGAAGTCGGCGCCGCGCGGGGCGGTGTTCGTCTGGTGCACGGAGAATCTGGCGTACCCTCGCGCCCTCGCGGCGCATCTCGGCCGGCAGGACTTGGAGCTGCGGACGCCCTCTTGGTGCACCACCGGGCTGTGGGGTAGGGAGCCGTGCGCGGTTGTCCTGGATCACGCGACTCGCTTAAGCCCGGCAGGGATGCAGGCCCTCGCGGCGTTCGCGGTTCGGGACTCGGGCCGAGGCGCCCTTCAGTTCACCGGCCGACTCTCGTTCCGGGGGGCGCTGTGATGGCCGCCTATTACAACGAGATCGACCCCGGCGCCGCCGCATGGCTGCGTGAACTGGTCAAGGCCGGCCAGATTGCAGCCGGCGACGTGGATGAACGGAGCATTGAAGATGTCCGACCTGACGACCTGCGCGACTACACGCAGTGCCACTTCTTCGCCGGCATCGGCGGCTGGTCGCTTGCCCTGCGACGCGCTGGATGGGATGACACTCGACCAGTCTGGACCGGCTCCTGCCCATGCCAACCTTTCAGCACGGCAGGCGCGGGAAAAGGGTTTGCTGACGAGCGGCACCTATGGCCGGACTTCTTCCACCTCATCGAGCAGTGTCGCCCTGCAACAGTCCTTGGCGAGCAGGTTGCAGGCCCTGACGGCCTCGTGTGGCTCGACCTTGTACAGACTGACCTGGAAGCAGCGGGCTACGCCGTCGGGGCGGCAGATCTGTGCGCTGCGGGCGTCGGCGCACCGCACATCCGACAGCGCCTCTACTGGGTGGCCGACGGCCACCAGCACGGAAGCGCTGCGTATCCCGTCACCCGACCTCACGACCAAGAACCTGACGCTGGACCATGCGGCAGCGCTGGCTGGATGGGGGACGCCGACCGCAACGGAGCCTGGCGGGACAGGGGAGCAGTACATAGCCAGGTCGAGGCCGTCGACGGGAAACAGCGCGCCGACGATGCTGGCGCACCAAGCGGCGATCCGCGACCCGGTCCGCTTCACGGCCACTGGCGAGATGCTGACTGGCTCGGAAGCAGGGAGGGAAAGTGGAGGCCGGTTGAACCCGGCACATTCCCGCTGGTTGATGGGCTACCCCGCGGATTGGTGCGTGGCGGGGATCAACGCCTGGCACCGAACAGCTCCGCGGAGGGGCGTGTGATGCGACTGCGGGGGTATGGGAACGCGATTGTTCCTCAAGTGGCATCGGCCTTCATTTTGGCGGCGACGGCATGACCAAAGTTCGCATCGTCCTGGTGCCCCAGCGCGGCGCGGCGGACCACTACTCGAAGTGCCACACCTGCGTGTTCCAGTTCGCCCCTCTCTCCGCGTGCCCGCCTGCCCCGGTGTGCTGCCCGCCGGGCGAGCATAGGGTCTGGGTCCGCGAGGACGACTACCAGTTCGCCCAGCGGAAGGTGCGGGAACTCGTGGTACCATCCGCGCATGGCGACCCTGACCCTGGCACAGAAGCTCGTCCAAGCTGAGGACGCATACCATCGACTGATGATCGGTGGGCAGCCGCTCGTGGTCGTCGACCAGAACGGCGAGCGTGTCGAGTACACGCGAGCCAACTCCGCGCAGCTCCGGGCCTACATCCTGGAGCTGCAGCGGACGATCGCGTCGAATGGCTCCACGCCGACGACCGGGCCGATGGGGGTGATCTTTTGATCACGCTCCTTGACCAGCATGGGAAGCCGCTGGCCTTCGGCGGCGGCGTCGCGGGCGCCGAGCGCACGACGCGCGAGATGGCGACCTGGATGCCGGACCTGCGCCCGGCAGACGTTCGCCTTCTAAGCGAGAAGGAACTGCTGGACGGCCGTGCGAGCGACCGCATCCAGAACGATGGCTTCGTGGCGTCCGCGACGGACATCACCAAGGACTCGATCGTCGGCGCCCAGTACGTGCTGAACTCGCGGCCGAACTGGCTCGCGCTCGGCGCGGACCAGGCGTGGGCCGAGGAATTCCAGCTCGCGGCCGAAACCCGGTTCAACATGCTGGCGGACTCCGATTCCGCTTGGCTGGACACCGCCCGCACCAAAACGCTCACCGACATCGTGAGGCTCGGGGTGCAAATCTACATGGCGACCGGCGAAACCCTGCTGGTGGCCGAGTGGGTCCGCGAGGCCATGCGCCCGTGCTCCACCGCCGTGACGATGGTGTCGCCTTCCCGGCTGTCGAACCCCCGCGACGGTGAGGACACCCGCACGCGCCGCAAGGGCGTCGAGCTGCATCCGCAGTGGGGCTACCCCGTCGCGTACCACATTCGCAACGGCCATCGCTTCGATCCCTATGTCGGCGACGAGGTGTGGACGTGGCGCACGGTCGCGCGGTCGCTGCCGTGGGGCCGGCCCCAGGTGCTGCACATCTACGAGGAGACGGACGCGGACATGCACCGCGGGATCTCCACGATCGTGTCGGTGCTGAAAGAGATGAAGATGACGAAGCAGTACCGCGACGTGGTGCTGCAGAACGCCGCCACGAACGCGATGTACGCGGCGGCGATCGAGTCAGAACTGCCAGACGAGGCGGTGTTCGCCTCGCTCGGCGCCGGCAACGTCTCGCCGGACAACCCGCTGAACAACTACATGGCCGGCCTGGCGGCCTACGCCGGCAACGCTCGCGCCCTGCAGCTCGACGGCGTGAAGATCCCGCATCTCTACCCAGGCACCAAGCTGAAGTTTTACCCCGCCGGCCAGGTGGGCGACACGCAGTTCGAGGCGCGCATGCTCCGGCACCTCGCCGCGTCGTTCGGCCTGAGCTACGAAGAATTCAGCCGAGACTACACGAACACGAACTACTCGAGCGCCCGGGCCAGCATGAGCCAGTCCTGGCGCCACATGGTCAGCAAGAAGCGCCGCACGGCCGACAAGATCGCCAATTTCATCTATGGCCTGTGGGTCGAGGAGGCGATCAGCCGTGGCGAGCTGCCCCTGCCGGCCGGCCGCACGCGCGCCGACTTCTACGCCCCGGGCCACCGCGACGCCTACTGCGCGGCGGAATGGATCGGCGCGGCTCGCGGTCAGATCGACGAGGCCAAGGAAACCGAAGCCGCGATCGCGCGGATCGAGAAGGGCCTGTCGACTTGGGAAGACGAGTGCGCGCGTCTCGGCAAGGACTGGCGCAAGGTTTTCGCCCAGCGTGCGCGCGAGCGCGCCGAGCTGAAGAAGCTCGACCTGCCGGATCTTGACGCTGGCGTTGCCGCAAAAGTAAAACCTGCGGTACCATCGGAAACACAATGATCGACCTGCACCAGATTTCCGCCGAACCCCTGCTGGTCGCCCCGCATGGCGCGGCGGCCTTCGCGCATTCGCTGCGCGCAGAAGCTCCAGCCAAGCGCGAGCCGTTCGATCACGCGCTGGACGTGGCGGCAGTTTTCGGCGCTCAAGCGGTGGGCCGCGAGGACAAGGCTTTCGCCTTCGACCCGGAAGCTGGCGTGGCGTTCATCCCGGTGCGCGGCGCTCTGGTCAACCGCTTCGGCGGCGCCTACTCGGACCTGACCGGCTACCAGGCGATCGTCCGTATGGCGGAAGCCGCGGGCGCAGATCCCGAGGTGCGCGGCGTGGTGCTGGACGTGGACAGCTACGGCGGTGAAGCGGCCGGCGCGTTCGAGGCCGCCCAGCAGGTGCGCGCTTCCATCGCCGGCAAGCCGTCCCTCGCCATCGTGAATTCCGCCGCCTACTCCGCTGGCTACGCGCTGGCGGCAGCGGCGGACAAGATCGCGGCCATCCCGTCTGGTGGCGCCGGTTCGGTCGGCGTCGTGCGGATGCACCTGGACCAGTCCGGCATGCTCGACCGCATGGGTCTCAAGGTGAGCTTCGTGCACGCCGGGGCGCACAAGGTCGACGGCAACCCCTACGCCCCCCTGCCGGATGACGTGCGTACCGACATGCAGGCGCGCGTCGACCAGCTCTACGACGCCTTCGTCGATCACGTCGCTTCGATGCGGCCGGGCCTGACCGCGGAGGCCATCCGCGCCACCGGGGCCCGTACCTACAGCGCCCCCGATGCGCTGGCGGTCGGCCTGATCGACGCAGTTTCCAACGCGCCGGACGCCTACGCGGCGTTCGTCGCTTCCCTGCCGGCCGCAGCCGGCGCTCAATCTCAGGAGGCACCCGTGCCCGACATCGACAAGGCCGCCGTCGCGGGCGCGGAGCGCGCTCGCATCAAGGCCATCATCACCGGAGCCGAGGCCGAAGGCCGCGGCGAGCTGGCGAACAAGCTGGCATTCGACACCGACATGGCCGCCGAGATGGCCGTGGGCATCCTGGCCGCCGCCCCGCGCGCTGCCGTGGCGCCCGCCGCCGCTCCGGCTGCCGACCCGCTGGCCGCCGCGATGGCTGCCGCCGGCACCCCGGGCATCCTGCCGGCCGAATCGGCTGGCGCGACCGACGATCTCGTCGCCCAGATCCTCGCCTTCCAGAAGTAAGGAGCCATCATGGCCTACCCGCCGATCGTCTCGCGCCAGACCGAGAGCTTCACCCCCGGCGTCGTCTACGCCGACATGTCCGAGGTCACGACCCAGCAGGGCACCCTCGTGGCCGGCACCTACGCCTACCTGCAGGTTCTCGGCCGCATCACCGCCTCGGGCAAGCTGACCGCGCACAACCCGGGCGCCAGCGACGGCAGCCAGGTGCCGGTGGCCCTCGCCGCCTACCCGCAGGTCGCCGCCGCCGACGCCGTGGCCGAGGTCATCACCTCCGGCTCGTTCGCCGTGAGCGCGCTGACCTTCCACGCCTCGCTGACCACCGACGACGCCAAGGTCGCTGCCTTCCCGGTCGGCAGCCGCATCCGCGTCAAGAAGACCGCCTTCGGAGCCTGACCGCCATGATCGACATCTACAGCACCCACACGCTCGCGGGCGTCATCCACAACACCAAGCCGTCGGTCCCTGGCTTCTGGCTGAACTTCGCCACGCGGCAGTTCAACTTCGCCACCGAAGAAATCCACTTCGACGAAGTGCGGGTCGACAACCGCCGTGTCGCCCCCTACGTCATGCCGACCGTGGCCGGCAAGCCGCAGCGTGACCGCGGCTACGAGACGCTGAAGTACAAGCCGGCCTACGTGAAGATCCACCACACGATCGACCCGAGCCGCACGCTGGCCCGCACCCCGGGCGAAGCCTACGGCGGCGCCCTGTCGCCGATGCAGCGCCAGCAAGCCCTGCTGGCCGCCTACATGCGCGACCAACGCGATGCCATCGAGCGCCGCTGGAACCTGATGGTCGCCGAGGTCATGCTGAACGGCGTCCTGACGGTCGAGGACGAGGCGTACCCGCGTCAGGTCATCGACTTCGGCCGCGCCGCCAACCACAGCATCACCCTGGCCGCCGGCTCGCGCTGGGGCGACTCCGGCATCGACCCGCTCGACAACCTCGAGGACTGGGGCATCCGCGTGCAGGACGCCTGCAACTACCCGGTCGATGTCGTCATCATGGGCACCGCCGCATGGGGCAAGTTCCGCAAAGCCCAGGGCCTGAAGGACCTGCTGGACATCCGCCGCGGTGCCGAGAAGGTCGGCGGCCTGGACATCGCCCCGGGCTCGGGCGCCCCGCTGCAGTACAAGGGTTCGGACGGCAACCGCCAGTTCTGGGTCTACCGCGAGACCTACGAGCTGAACGAGACCACCACGGTCGAGATCATGGACCCGCGCGACGTGCTGATGGTCGCCACCGGCGGCCTGGACATGGCCCGCTGCTTCGGCGCGATCCTGGACGTGGACGTGCTGCGCGCCGATCCGATCTTCACGAAGTCGTGGGTCACGGAAGAACCGTCGCGCCGCAACCTGCTGTCGCAGAGCGCGCCGCTGATGGTCCCCGGCCGTCCGAACGCCACCCTGCGCGCCCGCGTCACCGCCTGATCCGAAGGAACTCTCATGGCAACCACCGCCCCCGTCAAGATGGTTGCCCTCGTGGCTGTTCACGAGGTGCACCTGGCCGCCAAGGTCGTCCGCCCCGGCGAGAAGTTCTCGGCCTCCGAGGCGGACGCCACCTTCCTGCTGGAAGCCGGCGCCGCCACCCGCGTCACTCCTCCCGCGGACCCGGCGTAATGGCCGGTTGGGCGACCTTCCGCGCCGAAGCCCGTGCAGCAGTGCACGAGGCTTTCGGACTGCCGGCGACCTACTTGGCGCCGGGCAGTGTTGGCTCGCCACTTTCTCTCACCGTGCGGTGGCACGCTTCGGCGATCCGCCACGGTGATCTCCAGTCGGACGGCTACGCGGAAGTCCGCGATGCCGTCGATCGGCTGGTATTCGACACCTCCGAGGTCGAGCCGGTGCGCAACGCGCTGGTCACGGTCGAGGGTGTCGAATACCGTGTCGACCACCTCTACCCCCGCAACGGCCGGTTCCGATCGGCAGAAGTGGTGGCCGTGTGATCCGGGTAGCCTCGGCCGACATCAAGGGCCTCGCCACGTTCCTGCAGCGCACTCCGGAAGTCGCGCAGGAAGCCGCCAAGCTCGCCGTCTCCGACACGGCCGACTGGGGCAAGAACATGGCGGCCCGGATGTTCACGTCCACGGTCAACCTGCCGGCTGACGCCCTGGCCGCTCGGCGCTTCCGCGTCTCGCAGCGCCCGACCAGCGCGCGCCCCGAAGCGATCATCTCGGCCGACAACAACCCGCTCGGCCTGAGCCGGTTCGTGGTCGGGGCGAAAAAGCCGGGCACGCCCCACCCGCGCACGCAGGTGCTGGTGGGCGGATCGGTCAAGCAGTGGTCTGCGCCTGGCGGCGACAACTACGCCTTCCTGATCCCGACGCCGAACGGCGCGGCCGGCGTGGGGCTGGCGATCCGCACGAAGGGCGCTCTGCGGAACTCCAAGGCTGCGCGCCAGATCGGTCGGAACCTCTACCTGCTGTCTGGCCCGAGCGTGAACCAGATGTTCGCTCAGCTCATGCCGGCGATCGTCCCGCGTGTCGAAGCGAAGCTCCAGGCTGAATTCCAGCGCCAGTATTCGAGGCTGATCCGTGGTTGACCCCAAGCGACTCGTCGTCCTGAAGGCTCTGTGCTCCCACCTCGAAGCGCAGGTGCGCATCTCCAACGGCTTCCAGCACGACCTGCAGGGGCGGGTGTTCCGTGGCCGCTCGGTGTTCGGCCAGGACGATCCGCTGCCGATGGTGTCCGTGCTGGAGGCGCCACGCGCGGACCAGCAGCTCGTGACGGCCAAGAACAGCGTGCAGGTCGACGACTGGCAGCTCTACTTCCAGGGGTGGGCGCAAGACGACGCCAACAACCCGACCGACCCGGCGTACCGGCTCGCCGCGGACGTGAAGCAGGCCCTCGGCATGCTGATCGACCGCCGCCCCGAGTCGGCCCCCTACTTCCTGCTGGGAAATCTGATCCTCGACCTGATGATCGGACCCGGTACTGTGCGTCCCCCCGATCAAGTATCATCGTGGGCGTATTTCTACCTTCCCGTGACCGTCAAGCTCAAGGAGTCGTTGACGGACCCGTACCGCCTGACCTGAAGGAGCCGACATGGCGATCACCCACACCGTTTCCGACAACATCACGCTGGGCCGTGGCCGGCTGTACTTCGCGCCGTTCCTGCCGGGCACCCAGACCCCGCAGAGCGCCCGCCTGTACCTCGGCAACACGCCGGGCTGCAACCTGTCGGGCTCGGTCGAAAAGCTCGACCACTACACCGCCGACACCCGCGTCCGCTCGAAGGACCGCTCGATCACGATCGAGGCGAACTACTCGGGCTCGCTGACGACCGACAACATCTCGGTCGACAACCTGGCCTACTTCTTCCTGGGCGAGAAGTCGACCGTCACCGCGACCGCCGCCTCGAACGTGGCTTTCACCACGGGCAACCTGCCGGCCGACGCCACGTTCCAGCTCGGCGCGACCGAAGCGAACCCGGCCGGCGTCCGCAAGGTGACGACCGTGACGATCGCCAGCAAGGTGCTGGGCGTCGACTACGAGCTGGACCTGGACCTCGGCCTGCTGCACGTTCTGGTGGCCGGCGACTTCTCCGGCACCTACAGCTCGGCGGCCAGCACCCGCGACCGCGTGATCTCCGCGGGCACGGAGGCGAAGGGCCTGCTGCAGTTCGTCGCGGACAACCCGGAAGGGACGAACCGCGACATCGTGCTGCCCTCCGTCACCCTGAGCCCGAACGGCGACTTCGCCATCAAGGGTGACGGCACCGACTGGCAGACCCTGGAGCTGACCCTCGAGGTGCTGAAGAAGAACTCGGCCACCCCGGCGGTCATCATCGACGGTCGCCCCGCTTGACCGTGACGCCCCGGCGGGCGTAGTATTCAGCCGGGGCTTGTGTTCTCTTGCGTGCAAGGTGAGGCCGCCAAGTTTTGCGACTTGGCGGCCTTTTCCTTTGAGGCTAGACTTGCGGTGCCATCAACCATCCGCGAGAATCCCATGAGCCTGAAGAACTACCGCACCCCGAAGCAGTCCATCGCCCTGCCGGACGGCACCGAATTCCCGGTCCGGGGCCTGACGTTTCACGACCTCGGCACCCTGCTGGAAGACCACCGTGACGAGTTCCTGGCCGCCGGTCAGATCATCGCCAAGCAAGACGCCGAGAACATGGGCTCGCTGGCCTCCGTGCTGGCCCAGACGGTCCCTGACCTCGCTGCGGCGGTGATCGCCCTCGCCAGCGACGAACCGGATGCGGTCGACGTGGTGCGCAGCCTGCCCCTGCCGGTCCAGCTCGACGCCCTCATCGCCGTGGGCAAGCTCACGTTCACCGACGAGGGCGCGGTCCCAAAGTTCCTGGCCGGTCTGGGCGGAATGCTCCGGGCCGGCGCGTCGGCGGCGAAGATGGCCCCGAGCGTGATGCGCTGAGCTGGATGCTCCAGCAGCGCCGGATGGTCAGCTTCCTGATGTCGGAGGGCCACCCGGACGCTGCGCACTACCCGATCGCCTCCCTGTGGTCGGAGGCTACAATCGCACAGCAGCGGGTCAACGTGCAGCACGCGACCACGGCCAGCCTCATGCAGTCGGTCATCGCCACGGTGCTGGGCGGCAAGGAGGCCCACGAAGCCCTGCGCCGCACACTGAAGGATCTGACCGATGGCCTCTAAGGGCGTTACCACCGATCTCGTCATCCGCACGAGCGAGATCAAGACGAAGCCGCTGGACGACCTGCTCGTCACGCTGGAAAAGCTCACCGTCGCGCTCGACGCGCTCGACAAGGAGGGCGGCCCCGCGAGCAAGTCGCTCCAGGAGCTGACCTCGGAGGCGCGGAAGTTCGAGCAGGTGGCCGCCGAGCTGGCGGGGCGCAAAGCCCTGCTGGAGAGCTTCGGGGGCGCGCAGCGCGGCGCGGACCTGGCGAAAAAGTCGCTGACCGAAGCCAAGAAGGCGCTCGAGGAGTTCCAGGCCACCCTGCCGGAAAAGAAGAAGGACCGCACGGCAGAACAAGCCGCGCAGTTCGACGCACTTTCCAAGGCGGTGAAGGCGGCGACCACCTCGGCCCGTCAGGCGGAAAAGTCGCTCGGCACCACGTCCGACAAACTGCAGGCTATCGGCGTCGACGCCTCGAACGCTGCGGAAGAACTGCTGCGCCTGGCTGCCGCCGAGCGCGCGGCCGTCGCCGGCCTCGACCGTGCGACCGTCAACGTCCAGGGCTACTCTCAGGCCCTCCGCGACCAGAAGCAGGCCCTGAAGGACAAGGCGGCGGCGGAAGCTGCGGCTGCGGCGGCGGCGGAAGCTGCGGCTGCAGCCGCGCGCAAGGCCGAGCGGGCGGAGAGCGACCGCAGCACGCTCGCTACCGGGCCGGGTCGAGAGGAGTTCGAGCTACAGAAGAAGCTCCGCCAGCAGCGGGAGGCTGAGGCGGAAGCTGCGCGCCGGGCAGCCACCGGCACCGCAGTGCCGGACAGCCGCGCCGAGGCCATCAAGGCGACCACCGACGCGCTGGCCCGCCAGCGGGCGCAGGAGAAGGAAGCCGCGAGCAACCTGCGCGTGCTGGGCGTTGGCGCGGAGCAGGCGGCCGAGGACTACCGCAAGCTGGCGGACGAAGCCCGAGGTCTCGCCAGCAAGGCGGCGCCGAGCACGCGCACGCTCGCGCAGGAGATCGGCAAGCTCGCCAATCCGGCGCGCGAGGCCGCGATGAGCATGGGCGAGATCGAGCAGGCGCTCGCTGCGGTCACGCAGCGGCAGGCCCGCGCATCCCAGGCGTTCCGCCAGGGCGAGGACGACCTCAAGCAGCTCGCCCAGGATCACCTGCTGCTGGGCAAAGCCCTGCGGGAGACGGAGCGACAGGCCGGCGCTCTCGACGGCTACCGCGAGGCGCAGCAGCAATTCGAGCGCACGGGCGCGGCACTCGAGCGCGCCCGGCAGTCCCTCGCTTCCTACGCAGCGCAGGCTCGCGCCTCCGGCACCAGCGACGACGCGCTTGAGCAGGGCCTGCGTGAGCAGCGGGCCGAGCTGGACCGGCTGGTGGGCGCGTACCAGCGCCAGGCGGCGGCCGTCTCGCAGATGGGCGGGCGCCTGCGGGAAGCGGGCGTCGACCTGCGCAACCTCGCCGACGCCGAGGCCCGGATTGTCCAGCAGGCGCAGGCGCTGCGCCGCGCCCTGGACGCCGCATCGGACAGCACCACCCGGCTCGGCCAGGCGACCCAGCGCGCCCAGGAAGCCGGGAAGAAGTGGGGCGAGGAGCAGCGGACCGCCCTCTCGCTCACGCAGCGCATCCGCGGCCAGATTCTCTCGCTCACCGCCGCCTACGTCGGTCTGTTCGGCGTCATCAACGAGGCGCGCGCCAGCCTGGACGCCGTGACCTCGATGCAGGCCGTCACGAACCGGATGGCTGTCGCCTTCGGAGACGACCCGCAGGAAGTCTCCCGGCAGCTCAAGATGGTCGAGGCGGACGCCGACCGCTTGGGCACCAGCCTGCGTGGCGCGGCGGAAGGGTACTCGCGGTTCGCCGTGGCCGCTCGCTCGGGCGGGGCGTCTGCGGAGGAGACGTTCTTCGTCTTCTCGAAGATGTCCGAGGTCAGCCGGGTCTTCAAGTTGTCCGCAGAGGAGCAGAAGCGCGTCTTCAAGGCCCTCGAGCAGATGATGTCGAAGGGCAAGATCCAGGCGGAAGAACTCTCGCAGCAGCTTGGTGATTCCCTGCCGGGCGCGATGAGCATGATGGCGAAGGCGATGAAGATGTCGTCGGCCGAACTGTTCCGGGCGATGGAGAAGGGGCAGGTCAGCTCCAAGAACCTGATCCTGTTCGCGAACGAGTACGCCAAGACGATCAAGGGCCAGGTCGTCACGGCCTCGAAGTCCTGGCAGGCCGAACTGCAGCGCCTGGACACCTCGCTCCACAAGTTCCGCCAGAACGTCGGGTCGGGCGGGTTCGCTGAGTCGATGGGCGCGCTCGCCCGCGCCCTGAGTGACGCCCTCGACAGCGAGGATGGCCGCAAGGCAGCGCAGGCCCTGAGCGATGTCTTCGGCTTCGTGGCGGACGCCGCCCGGCAGGTCGTTCCGGTCGTGCAGGGGTTCTTCGCGGCCATCGCGGACGGCGTGCAGCTCGTCAAGGACTTCGGCACGGACCTGACCGAACTGGCGAACGGCATGCGCGCGCTCATCGGCCTCGACGCCGCGCGGCCGGTCGAAGACCTGAACGAAGCCCTGCGGGAACTCGGCCGAGTGCTCGCCGAGATTGCCCTGGCGGCAGCGGTGGCGATGCTGCTCAAGTTCGGCGGGGAGGCAGCCGCGGCCGGTTCTGCGGTCACGAGCTTCGGCGCTGCGGTGGTTGCCGCTCTGACCGGGGGCGGGGGCATCGCGGCGGCCCTGACCGTCGTGCAAGGCGGCGTTGCGGCGCTCACCGAGGCCTGGGCGGGCCTGAACCGCGTGGCCCGCGCCTTCATCCTGGTCGGCGTGTTCGAGGTGTTCAAGGCGATCGGGGACGCGGCCTATGAGGCGTCCGTCACCGTCCGGAAATTCGCTGGGGGCCTCGTCGGCATCGCCAAGGTCATGGCTGGATTCGCCACGGGCGGGCGCGAAGGAATGATGGCGGCCTACGCGGAAGTCCAGGACTACGTGAAGGCCCTGGATGACGAGGTGGCCGCCGAGAAGCGAGCGGCCAAGGCGCGCGAGGACGCTGCCAAGAAGTCCGCCGCGGCGTGGGAGAAGGCAAAGGGCTACGCCCTGCCGGGCTCCGAAGTGGCCGGGGAGTCCCGCCGGCTGGCCGCACGCGGGGCAGCGGCGGCGCAAGACCGAGAGAACGCGCTGCTGCCGAAAAAGCCCATCCTGCTGGCCGCGGACGACACGAAGAAAGCCGAGGCGGAAGCGCGTCGGGCACAGAAAGCCTACGAGGCCCTGCTCCGCACGGTCGACCGCGGGCTGGACGCGATGGAGCTGAAGGGGGCGAAGGGTGGCGCCCGCGAGCTGGAGGAAGCCCTCGCGGCGATCGACCAGCAGTACGAGCAGCTCTACGAGAAGATCGAGCAGCTCAACAAGTCCGACCGGAAAGCTGCGGTCGCCCGCGCGGACGCGGCGAAGGAACTCATCAAGGCCAACACCCGGGTCGAGTTCGAGCGCAAGGCTGCCGCCGAGCGGCTGACCGGCATCGAGGCCGAGCGCGACGCCCTGCTGGAAGCGGCCAAGGCGCGCGCCGAGGTCGACCCGGGCGCCGCCCTGCAGGTGCAGCAGGAGCTGATCGAGATCACCACCCGCTACCGCGACCGCGTGATCGAGGCAGCGGAAGCGGCCCTGCTGCTGGCCGAAGCGCAAGGGCGGATCGCGGATGCCGCGAAGTTCCGCGCCACGATCACCAAGGCCAAGGCGTTCGATCCGCAAGCCGAACTCCGGCAGGCGCAGATCGCCGACCTGCAGAAGCAGCTCGACCTCCAGACGCAACTTCGGGACGCGCAGATCGCCCGCGTGCAGGCGCAGGTCGACCCGACCGGCGTGGACACCGCGGCCGAGACGGCGCGGATCATGGGGGAATTCCAAGGCCGACTCACCGCCATCACCGCGCAGATCCGGGAGCTGGCGACGGCCGGCGGCGACCTGGCGCTCGTGGGACAGATCGACGCTCTGAACGCCAAGCTGGCGATCACCGACCAGCGCACGGTGGACGTGCAGAACCAGGTCGTGCAGTCCTTCGGCAGTGGGCTGACCGATGTGTTCATGGAGTCCACTTCCGCGATCGCCAAGTGGGCGCGCGGCGTCGGCAGTTTCTCGGACGCCTGGGTGGCGGCGCGAGATTCGGTGCGCAACTTCGCGGCCAGCTTTTTGCAGATGCTCGCGCAGATCCTGGCGCAGAAAGCCGCCCTGAACCTCATCAACGGACTGCTGGGCGGCGGTCAGGGCGCGAACTTCGTGGGGCCGCAGGAACCGACGGTCTGGCAGGGACTGCTGGGCAGCTTCTCGAAGCTGGCGACCATGCACAACGGCGGCATCGTCGGCTCGCCCGGCGGCTGGTCGCAGAGTGCGCCCGCCCTGGCGTTCGCAGGCGCCCCGCGCTTCCACAGCGGTGGCCTGCCGGGGCTCGCCGCGGACGAAGTGCCCGCCATCCTGCAGCGCGGCGAAGAAGTCCTGAGCCGGGACAACCCCCGCAACATCCTGAACGGTGGCGGCATGACGCAAGCCGCCCCGACCAGCCCGGGCATCACCGTCGTCAACACCATCGACCCCGAGCAGGTCGTGGCGGCGGGTCTCAGCGACCGCGCGTTCGTCAACTACATCGCCGCCAACAAATCGCAGGTGCGCAAAGCGATCGGCCTGTAAAAGCTCTTGACGTGGCTGGTGGGTGGGGCGATACTTCGCTCACCTTAACGCAAGGGGCATTTAAGTGAAAGCCACTCACGCCACCACCTACACCGCCGACGACGGCACGGAGTACACCGACGCGCGCCTCTGCGCGGCGCACGAGCAGGTTCTCGCCAAGGGTGAGCACGCCTACGGCACGATCGAGTTCGAGGAGGCGCGTGACGCTCTGGCGGCCCCCCTGCCGGTTCCGGCAGGCAACACCATGAAGCTTTGGCTGCTCCGGCCTGCGGAAAACCTGCCCGAGGGCGATGTCAACCGTGGGAGCAACCTGTGAAAGTCCTCGTCGCCTGCGAATACAGCGGCGTCGTGCGGGACGCTTTCAGAGAGAGAGGCCATGACGCGTGGTCGTGCGATCTCCTCCCCAGCGACACCCCCGGCCCGCACTACCAAGGTGATGCGCTCGGTATCCTTGCTTTGGGGTGGGACTTGATGATCGCGCATCCGCCATGCACCCACTTGGCCGTAAGCGGAGCCCGGCACTTCGCCGCAAAACGAGCGGACGGCCGGCAGCAGCAGGCGATCGACTTCTTCATGGCGCTTGCCAATGCGCCGATCAAGCGCAAGGCCATCGAGAACCCGGTTTGCATCATGTCGACGCACTGGCGCAAGCCGGACCAGATCATCCAGCCCTGGATGTTCGGCCACGGGGAAACCAAGGCGACCTGCCTGTGGCTGGAAAACCTCCCGCTGCTGAAGCCCACTGACGTGGTAGGCGGCCGAGAAGCGCGCGTCCACCGGCTGCCGCCGACGCCGGATCGCTGGAAGATCCGCAGCACAACCTATCGCGGCATCGCGGCAGCGATGGCCGACCAATGGAGCAACCTGTGAGAGTCCACCTCAAGTACCCCCAGCTCTACCCGGCGTTCGCGCCGGCCACGGCCCTCAGCGCGGGCTTCGACCTGCGCTGGCCGGAACGCGAGATCACGCTGCTGCCGAACGAGCGCACCGCGCCGATCGACCTCGGTGTGTCGCTCGACCTGCGTGAACTGCCCCCCTGCATGGCGCTGATCGCGCCCCGCAGTGGCCTGGGTTCCCGTGGCCTGAACCTGGCGAACACGATCGGCGTGATCGACCAGGACTACACCAACCCGATCATGGCGACGCTCGTGAACACCGGCCGCCGCGAGATCGTCATCCGCACGGGCGACCGCATCCTGCAGCTCCTGCTGGTGCCGGTCTTGCGCCCGACCGTCACGCTGGTCGATGCGATCGACCCATCCGGTCGCGGCGGACTCGGCTCGACGGGGGTGGCGTGATGGAGCTTCTGCACTTCACGGTCCTCTGCCTGCTGACGATGGCGTGCGTCGGTCTGTTCGACGCCATCTGGGCCGAGTCGGGCTGGACCACCCGGGTCGTTCTTCTCGCCGCTGTCGCATCTTCTGCCTACCTCGCCTTCTCATGAACATCACCACCTGCTACCGCACCACCGCCGGAACCATCTGCCAGACCCTCGAGGACGCCGAGGTGCAAGACGCCGCCGAGCGCCTGTCCGCCGAGTGTTCGGGCGTCCCCGGCGTCAACGCACAGTCGCTGGCCCGCTGCCTGTCCTACCTGCTCCGGCGGGGGCTGATCTGCGAAACGGAAGGCGGCACGCCGCAGGAGGCCAGCACGGACTAAAATCCATGGCATGACGCCCTACCACCCACTCACCGCGACCGCAGCGCCCCCCGAGGGCGCTTTCGTCATTTGGCCGTGGCCGAACAACTGGAGCGAGCCGTTCACGCAGCGCCTCGAGTACAAGACCGCCGTGCTGCCCTCCGCGTCCAGCCGCGAGCAGCGGCGTGCGCTGCGTGAGGTTCCGCGCGAGGTCTTCGTCGTGAGCAACCTGCTGGAGCACCCCGACAGCGCCACCGCGCTCGCGCTCCTGCGCGCCTGGAAGGGCAAGAGCTGGCTGGTGCCCGGATGGCATGAGATGGCGCGCACCCTCGCTCCAGCAGGGCAGGTGCTCCAGCTCGATCGCTTCAGCGTGCGCCCCGGCCCCGCCCTGCTGGGCACGGAGGTGGTCGAGGTCGTCAACTCGTCCGGCACGCTGGCCGTCAGCCCGAGCGGCTCCTGGCCCGCGGGCACGGCGCTGGTCCCGCTCTACGAGGCCCTGCTGGACGAGGACCAGACCGCGGAGTTCGTGACCGCGGGCGTGGCTCGCCTGAGCGTGGCTTTCCAGGTCACGCAGGGGCGGGCGGTGCCCTCCGAGCTGCTGGGCGTGCGCCCCGTCTGGCCCGCGTCCGCGTCCGCGGTGTCCGACCGCACGCAGCGCGTGGTAGGGCGCTACGGCGGGGGCCTGGCGGCGTCCGCGGCGGGAGGCATGACCCTGCAGGGCGCCGGTGGCTTCGCAGTCACAGGGGACCAGACTTTTGAGACCTGGGTGTTCCTGCCCAGCTTGTTTGACGGCACCCGGGCGATGTTCGAGCTTTCGTCATCGGGTGGGTGGGTCGTGACCGCGAGCCGTACAGCCCCCGGATCCCTCACCTACCGCGTCCAGGTATCGCTGAACAACGGGTGGGGGTACTTTGACGATCTGCAGGTGGGGCGGTGGTACCACCTTGCGGCGACGGCGGGATCCGGGGGCGATGTCCGGATGTACCGCGATGGCGCGCTCGTGCGGACTTTCACGCACCCCCCGCGCGGGGCGCAGGCCCCCGCCCTCCGGGCGTTCCTGCTCGAGCCCGGCGTGGGGCGGCCTGCGTTTCCGGGGTACGTGGACGACGTGCGCCTCACTTCTGCGGTGAGGTACTCCGGAAACTTCTTGCCCGCGCAGTGCCCCGTAGGGGCTGCGGACCCCTTCTGGGCGAGCGTGCAACTGCTGGTCCCGGGGGATGATCGCAGCCGGTGGGCGCAGACCCTGCCGGCGTGGGGCGACCCGATGGCCTTCCGCACGCACCACCTGCCGGACGATCACAACTGGCGCACGGCGTGGTCCGCCGCGGCCAGCCGCCCGATTGACACCCTGGACCCCGGCCTGAACCTGCGCCACACCCGCCCCGCGGAGAAGCATGCGGCGCTGTCGTGGCGCTCGGAGTTCCTTCTGCCCGACCTGCAGGACATCCTCGCGTTCCGGGCGTGGCTGCAGGCCCACCGCGGCGCGGCCGTCAGCTTCTACGCATGCCCTCCCGGTCATGACGTGACGGTCACGGCGGTGGCAGGCGCGGTCGTCACGGCGCCCGAACTGCGTTTCTTCACCGCGCCGGCCGAGGTGTCCACGCACCTTGCCCTGCGGGTGGCGGGAGAGTGGGAGTACCGCGCAATCTCCAGCATTGCCGGGGCTTCCGTGACGCTCGCGTCCGCTCCTAGCGGCATGCCCGACGCCGCGCGCCTGGTCACGCGCGCCCGCATCCTCGGCGACGCGGTCGAGCTGCGGTACCACACCCTTGGGGTGGCTGAAGTGTCGCTGCCGCTGACAACCGTGGTAGAGTGATGCCGCATGGCCTACACCGACTTCGACTACTCGACTGACGCGGGCGCCCCCTACGAACTGTTCGAGTTCACCGAGGGCTCGCGGGCCTGGCGCTACACCACGCGCCCCGTGGCGACCGTGTTCGCCGGCCAGACCTACGCACCCGCCGTCATCTCGCGCAGCGAGATCAACCGGACGAGCGATTCGGTCGGCGACGACATGACAATCTCCCTGCCGGACAACAACACGCTCGCGCTCGAGCTGATGGCCGGCCTCAGCGCGCATCTCGTCACGGTGCGCGTCCTGCAGGTGCACCTGACCGACCCCGACCTCCAGGAGCAGATCATCTTCGCGGGCGTCGTGCGCGACATCTCGATCGAGGGCGCCACGGCGGAAATCACCTGCGGCAGCCGGCTCGGAAGCTCCGCAGGTCGGCGCATCGCCCCGACCACCTACCAGGCGGGGTGCAACCTGACCTGGGGCTCCACGCGCTGCGGGGTGAGCCGCGAGGCGTACAAGGCCACGGCTGAGATCACCGCCGCGGACCAGACTGGCCGGGTTCTGACCCTGCCGGCGCTCTCGGGCTTCGCGGCCGGCCACTTCAATGGGGGCCGGGTGGTTGTTGCTGGAACGCAACGGTTCATCGAAAAGCATGCGGCCGGGGGCGTGCTGACCCTCAGCCACCCCGTGCGCGGCCTGACCAGCGCGCCGGCCACCGCCAGCATCTACCCCGACTGCCCGAAGACGGAAGCCGCTTGCGCGGATCGCTACAACAACCTGCCCAACTTCCTGGGCTGGAGCCGGCTGCCGAGCATCAACCCGTACAACCGCAGCGCCTACTACCTGGCGAGCGCCGATCCGGTCGCCCCGCCAGCAGGGCAGGAAGGCGCCTTGCCCGGCTACCCCGGCTACTACGTGCGCCTGCTGGACAGCGCCACGCACTTTGAGCGTACCCCCGTGTTCAAGGAAACCGGGCACTGGTACGCGCTGGTCGTGGACTTCTCCCCGGATGGTTATGTGTCATTGACCGACACTTGCGAGACGGTGGCGGCGGTGAACGACCCCGACAACCAAGGCGGCAGCACCGTGTGCGTCGTTCAGCCCCAGGTCATCCAGCAGGGGGTGGCGGGAATGTGGGCGCAGCCCAAGCCGGCCCCGAACTTCGACACCATTGACTTCCGGGTTGACCTGTTCGACGCCCCGAGCGGGGTGGACGTTGGCGCGTCCCCCGGGTTGGGGGCCTGGTTTTCCCCGTCCTCTGCCAACCGGACCGTCACCCTGCGCACGTTTCACCGGATTGGCACGTTCCTCAACGAGTACGGCCCTATACAACTCGATTTTCGTGCCCGGAACAGATTGAGCGGGGTGCTCATTGCGCAAGGGCGGCTGACGTTCACTCGGAGCAAGCCGTATGACCCGAATTCTTGGGGGGTCGGCTTGTAATGTTTGAATCCTTCCTGCTGCAGCTCGCGTGGGCCACGATGTTCAGCATCGCGGCTCAAGCTATCGCTCCCTCATCCAAGGGCGCCGAAGACGCCAAGGCAGCCAAGCTCGAGGACTTCGACGCCCCGACCATTTCGGAGGGCACGTCCGTTCCGGTCATCATCGGCAGTGTCCTGACCGAGAAGCAGAACGTCTCGTGGTTCGGCGGGCTGCGGACCGAGGAGATCAAGCAGCAAGGTGTCGTCACCGGCCACCGCTACTTCATCAACGCGCAGCTCTCCCTCTGCCACGGCCCGATCGACGCGGTGCGCGAGATCCGGCTGGAAGACACGGTGATCCCGTGGGGCTCGATCGCCACCACGCAGTCCCCGGACTACTGGGACATGGTGATCTCGGCGCGCAACCTGCTGGGCGGCGACGATCAGGAGGGCGGCGCTGAGGGCCGGATGCGGTTGTACCTCGGCACGACCGGCCAGCCGCCGGACACCGAGATGGCTACCCTTGTGGGCGCCGCCTTGCCGGGCTACCGCGGCATCTGCTACGCGGTAGCCCGGGATATGTACCTCGGCACCTCGCCGCGGCTCAAGCCTTTCTCCTTCCTCGTCGAGCACTGCCCGAACAACCTCGGCGTGCCGAGCGGGAAGCACATCATCGGCCCGCACCGCGACAGCAATGCGGTCTGCGCCCTCTACGCGCTTCTGACCCTGCCGGGGCTGTGGTCGGCCAACCTGCCGGAGAGCATCTTCGACATCTCGGCCTGGCACGCGGCGGCCGTCACCGCCTACGACGAGGGCATGGGAATCTCCCTGTCCTTCTCGACTTCTGCGGTCGAGGACGTGATCCAGCAGGTCTGCTCCTACCTCGACGCGGTGGTCTACGAAGACCCGGCGACCGGCCTCATCACGATCAAGCTCGTGCGCGAGGCGGACTTGGCCTCCGCACCGACTTTCGGCACGAGCGAGATCCGCAGCTTGAAGGCCCGTCGCACGGGCTGGTCCGAGCTGAAGAACACGGTGAAGGTCACGTTCACCGACGCCGCTCGGAACTACGAGACGGGCGGGGTGATGGCGCAGAACAGCGCCGTCACCGCGATGGCCGGCGGCGTGCAGGAGCTGGAAACCGTCGACCTGCCGGGCATCACCCAGCGCGCGACCGCGATGCAGGTGGCCGAGCGCCGCCTGCGGGCGGCAAGCTTCCCTCTGAGCAAGGTGGAAATCTCGGGCAACCGGAAGCTGGCGGCGCTGCGGCCGGGGCAGGCGGTGCGCCTGCGGTGGCAGCGGCCGGACATCGACGCCTACTTCCGGGTCAGCTCGGTCAGCACTGGCACCTTGGCCGAAGGCGGGGTGCTGGTCACGGCGGTGGAGGATGTCTTCGCGGCCGGCGCCGGCACTTTCACCGTCCCGCCCGACAGCTCCTGGGACGCCGGCACGGCGCAGGAAGCCCAGCCGATCACCCTGCTGGCCCTGCTCGAGACGCCCTACCACCTGCGCAGGTCGGACACCCGATCGCTCATCGTCGGCGCGGCAGCCCCCAGCAGTCAGCACACCGGCTGGCGCGCGGTCGTCAACGGCGACGCCAGCGACACGAGCACCTACGGCTGGATGGCCTTCGCGCCCCTGCCTGCGGCGCTGCCTCTGTGGGCCGGCGCCACGATCGCCTCGCTCACCCTGGCCGTGACGGTGCCGGCGAGCGTGACCAGCCCCACCGCCGCGCAGTACGATGCGGGCGAGGCCCTGCTGCTGGTCGGCACAGAGCTGCTGGCCTACCGGACCCTGACGAGGAACGCAGACGGCTCCACGACCTTCGGCTCGATCACGCGAGCGGTGCTGGACACCGTGCCCCGCGCGCACCCCGCCGGGTCGCGCGTGACCGTGCTGGCCTCCTGCGCCCTGCGGGCGAACCTCGATCTCGCGGCGGACGGGACGGTCCTGATCGGAGCGCGGTCGATGACCAGCACCGACACCCAGGACGTGATCGAGGCGACCACCAGCAGCATCGCCACGGCCAGCCGTGCGCTGCGGCCGTACCCGCCCGCGGGTCTGTCCGTGAACGGCGTGCTCTACGGAGCCGGGCCACACACTTTCCCCGCAGTCGTGAGCTGGACCGAGCGCAACCGCACCGACACCCTGGTCCGCGCGCAGACAGACCCCGCGGTCGCCGCCGAGAGCGCCACGCAGTACCACGTCGACGTCTACTCCGCGGACGGCTCCACCCTGCTGGAGAGCCACCAGACTTCGGCCACGTCGCGCGAGATCACGTCGTCCGGCAGCGTCGTGATCCAGGTGCGCTCCCGCCGGGGCGCGGACACCTACAGCTTCCTCGCGCAGGCTCTCCCCTGCCAGATCACCCCGCCGCCCGCAGGAATGCTGACCGAGGCGAACGGAAAATTGACCACCGAAGCGGGCGACCGCATCATTCTGGGCTGACCTATGGCCGACGTGAAAATTTCCGACCTGCCCGCCGCCTCCGCACTGGCGGGTGATGAACCGATCCCGGTGGTGCAGTCCGCAGAAACGCGCCGGAGCACGCCCCGGGCGATCCAGCGCATCCCCGTGAACAACCAGACCGGCACGGCCTACACCCTCGCTGCTGCGGATGCCGGAAGGTGCGTGCGCGCGAACAACGCGGCGGCCATCGCCGTGACGGCCCCCACGGGCGGAATCTTCACGGTCGGGGACGCGATCCTGCTCCGGCAGGTCGGCGCCGGCCAGGTCACGGTGACGGGCGGTACGCTGAACCTGCCGGCCGCGATCACCGCGGCCAAGACGCGCGCACAGGGCTCTGTCATCACCCTGCACTACGTCGCCACGGACATCTGGGACGTTTCCGGGGATCTGGCGTGATCCGGGCCGCGATGATGTCGGCGGCTTCACGCCGCGCTACCCCGGGCGGTGGCGATCCCAGCTTCTCTCAGGTGAAACTGCTGGTGCACGCGGACACCAACTTTGCGGACAGCTCGAGCATGGCACGGGCCGTCACGAACGTCGGGTCCGTCACGGTCGGCACGCCCGCGAAGTTCGGCGCCGGCTCGGCCGCCTTCCCGACCGCCGGCCAGCGCCTCGACTACGCGGGTGCGGACGCGGCGCTGAACCTGCCGGGTGACTTCACGATCGAGGCGTGGGTGCGTTTCACGTCCAACAACAACAACTCCCCGACGCTGGTGGAGAGGTTCAGGGCCGCTGGGGGCGGGTGGCGGCTCCAGGCCAGCAGCTTCAGCATCAGCTTCGCAACGACGACGACTTCGGGCGGGACGAACGATCGCGTTTCGAGCACGGTCAGCCGCAACCGGAACCAGTGGTACCACATCGCCGTCACCCGGCAGGGGTCGACTTTCCGGCTTTTCGTTGACGGCGCGCTGGTGTCCACCGGCACCGACGCGAACGCCATCAACGCCAGCGCATCGACGGCGGTGAGCGTCGGCGGTTCGCCTGTCTTCGGGAGCGCGGCCACCCTCTCCGGCTTGATCGACGACCTGCGCATCACCGTCGGGACCGCGCGCTACACCGCGGCGTTCACGCCCCCGACCGCCGCGTTCCCGGACTCCTGACCTACAATTCTGGTACTGAAACTTTAAGGTACCAGAATCATGGAAATCATCCTCGCCGCCCTGCTGGCCCGCGAGGCGTTCCGTGCCGGGGCGCCTCGGGCGGTCTGCGACATGGCCGCCCTCGCGGGCTGGATCTACGACCGCAATGCCTGAAGCTCACATCTCCCTTCCGAGCGCCGCGGCTTCAGGCATTGCTGCCGTTGTCCTCGGCGCGACGGGGCTGGAACTGCACCAGCTCTCGATCGGCCTCATGGCCTCCCTCATCGCCCTCTCCGGGGCAGAGCGCACCAGCTTCAGCGGGTGGCTCTCCCTGCTGGTGGCCTCCGCGATTTGCTCCGCCAGCATCGGGGTGATGATCGGCGACCGCCTGGGCTGGGGTACGATCGGTACCAATGGCTTGATCGCCGTGGTCGGCATCGCGCTGCACATCGCCTTCGCATACCTGAAGCTGCGGGCGGTCGTGATCGGGGACGCCGGCTTGCGGAAAGCTGGCGTTGAAATCCCCCCGGAGGACTCCGGCAAATGACTTACATGCAGATCACCCTCGCCCTCGCCGCGCTCGGGACCGTGATGTCCTACGCCCGGCGGATCAACGATGTCTCCTGGCGGACGCACCGCGCGACGTGCGTGCTGGCCCAGCTCACCGGAGGGCTCGCCAGTTCGGCCATCCTGGGCTGGTCGGTACTTACCTCACCTTTGGAACTGGTGCTCTGCTGGGCGATCTTGGGTACACTCTGGTACCACCTCGCGGCGACCGCATCGGCCTGGCGTTTCGGGCCGCCACTGACGGCTACGAAGCTTTGAACACCCTGCAACCTGACACCTCCGTCACCCTGGTCATCCCGGCCGGGGAAACCCTGAGCCTGAACGGCACCGGCACGGTCACGAACCTCGGCACGAACGTCGTGACCGAGGTGAACGGCGTTTCGATCTATGGCCCGTTCGCTGGTGCCGTCACCATGATCGTCGCCGCTGGCTCGCGCCGCGACGTGATCGTCTTCCCCGGCGTGCCGGTGGAAGTGCAGGATGGCTCCGAGCCCCTGTCCTACCAGCTCTCGTCCGAGGGCGGTGGTGGCGGTGGCGCGGCCCTCACGCCCCAGCAGGTTGCCGCTGGCGCCGTGGGCGTGCTGGCCTCGAACAATGCCGGCGCGATGATCGAGCCGGACGGCGACCCGCTGGCGGCCGGAGGCGGCGGTGGCGCCACCAACCTTGCCGTCACGGCCAGCCCGACCGGCGTGACCGTGACGAGCGACACCGGCACCGATGCCGCGCTGCCGCTGGCGGACGGCACGAACGCGGGCCTCATGGCCCCGGCGCAGCACACCAAACTGGGCGCCCTGCCGGACGCCGCGACGCTCTCCAGCGCCCTGGCAGGCAAGGCACCCACCGGCCACTCGCATGGCTTGGCCAACGTGACCGGGCTGGTGGGCGGGCTGAACAGCAAACTGACGCGCGCCCAGATCGGTACCGTGGGCGATTCCGCCGTCGTGCGCGGCCTCGCTGATGCCCTGCTGGCTCAGATCCCGCTGACGATCACGGTCACGCCCGCCGCAGGCTGCACCCTGCTGGTCGAAAGCTCGACCGACAACGACAACACCTACACCCCGGTCGGCTCGGCCAGCGCCTTCGCGCAGTGGGAGTACGACCTGTCGCCCGCTGACGCGGGCTGGATCACGCATCTGCGCGTGTCGCGCCTGGCCGGCACCGCCACCACCTCCACCTTCAGCATCCGGGGCTAAGGCATGGGCTTCACTCTCAATTCCAATTCGCTCGCCGGCCTGCAGGGCGTGTACGACGGCGGGACTGCTGCGCAGAAGGCGCAATTTCAATCCTCGGTGTCAGGGTATAGGCGGACCAGCGGCGCGTGGGGTAGCCGCCCGGCGTCTGCTGCGGCCGGTGACGAGTATCTCGCGACCGATCTCGGCACGGCTGGCGTACTGTTTCGCTGGTCTGCGTCACTCAGCATGTGGCGCCTGGCCAATGACTGCCTGCTGTATGTGCGGGATACCGCAGTGGCGGGTACGCCGGGTGGGGGCGTGCAAGTATTGGCGCGAGTCAATATCCCCGCGGGACTGTTAACTGCGGTCGGGCGCTGGTCATTCCAACACGTCCTCGGAAAATCTGGTGCGACGGACGCATGCGCGAATGTCAGCATTCGCCTTGGGGCCGCAGGAGCATCGCCGGATGCGCTCATTGTATCGCTTGCATATCCGATGTCTACCACGCATCGGTCATTTGCAAGCGATACGCTGCTACGGAGAGTCACGAATACTTCTGTTGCCGGCGCCGGCAACGGTACCCAACTAACTTCTTTTACGGGCGCCGGGTCGGGAGGTATTATTGGTGCCGCAGTTGACGTTCCGGACATGAGCACGACCGCGCTGATAATGTCGTTATCAGTAACGATGGCCGGCACAACTGACGCTCCAACTAGCCATTTCGTGTATTTGCAGGGGTTTGCAGCATGATCCATGTTAAGCGGCTTATCGATACCCCCCCCCCCCTGCCGGTGAGTATTGAAAAATGATGGAGAACCTCCCCCCT
>JACCEE010125665.1_pt1 | contig 30409 bp, 27 predicted proteins | sample 7449931 | NCBI WGS metagenome assembly JACCEE01 (sample SAMN15323457, study PRJNA562643) | freshwater metagenome | isolation source: river surface water | place: USA:Blue River Watershed | collected 2017-08-19 | reverse complement strand
GGGGGTTGTGCCCGTCCTGCTGCTTGCCACAAACACACGACGGCCCAAGTCAAGGTCAACAGACTGGGGGATTGCAGTGCCAGGGCTGCGAAACCGGACCAGCCGCCGTTGGGCCAAACGGCCAGCAATGCCAGGCACGCGGCCGTCAAGCCCATCAGCCAGGCGGGACCTTTGACTTTTCTGTGTGCGCGGGATGGAGGGGTGGCCACCATCGGCTGAACGGCATGTGCTGGCAGGTGGTGCGCTTCACGTGGCCAAAGCCAGACCACACTGGCCGCGGCCACGACAGCCCACGACAGGGGCCAGGCCCAGGCGGACATCACCGGCAACAAGATCCCCTCTGCCGTCATGGTGTAGCCCTGCAATCTGCCACCCAACGTTCCACGGCAATGGCCTGTCGACGGTGGGTGTAGCTGAGCCACAGCTCACCGGGATGGTCTGCCGGCGACGCGGACGGCAATTCCGCCACGCTGGGATACGAATATTCATCGCCTGCCCCACCAGTCACCACCGCACGCGTGCGCCAGGACGTTGGGGATTGCGGCTGCGAGCTCTGACTCAACCACAAGGCTTGACGGCCACTCTCGGCGGGGTTGTGCAGCAGCACCGTGGTACCGCCACGGGTGCGCAGTGCCGCCACAGAAGAGTCCGCATTGCTGAAGGCGGCATCCGGCAAGTCCTGCCAGTGGGCACCGGCGTCAGTGGTGGCGGAGACGGCAAGGCGATTCGATGGCCCCTGGTTGCGATGAAACGCCAGCCAATGTCGGGGCGACAGCGGCACCAACGTGGGTTGCAGCACATCGTGACGGGGGGTGATGCGTTGCAAGGCGTGCGGCTCACCCGAGGGGCTCAAGCGAACCACCGCACTGTGCTTCATTCCCAACTCGAAATACACGGGCAACAGCGCGCCACCATCGTCCAGCGGCATGGGCGCGGTGCGCACCAGCACGCTGGTGTTCAAGGAGGGCACCAAGGGCGTCAAAGGCAGAATGCCTCGCGCTTGCCACCGGCCTTGAGGTTGCGTCGTGTCCTCTTGCAGATGCACCACCCGCGAGGCAGCCCAGCCCCCCAGACCGGTGCCCACCACAAACAGATGCAATCGACCCTGGGCATCGGCCCACCCGACCGGGTTGCCCAATCGGCGCAAACGCACCCCCATCGCACGTCCCGCTTGTTCGCGATCCACCACCGTGACGGCAGGACTCCATTGGCGTGTGGCGCGGTCCAAGCGTGAGGCGACGATGTTCACATCTGCCGCACTCTCACGCGTGCCAGCGAACCAGAACGCCATCATGGCCGTGCGCGCGTGATCCGGATGCGAGGGCGGCAACACCAGCAGGCTGCTGGCATGGGCAGCCCCCACGCCGGCCGGCATGGGCAACACGCTGCGTGATTCGGGCGACCAGTTGCAGGGCGTGGCGCCATTTACAACAGGCTCCAGTCGGGCCGATGCCGCGGACACCGGGGTCTGTTGCGCGCGACGGTACGTATCCACACCCAGCACGATCGCCAAGGACACACCCACCACCGCCCATCGACGCAGAGTCACCATGCGCGGATTATCCCCAAGAACCTCTGCCCGTCTAATCGGGGTCAGATTCCAATTGTTGTGAACGATGCGTCAAATCGCTAGCAAAATTAATCGGAATCTGACCCCGATTGAGTCAATTGATCAATTGACTACACTTCTCGGATGGATGTGTACCTGGTTGGCGGTGCTGTGCGCGATGGTTTGCTCGGCTTGAGTGGGTCTGACCGCGACTGGGTGGTGGTGGGTGCCACGCCCCAAGGCATGCTGGACCAGGGCTACCAGCCGGTCGGACGGGATTTCCCGGTGTTTCTGCATCCCAGCACGCATGAGGAATACGCGCTGGCGCGCACAGAGCGCAAGACGGCACCGGGCTATCGCGGCTTTGAGGTGCACGCAGCTCCCGATGTCACGCTGAAGCAGGACTTGTCACGGCGCGATCTCACCATCAACGCGATGGCGCAGGATGCGCAAGGCAACATCATTGACCCCTATGGTGGGCAGCGGGACCTACGGGCACGGGTGCTGCGCCATGTGACAGACGCATTTCGTGAAGACCCCGTGCGAATTCTGCGGGTGGCGCGCTTTGCCGCGCGGTTCCCGGATTTCACGGTGGCACCGGACACCCTGGCGCTCATGCGCGAGATGGTGCAACACGGCGAGGTGGATGCGCTGGTGGGAGAGCGCGTGTGGCAGGAGCTTGCACGGGGCTTCATGGCCACGCAACCCACACGCATGATCGAAGTGCTCACGCAATGCGGGGCCTGGCAACGGCTGTTGCCGCAACACCCGCCCATCCACCAGGCCCTGGCACTGGCCACTACATCTGGGGCCAGGCTGTCGGTTCGAGCCGCCTGTGTATTTGCCGGCGACGCGGGCACACCCACCCCAGATCACACCCCGGCGCCGAATCAGCCCTGGGCACTCTCGCCCCTGGTTCTGCCTGGCGATGTGCGCGACGTCATTGAACTCACGCGACAGCTGCGATTGCAATGGCACGAGGTCCCGCACTGGACGGTTGGGCAGTGCCTGTCGTGCTTGTTGAAGTGCGATGCGATGCGCCGCCCCGAGCGTTTGCAAGAAGCCTTGGAGGCCTTGACCTGCATAGCCACAGCCCAGGCATCCGCGTCTCACCAGGCACCTGCCCACGAATCCGCATCCCCACAAAGCCTGGAGTGGTCTGTGCCGCTGCGCGCTGTGGAACGCCTGAAGCGCCAGATGGAGCGATTGCAGTCGGTGGACACGTCAGCCGCGTCGGCGCAGGCGCTGGCACACGGTCTGCGTGGACCGGCCATTGGCGAGCACATTCGGCGCGTTCAGGAAGAGGCGCTGTCGGGCACCTGAGCCCTGCGTCAATACGCCCCCGCCACGTTTTTGGTCAACAACGTCAGCGCCAGCACACGTCGACTTTGCACCTCCAGCAAGCTGCGCTCCGCCGTCAGCGCCGTGGTCTGCGCTTGCACCACATTCAGATAGCTCACAGTACCGGCCTTGTACTGCTCTTGCGTCAAGGACAGGTTGCGCTGCGCCGCGACCAGCGCGTCGCTCAAGGCCTGAGCCTGGTCCTGCAACTGAGAAGCCGCCACCAGGTTGTCCTCCACCTCTTGAAACGCCGTCAGCACCACTTGCCGGTACGCCAGCGTGGCTTGCTCAAGCGCCGCCTCGGCATCGGCCTGGGCCGCCCGTCGCTGCCCGCCATCAATGACGGAGAAGGCCAGTGACGGCCCCAGGGACCACGCGCGGCTGCTGGTGCTGATGAGAGAGCCCAACTCGGGGTTGCGGTAACCCGCATTGGCAGAAAAATTCAAGGTGGGAAAGAACGCTGCACGGGCCACACCAATTTGTGCATTGGCAGCCACCACCCGTTGCTGGGCAGCACGGATATCGGGGCGCCGCTGAATCAAGGACCCGGGCAGCAAGGCTGGCAGGGCCGCGACGGCGGGGGGCCACAGCGCATCGGCCGGGAGCGGATCGATCCGCAACTCGGCTGGCGTCTGTCCCAACAACACCGCCAACGCGTGTTCCAACTGCGCGCGCTGCGTGCCCACATCGATGCGCTGTGCCTGGGTGGACTTCCATTGCGCTTGTGCTTGCGCCACATCGGCTGCAGACACCACCCCCGAGCGATAGCGCGCCTGCGTCAACTCGAGCGAGCGTTGCTGTGCCGCCTCGGCCAGGCGCAGCACCTGCTCCTGCCGCTCGGCCGTTCTGAGACCCACGTAGGTCGACACCAGCGTGGCTTGCAAGGACAAGCGGGCGGCCGCCAGATCCTCCTGCGAAGCTTGTAGACCGGCACGCGCCACCGTGGAGAGGGCGTCCACACGCCCCCACAATTGAACCTCCCAGCTGACGGGTACACCCAGGCTGTAACTGGTGCCGGGTACTGCACCCAATTGGTTGGCGCTGCGCGTCACGCCGGTGTTGAGGTTGACACTGGGCCACAGACTGGCCTGCGCTGTGGCCAATGACGCTTGCGCACGACGTACCTGAACCGAGGCCGTGGCAAGGGTGAGGTTGCCTTTCAGCAGTTGGGACTGCAGGCGGTCCAGCACCGGGTCATGGAGCACGGTCCACCGCGTCGTCTCTGCCGGGGCTGCCGGCACCACCGTGTCCGCGGGTGAGCGCTTGAATGCCGTGCCCGACGGGTTGCCCAACTGGGGCAGCGCCGGGATGAAGGAACAAGCCCCGACACTGAACAGAACGGCCACCAGGACCCCAACTTCACGCAGCCTGTATTGCCACATGTTCTCTCCTTCGTGCGCGCAGCCAGCGGCTGCGTAGACGCTCCAGCGTCACATACACCACCGGTGTGGTGTAGAGCGTCAGCAATTGACTCAACACCAGCCCCCCCAGCACCGACAACCCCAGGGGGCGTCGCAGCTCAGCACCATCGCCGCTGCCCAGCGCCAACGGCAATGCCCCCAGCATCGCAGCCAGGGTGGTCATCAGGATCGGGCGCACCCGCAACAAACAGGCGCGGTAAATGGCCTGCGAGGGGGTGAACCCCATGCGTTCACGTGTGATGGCGAAGTCGATCATGAGAATCGCATTCTTCTTCACGATGCCAATCAGCAAAATCACGCCGATCAGAGCGATGATGGAAAACTCGGTGCCGCTGACAATCAAGGCGAGCATGGCGCCCACACCCGCTGACGGCAATGTCGACAAAATGGTCAACGGATGCAAGAGGCTCTCGTAGAGCACCCCCAACACCAAGTAAACGGTGATCAAGGCGGCCAGGATCAGCAACGGCTGTGTGTCCAGGGATTTTTGAAAGGCGTTCGCCGTTCCTGAAAAATTGCCGCGGATGGACACGGGTGTCTTCAGTTCGGCCATGGCGTCGCGAATGGCTTGCGTGGCCTCGGACAGCGACACGCCGGGTGCCAGACTGAAACTGAACGTGTCTGACGGCACGCCCCCTTCATGGCTCACCGCCAGCGCTGTGTTGGTGAGCTCGATCCTCGCAAACGCCGACAGCGGCACCGACTGCCCCAGGCTGTTGATGAACTGCATGCGCAAGAGCGACTCATCCCGCTGCAAATGCACCGGCGCGAGCTCCAGCACCACGCGGTACTGGTTCAGAGGGTTGTAGATGACACCCACCTGCCGCTGGCTGTAGGCATTTTGCAAAGCCGTGTCCACGTCTCGCATGGTCAGATTCAAACGAGCCAGCGCATCACGGTCGATCACCAGCGAGGTCTGCAGGCCGCGGTCCTCGTAATCCGTGTTGATGTCTTCGAGTTGGGGCAAACGGCTCAAGGCGCGGCGAATCCGCGGCTCCCACTCGCGCAGCTCGCGCAACTCATCGGCCTTCAAGGTGTACTCGTACTGTGCGCTGGATTGCCGGGCACCGAGGCGAAGGTCTTGTCCCGGCACCAGAAATAGCCGCGCCCCGGGTTCGCGGGCCAGCTTGCCGCGCAGCCGTGCCACCACCTGGTCAGCGCTGGCATCTCGCTCGGCGCGGGGCTTGAGGGTGACAAACATTTGGGCCGCGTTGCGCTGCCCGCCCCCGGTGAAGCCCGTGACATTGGCCACCGCCGGGTCGTCTCGCACAATCTTCATGAAGGTGTCCAGACGCTGCTGCATGGCCTGGAACGATGAGCTTTGATCCGCGCGAATCGAACCAAAGAGACGCCCGGTGTCCTGCTGCGGAAAAAACCCTTTGGGAATGCTGCGGTACAGGGTGACGTTGAGGGCAATCACGGCCAACAAGATCAACCACAGCACAGGCCCGTGCCGCAAGGACCAGGCCAACGACCGTCGGTACCACAGAGTCCACCGTACGCGCCCACGCCCGCGACGTGGCGGCTCGGGTCGTAGCAAGCTGGCGCACATCATGGGCGTGGTGGTAAGCGAGACCACGAGAGAAATCAGAATGGCCGCCGACAGCACAATGGCAAACTCCTGGAACAAGCGCCCGAGCACACCGCCCATCAGCAAAATCGGGATGAACACGGCAATCAGGGACAGGCTGATGGAAATGACGGTGAAGCCAATTTCCCGCGACCCTGCCAACGCAGCCTGCCAGGGCGAGGCGCCACGCTCCAGGTGACGCGTGACGTTCTCCAGCACGACGATGGCGTCGTCCACCACAAAGCCGGTGGCGATGGTGAGCGCCATGAGCGAGAGGTTGTTCAGGCTGTAGCCCATGAGGTACATGACCCCAAAAGCCCCCGCCAGCGACACCGGCACCGCCACACTGGGAATGACCGCCGCCCGCAGCCGTCGCAGGAAGACGCCCACCACCAGCACCACCAGGGCAACCGACAGGGCGAGTGCTCGCTGAATTTCCAGGATGGAGGCCTTGAGGGATGGCGTGCGGTCAGACACGATCTCCATCTGGATGGCCTCAGGGATGGTGGACTGCAACCGCGGCAGCAAGGCGCGCACGCGCTGGACCGCCTCGATGACGTTGGCACCGGGCTGCTTGTTGAGGATCAACAAAATGGCCGGCTTGCCATCGGCCGCGCCGTAGTTGCGCAAGTCCTGCACCGAATCGACGACCTCAGCCACATCGCCCAATCGCACGGTACGGCCTTCGCGGTAACGCAGGATGAGGGGGATGTAGTCTGCCGCGGTGCGCGCCTGGTCGTTGGCCTCGATCTGCCAGGCACGGTCACCATCCTCTACCAGCCCCTTGGGACGGTTGGTGTTGTGCGCCACCACCGCGGTGCGTACATTTTCCAAGGACAAGCCCTGCGAGCTCAGGCGCTCGGGGTCGAGTTCGATGCGGACCGCTGGCAAGGCACCACCGCCCAGCGTCACTTGCCCCACCCCGTCGACCTGCGCCAACCGCTGGGCCAGCACGGTGGAAGCCACGTCATACATTTGGCCCCGGGTCATGGTGTCCGAGGTCAGCGCCAGGATCATGATGGGGGCATCTGCCGGGTTGACTTTGCGGTACGTGGGGTTGCTGGGCATGCCCGATGGCAGCAAGGGCCGCGCGAGATTGATGGCGGCCTGCACGTCGGCGGCAGCCCCGTTGATGTCGCGCTCGAGCTCAAACTGCAGGGTCACCCGCGTGTTGCCTTGCGACGAAAACGAGGTCATCTCGGTCACACCCGCTATCGCACCCAAGGCGCGCTCAAGCGGCGTGGCCACCGTGGCTGCCATGGTCTCGGGGCTCGCACCGGGCAGCGTGGCTTGCACCGAGATGGTCGGGAACTCCACTTGCGGCAAGGGCGCCACGGGCAACTGAAAATACGCCAGCAACCCCGCCATCGCCACGGCCAGGGTGAGCAGCGTGGTGGCGACTGGGCGGGCAATGAAGGTGGCGGAGACGTTCACCTCACACGCCCTCTCGCGCAGGCTCAATGCGGACCCACCGGGCAAACGCCAGGTAGATCACCGGCGTGGTGAAGAGTGTCATCAATTGACTGACGATCAGCCCCCCCACCATCGTGATACCCAAGGGCGAACGCAGTTCACTGCCCACCCCCTGACCCAGCATCAAGGGCAAGGCCCCCAGCAAGGCGCACAGCGTGGTCATCAGAATGGGCCGAAAACGCAGCAGGCAGGCCTGGATGATCGCGTCCCGGGGCATCAGGCCTTGCTGCCGCTGCGCATCCAGCGCAAAGTCGATCATCATGATGGCATTCTTCTTCACGATGCCAATCAGCAAGATGATGCCGATCACCGCAATGATGCCCAAGTCCTGTCCCGACACCCCCAAGGCCAGCAACGCCCCCACACCAGCCGATGGCAAGGTGGACAAAATGGTGATGGGGTGGATGTAACTTTCGTACAGCACGCCCAGCACGATGTACATCGTCACCACCGCTGCCAGAATCAGCCACAAGGTGTTGGCCAGCGAGGCCTGAAACGCCAGGGCCGCCCCCTGGAACTGGGTCTCGATACTGGGGGGCAAGCCTTGCGCCAACAACTCGCGTTGCGCCCCCTCGATAGCCCGCACCGCCTCCCCCAGTGACACGCCGACCCGTGGGCTGAACGAGACCGTGACCGCCGGCATCTGCCCCATGTGCATCACCCCCAGCGTGGCAGGACGCTCCACCACCTGCGCCACGGCACTGAGGGGCACTTGCACGCCCGTGGTGGACGGCACATACAGTCGCTCCAGCGCACTCAAGCCCAGACCTTGGAGCGGCGCCACCTCCAACACCACACGGTACTGGTTGCTCTGGGTGAAGATGGTGGAGATGAGCCGCTGACCAAAGGCGTTGTACAAGGTGTTGTCGATGGCGGCCACCGACACGCCCAAGCGCCCGACCGCCTCACGGTCGATACGCACATAGGCTTGCAACCCTTGGTCCTGCAAATCGCTGACCGCTTCGGACAACTCAGGCAAGTGCCGCAAACGTTCCAGCAACCGGTTGGACCACAGGGCCAGCGCTTGGGGATCAGGGCCACTCAGCATGAACGCATACTGCGTGCGGGACACGCGGTCTTCAATGGTGAGGTCCTGTACCGGCTGGATATAAGCCGTCATGCCCTGCACCCGCTGACTGGCTTCATTCAGCCGCTCCAGAATGCGTGCAGGCGAGGCGTCCCGCTCGGCCTTGGGTACCAAGGTGACCAGCAGTCGGCCCGTGTTGAGGCTGTTGTTCTGTCCGTCGATGCCGATGAACGAGGTGAGTCGACTCACCGCCGGGTCTTTCAGCAATTCGGTGGCCAGGGCCTGCTGCCGCTCGGACATGGCAGCAAAAGACGTGGACTGTGTGGCCTCGGTGATCACTTGCAGGGCTCCGGTATCCTGCAGTGGGAAAAACCCCTTGGGTACCCACAGATACAACAGCACCGTCAACACCAGCGTGCCACCAAACACGCCCAGGGTGGCGCGTGGCCGGTCCAGCACCCAGCGCAGGGCGCGACCATAGTGATCGATCAATCGGTCAATGGCCTGCCCAGTCCGCGCAGACCACTTGCTGGATGTCTCAGGCTTGCCCGGACGCAGCAAACGCGCACACATCATGGGGGTCAGGGTCAACGACACGACCGCGGAGATCAGAATCGAGACCGCCAGCGTGATGGCAAATTCATGAAACAGCCGTCCCACCACATCGCCCATGAAAAGCAGCGGAATCAGCACCGCAATCAACGAAAAGGTCAGGGAGATGATGGTGAAACCGATTTCGCGCGCACCTTGCAAGGCGGCCTGCATGGGCTGCATGCCCGTTTCCACATGGCGTGCGATGTTCTCGATCATCACGATGGCATCGTCCACCACAAAGCCGGTGGCGATGGTGAGCGCCATGAGGGTGAGGTTGTTGATCGAAAATCCCATCAAGTACATCACGCCAAAGGTCCCCACCAGCGACAAGGGGACGGCCACACTGGGGATCAGCGTGGCCGAGGCACTGCGCAGGAAGACGAAGATCACCATCACCACCAGTGCGATGGCGAGCATCAGTTCAAACTGCACATCGCGCACCGACGCGCGAATGGTCACGGTGCGGTCATTCATGACCTGCAGGTCCAGCGCATCAGGCAAGGTGGTGCGCAACATGGGCAGCAATTTGTGGATGCGGTCCACCGTGTCGATCACATTGGCACCGGGTTGCCGCTGGATGTTGAGGATGATGGCGGGCGCTGTGTTTGCCCAGGCAGACAAGCGCAGGTTCTCGGGGGCATCCACCAGCGTGGCCACATCCCGCAATCGCAAGGGATTGCCGTTTTTGTAGGCGATGATCAGATGGGCATATTCGCTGGCCGAGCGCAATTGGTCATTGGCATCGATGGTAGACGCCCGTGCAGGCCCATCGAAACTGCCCTTGGCCATGTTGACGTTGGCCTGCGTGATGGCCGTGCGCACATCTTCCAGCGAAAACCCCGCCGAGGCCAGCGCCACCGGATTGACCTGCACCCGCACCGCGGGTCGACGCCCACCGGCAATGCTGACCAAGCCGACGCCGGCCACCTGTGACAGGCGTTGGGCCAGGCGGTTCTCCACAATGTCGTGAACCTGGGTGATTGGCAAGGTCGGTGAACTGATGGCCAGCGTCAGCACGGGCGCATCAGCCGGGTTGACCTTGCTGTAGACCGGCGGCATCGGCAGGTCGTTGGGCAGCAAATTGGCCGCCGCGTTGATGGCCGCCTGCACCTGCTGCTCGGCCACATCCAGCGTCACATCCAGAGAAAACCGCAAGGTGATGGACGAAGCACCGCCCGAACTCACCGAGCTCATCTGGTCCAGGCCCGGCATCTGCCCAAACTGACGTTCCAGTGGGGCCGTGATGGACGAGGTCATCACATCCGGGCTAGCTCCCGGGTAGAGCGTGTTGATCTGGATGGTGGGATAGTCCACCTGCGGCAGCGAGGCGATGGGCAGCAGGCGGTAAGCCAGAGTTCCCACCAACAACACCGCCACCATCAGGAGCGAGGTGGCCACGGGCCGCAGGATGAAAAGCCGCGAGAGGTTCATGCCGAAACCGGTTCAGTGGGCAGCCAGCTCATTGGCCGCCACCGGCACGCTGCTCGCGCATCTTCTGGAAGAAGGCGCGTCGCTCCTCGGGGCTCATGTTCTTGACCTTGTCGACCACCTCGGGGGGGAGCCGATCCATCCAGGGCGGGCGACCGCCGGCGGAGCCAGAACCACCTGGGCCCCCTGAGCCTCCTGGGCCTCCTGGGCCTGCCACCACACCGGAACCGGCCTGGCCCGCTGTCACACCCGCCTTGTCCCGTTGTGATGTCACCGGGTCAGGCTTGGCGCCCGGCGTCCCACCGCCCAGTACCGGGCTCTGGCTGGGCAACGGCGGGGTGACGGTGTTGCGCACCTCCACCCGGCTGCCATCGCGCAGGCGATCGGCGCCATCGGTCACCACCCGTTCACCCGGCTGCAACGCGCCTCTGACTGCTTGCCATTCACCGTCAACAGCGCCCAGCTCGACGGTGCGTATTTTCACTGTGCCATCGGCCTGCACCACCACCACGAAAGTGCCCACTGAGCCACGTTGCACGGCGGTCACGGGCACCGCCAGCTGGTCCTTGAGCGTGTCGAGCTGCAAGCGGATGTTGGCAAACTGGTTGGGGAACAAGGCGCCTTCGCGGTTGTCCAGCAAGGCCTTGAGCTTGAGGGTACCGGTGCCAAGGTCTATCGAGTTGTCGGTGGCCGTCACCTGGCCTTCGGCCAATTTTTCTTTCAAGTCGCGGTCCCATGCCTGAACAGCCAGGGACTGCCCTCCCCGAAGTTTGCGCTGGATCAGCGGCACATGGGCTTCGGGCACGGCAAACAGCACCGCCATGGGCTGGGTTTGCGTGATGGTGACCAGCCCGGCCGCATCGCCCGCGCGTACCAGGCTGCCCAACTCGACTTGCTTGAGGCCCAGGCGCCCACTGATGGGCGCAGTGACCTGGGTGTAGGACAGCTGCAGCGCCGCGTTGTCCACCTGGGCCTGGTCGGCCTGCACCGTGCCCTGTAACTGGCGCACCAAGGCTTCCTGGGTGTCGACTTGTTGTCGGGCTATGGCATCTTGACTGAGCAAGTCACGGTAACGTTTGAGGTCGAGCTGGGCATTGCGCAGCTGGGCCGCGTCACGCTCGAGTTGTCCTTTGGCCTGGGCCAACTGGGCCTCGTAAGTCCGGGCATCGATCTCTGCCAGCAAGGTGCCTGCTGTGACCATTTGCCCTTCGGTGAAACGCAAGGCCTTGAGTTCACCGTCCACCTTGGCCCGCACCACGGCGGTGTTGAGTGCGGTGAGCGTGCCAATGGCACTCACGGTTTGACGCAGGTCGAGTTGCTTGACTTCCCCCACACTCACCGGTTGTGGACGACCTCCGCCCGAGCGCCAGGCGGCCGCAGCACCACCCGGGAAACGTCCCGGGCCAGGCCCAGCACTGGATTCGGCGTCCGGGGTGATCCACACCCGCCAGGTGGGATACCACCAAGCGGCCGTCAGCACCGCAGCGACCAACAGCATCCAGATCAAGGGACTTGCGGCTGCTCGACCATGCTGGCCGTGTCTGCGCCCACGCGACCCTGGCACCTGCGATTGATCGCAGCCGACGGGAGAGCTGCCATCGAGAGAACGGAGATCGGTCATAAACATCTTCATTCGAACCATGGGCGCTCCGATGAGCAGGCCCGACACAGGCGGTAATACCCGCCCAATGGACCGATGTTACCCACCCTGACCTTCACTTGTGTGAAGACCCTGTCAAGCTTGAGTACTCCATCACACCAGACGCGCGATCAGTGCACAGACCAAGCTCAACAACACCGTGGTGGTCAGCGGGATGAACCACTCACGGCCAAACAAGCGGAATCGAAAATCGCCCGGCAACTGTCCCAGACCGAGCTTGCGCAGCCAGGGAGACAGCCCGTTGATGAGCAACAGCGCCAGAAACACCACGATGAGCCAGCGAAACATCATCAACTCACAAGGTGTGCGAGCGGTCACCGCGCGCAAATCCCAGGGGCTCCCAGGGCTCGCCCACGCCCAGGGCGATCACCTTGAACAACTCACCCATCTCGTGCTCGGTGATCAGTTTTTGCGCCATGGCGCGCTCAGGCAGGGATGCACTGGCCAGAGGATCCAGCAATCCGCTGTTGATCAGGAAATGGGCCTGTGAGGTGTACCCGAGCACGTGCAAACCCGCCGCCTGGGCAGCCAGGGCAATGCCGGTGAAGTTCACATGCGCCGTGATGTCCTTCTCCCCGACATCGCTCAGGGGGTCGGGGTCGGCACGGTGCAGGCGGTGACACATCACCGTTCCCATGTGGCGTTGCGGGTGGTAGTACTCCCGCTCTGGAAATCCGTAATCGATCAGAAAAACAGCGCCCTTCGTGAGTCGCTCGGCCAGGGTATGGACAAAGGCTTCGGCCTGGGTGTGAATTTCGGTCAGGTAGTCATGCGCACCCTCGATGGCCAGCGGTGGCCGCAAGTCGGTCGCGCGATCGGCCCAGGCAAAACCGCCCTCAGCAGCCGTGGTCACCCCGCGCTCGAGCCACACACCCTGAGAACGCCACAGGAGTTGAACCGGCATCGCGTCCAGCACCTCGTTGCCCACCACCACGCCCGAAAAATGCTGGGGCAATTCCGACACCCACTGCACCTGGTCGCCAAACGGCTGCAAGGCCGCACGCTGACGTGCCTGCAGGTCACCGGACAGCTCCACGATGGTGTAACGGCGCACCCGGGCGCCCAGGGTGGAGAGCATCTGATGGGCCAAGGCGCCCGTGCCCGCCCCGAACTCCCACACCTGGTCGGTACCGCTCACGGTCAGCGCCTCGTCCACCGAACGGGCCAGGGTGCGGCCAAACCAGGGCGACAGTTCGGGGGCGGTGACAAAGTCACTGCCCCCCTGCGGGGTGGTTCCCAGCTTGGGCAAGCCCCCCGAGTAATACCCCATGCCGGGGGCATACAGCGCCATGGCCATGAAGCGGTCAAAACCGATCCAGCCCTGGGAATGGGCAATGGCGCGGTGCAAAAGGGCATGAAGCGCAGACATACCGGGATTTTCGCTGACAATCACTCCATGGCTTGGACATTGATTACTGGCGGAGCAACCCGCCTGGGGCGCGAGATTGCGCTGGCGTTTGCTCAGGCGGGCTGGGGGGTGGCGTGCCATTACCGCCATTCGCAGGACGCCGCGCAACACGTGTGCGCCTCGATTCGTGCACAGGGCGGTGCCGCCCTGGCGGTTCAGGGCGATCTCGAAGACGAGGCCAGCTGCCGCCAGTTGTTTGACACCACGATCCGCGAAACCGGTGCCGAGTTGCACTGCGTGGTCAACAATGCCTCGCTGTTCGAACCCGATGAAGCGCGTGACATGAACGAGGCCCAGGCGCTGCAACAGTTGCAGGTCAACCTGATGGCCCCGCTTCGGCTGAGCCGCTGGCTGGCACACCTGCATGAAGCTGACCCCGTCACCACGCAACCCAGTGGCCAAGCCAGCGTCATCCATGTGCTGGACCAGAAGGTGTTCAACCTCAACCCGGACTACTTCAGCTACACGCTCAGCAAGCTGGCGCTGGAACGCGCCGTCAGCCTGCAGGCACAGGCCCTGGCGCCTACCCTGCGCGTCAACGCAGTGGCGCCCGGCCTGATGTACCTCAGCGGTCCGCAGTCGCAAGACAACTTCGACAAGGCCAGCCAGGCCAATCTGATGCGCCGCCCCCTCAACCCCCGGCATGTGGCCGATAGCGTGGTATTTCTGGCGGGCAATGCCGGCATCACCGGCACCACGATCCGGGTGGACAACGGCCAGCACCTGGTCCCGTCCCCGCGCGACATCATGTTTGTGACCGAGGCCGTCATGGGCGGGACATCCGCATGAACTCACCCTCCTTGTTGCGTCACCATCGACGTCTGTTTTTACAGGGTTTGTGCGTGCCGGTGCGCATTGGCATTCACGATTTCGAGTTGACCGCACCCCAGCGCATCGTGTTTGACATCGAGTTGTACGTGCCGCTGGACCACACCACCCCCGCACAGGATCATATCCAGGAAGTGGTTGACTATGACTTCGTGCGCGAGGTGGTGCACGCCCGCGTGGCGCAAGGCCATATCAACCTGCAGGAAACCCTGGGCGACGACATCCTGGGCGCCCTGCTGGCGCACCCCGGCGTAGCAGCGGCCAGCGTCTCCACCCGCAAGCCCGACGTCTACCCCGACTGCGAGGCCGTTGGTGTGCAGACCTTTCGCGCCAAACCCGGTGTGGCGTGGTGATGACCATGGCAGCCAAAGGCACTCAAATCCTCACCCTCACCGGCCTGCGGTTTGACGCCAACCTGGGCATTCTGGATCACGAAAAAAACCACCCCCAACCGATCCAGGTCGATGCCGAGTTGAACCTGGGCACCCAACCCCTGCTGCCGCACGACGACGACATCACCCAGGTGCTGGATTACCGCAAGGTTCGCCACATCATCATCAGCGAGTGCACGGCCGAGCATGTGAACCTGCTCGAAACCCTGATCGGCAAACTGGCGCACCGCCTGATGCAATTGCACGGTGTGCTGGGTGTGCGGGTGACGATAGCCAAGCTGGAAATTTTCACGGATTGCGAAGTGGCGATCCGGATGGAAACCGGGCAGTGGTAAGGCCTGACAGCGTTCAGGCTCAGTATCCGCGAAGGCTGACCCGCTTGGCCTCACTCCAACCGGATGTTGGCTGACTTCACCACCTGCCCGTAACGACTCAGGTCGCGTTTGAGCTGCTCGCCAAACTGCTCCGGCGAACCCGGGCTGGCATCGATGCCCAGGGTTTGCAACTTGTCCTTCACCACGGGGTCATTCAGCACGGCATTCAACTCGGTGTTCAGGCGCTGCAACACGGCAGCCGGCGTTTTGGCCGGGGCCAGCAAGCCCACCCAGGAATTCACCACGAAATCAGACACACCGCTTTCCATGAACGTGGGCACGTCGGGCAAGGCCGGTGTGCGCTGCGCACTTGAGACGGCAATGGCGCGCAGCTTGCCCGACTTCACATGCCCGTGTGCGCCTGCCACGGCGGTATACACCAGGGGAATGCTGCCCCCCAGCACATCGGTCATGGCCTGTCCCCCTCCCTTGTAGGGCACATGGGTGAGTTGCGCCCCGGTGCGTTGGGCCAGCAATTCACCAGCGATGTGCGGCGTGCCTCCCGTGCCTGAGGTGCCATACGACAGCCCCCCCGATGTGCTCTTGGAGAGGGCAATCACGTCCTGAAGGGATTTGGCAGGCACGCCCGGATTCGACACGAGGATCAGCACGGCATCCCCAATCTTGCCAACCGGCGCAAAGTCCTTCAGCGTGTCGAAGGGCACTTTGGCAAACACATGCGGGTTGATAACCATCGTGCCATCAAAGCCCAGCACCAGGGTATAGCCATCCGGCGCGGACTGCGCCACCAGGTTCGTGCCGATGTTGCCCGAGGCCCCCGGTTTGTTGTCAATCACCACCTGCTGCCCCAGCCGCTTGCTCAGATGCTCGGCAATGAGACGGCCACTGGTGTCGGTCACACCGCCCGGTGTGAAGGGGACCACCAGACGGATGGGCTTGGACGGCCAGGCCTCTTGCGCACCTGCACCCAGGGACAGGCCCACTGTCGCACCCACGATGGCGCTCAAGAGCGCTCGACGACAGGGTTGAAATAGCTGCATACGGTTTTCCTCCAGGACTCTGCGGGGGTGCCAACGCTGGCCTTAGAAGCCGCGTCATCTGGGACAATAGGCCATTACACCCCAGGTTCACCCCCAAGACAATACGACCATGCCCACCCCCGACACCCTTCAGCGCGAGACCCACAAGCTTGAAAAGCGCCTGTGCCGCCTGGTCGGCCAGGCCGTGGTGGACTACAACATGATCGAGGCGGGCGATCGGGTCATGGTGTGTCTGTCGGGTGGCAAGGACAGTTACACGCTACTGGACATCCTGCAAAAGTTGCAGCAGCGCGCGCCGGTGGATTTCGAGCTGATTGCGGTCAACCTGGACCAGAAACAGCCGGGTTTCCCCGCGCACATCCTGCCGGAGTACCTGTCGCGTCTGGGTATCAAGTTTCACATTGAAAACCAAGACACCTATTCGATCGTCAAGGACAAGATCCCCGAAGGCAAAACCATGTGCAGCCTGTGCTCGCGCTTGCGCCGAGGCATTCTGTACCGTGTGGCCGATGAATTGGGGGCCACCAAAATCGCCCTGGGCCACCACCGCGACGACATCCTGCAAACCTTCTTTCTCAACATGTTCTTTGGCGCCAAGCTCAAGGGCATGCCCCCGAAACTACAAAGCGACGATGGCCGTCACCTGGTCATCCGTCCCCTGGCCTATGTAGCCGAAAAGGACATCGTGCGCTGGGCCGATCATCGGCAGTACCCGATCATCCCGTGCACGCTGTGCGGCAGCCAGGAAAATCTGCAGCGCAAACAGGTGGGCGATTTGCTGCGCGCGTGGGACAAGCAGTTTCCGGGTCGCCTGGACAACATGGCCCACGCCCTGCAACACATCGTGCCCTCGCACCTGATGGACCGCCAAGCATTTGATTTTGCCGGTTTGATGGTCGATGGCCTGCCGGTGCCCGAGGGTGATCTCGCCTTTGACCCCCCTGCACTGCCCAGCCGCTTTCCTATTCCGCTGTCGGTGGAATGATCCTGGGATCTGGCATGCAGTGGTACGTTGTGCACACCAAGCCGCGGCAAGAGCAGCGTGCCCTGGAAAACCTGGAGCGGCAGGGGTTTCAGGCGTGGCTGCCCACCATCGAAGTGGAAAAACTGCGGCGAGGCCAACTCACCCGCGTAATAGAGCCGATGTTCAGCCGCTACCTGTTCATTCGGCTGGACAAGACCCAGAGCAACTGGTCGCCCATCCGCTCCACCCTGGGGGTCAGCAAGCTCGTGAGCTTTGGCAACGTACCCGCCGTGGTGCCAGACGAGCTGATCCAGGCGCTTCAGCAAGCCGATGGGTCACAGCGCCACTACCTGCTCAAGGAGGGAGATGCGGTGCAATTTGTCAGTGGCCCCCTGCAAGGCTTGGAAGGCATCCTGCAGCAACGCGACGGTGAGCTGCGGGCCCTGGTGCTGATTGAGCTGATCAGCCAGCCCCAGCGAATCAGCACTGCCCTCCACGACATACGACCATTGCCAAATTGATGAATAATGGTGGGGCTTTGTTCGTTTCATCCAGAGAGTTGACGCTGCGCTGGATACAATGGTTCTCATCTCATCCGTCTCGCTCCGCCCCTCCTCACCATGTCAGACTCTCCACGACATTTAGCCATCATCATGGATGGCAACGGCCGTTGGGCCAAGCGTCGTCGGTTGCCGCGACAAGCGGGACACTTGATGGGCGCGAGCGGACTCAAGCGCATCGTGCGGGCCTGTGCCGACCGAGAGGTGGAATACCTCACCATCTTTGCTTTCAGCACGGAAAACTGGCGGCGCCCCGCTGATGAGGTCTCGGCTCTCATGTCGCTGTTCATCCAGTACCTCACCCGCGAGGTCAAGGACATGCGCGAGCAAGGCGTGCGGCTGCGCATCATCGGCAACCGCGAGGCCTTCGACCTGCCCTTGCAGCGTCTGATTGAAGAAGCCGAATCGGCCACGGCGCACAACACCCGGCTGAACCTCACCGTGGCAGCCAACTATGGTGGCCAGTGGGATATCCTGCAAGCGGTTCAGGCCTGGCGCGACGCCAACCCGGATGAGCCCATGTCGGCGTTGTCTCAACAGGATCTGGCCAAGCACCTCAGCACGGCTGGCATGCCCGACCCGGACTTGCTGATCCGAACGGGCGGGGAATCGCGCATCAGCAACTTCCTGCTGTGGCAAATGGCGTACACCGAGCTCTACTTCACGGATACCTTGTGGCCTGACTTTGATGACAAGGCCCTGGATACAGCCCTGGCCTGGTACAGCACCCGGGTTCGCCGCTTTGGCAAGACTGACGAGCAAGTCAGTGGTGCCCCGCTGAAAACCTATAGCCTGGGCGAGTCGGTCTAACCCTCCTTGGTGTGTGATCTGCTCACGTCAACGAGCACGGTCCTGACAGGCGTTGATCACTTCCCTTGGCCGCGTGGTCATCGCATGATGACTGCATGCCACTGACGCCTCGCACCTTCCCACTCGAACCTGCGCTGCCGTATGACAGGGCTTTGCGCGAGCGACTGCAAACGGGCGATATTCTGCTGTGCAGCGGCAGCGGTGTGTGGTCCGAATTGATCCAACAGGCCACGGACAGCCCCTGGAGCCATGTGGCCCTGATCGTGCGCCTGGACGCCATCGACCGCATCCTGCTGTTTGAAAGCGTGGAAACCTTCGGCGTGCGTGCGGTACCTCTGTCACGCTACCTCACGGATTACGAGCAAGGTCGACCGTATCCGGGCGGCTTGGCCGTGGTGCGCCTGCGTACATTGGCCAGCATGTCGTCCGCGCAAAGCCTTCAGCGCATGTTGCAATTTGCGGTCGACCACTTCGGAAACGCCTACAACCGCCAGGAAATCGTGCGCATCGCCGCCCGCATCCTGGGCAACTCACTGCAACCCCCCGTGTCACGGCACAAGGCCGCGCCCTTGAGGGAGTTCATTTGCTCGGAATACGTGGCCGCGTGCTTCGAACAAGCCGGCATTGCCCTGGCGGGTGGCGACCGTGGCTACGTGACGCCGGCAGATTTCGCCGACCCGCGTCTGGTGGAGTTGATCGGCGTGTTGCAAGCCCCTGTCTGAAAGGAATCCTCACATGTAAGCGTCCTCTCTTGCCCCATCGCCAGCAAATCGAGGCGCCTCTTATAATGCAGAAGTGCTACCGATAGGCTATGGGGCCTTCTACCCACGTTTGTTCAACCTACACGAGTATTTATTTTGAAACGCGAATCACACCACCACAACCACGCCCCTCGACACGACCGCGGCCAGGACTGCATTGCCTTGGTCGATGGACGCTTCCTCAATTGGTTACTGGCCACCGACAGCGAGGCGGCGGGCGATGACAAGCTCAACCGTCATGCCCTGCACGGCGTGTTCACCGCTTTGTTGCAGCAGTGGGGGCTGCCATGCGATCTGCGCCGCATCTATTGGTACACCGACCAGCATGACGGCCAGTACCCGAACGACCAGGTGGTGCGTTTGCTGGTCAACCACCAGCAAGACAAGGGCGCATCCATGCTGCGCGCCATCAGCACCGATTTGAACCAACTGGTGAGCCATCGGGCCTGTGAACACCTGCTCCTGGTCAGCGATGACGAGCGGTTGACCCCGTTGATCGACCAGGCCCAACTGCATGGCATGAGTGTGCACCTGGTCTGTGACGAGTCGTCACGCAACCTGCCCAAGCTGTTTGAAACCGATCCGGGCTGGACGCGCATGCTCGAGCAAGCCGATCGGCGTATCGTCATGCATTCGCAAGCCATTCGTGACTTGCTGTCCTCGCGCCAGGCCCCCATCGACAGCCCGTCGCTGCACCCCATGGGTCACGAAGCCGAGGCACCCGATCCGGAAGTGGTTCGCGCCAAGTTGCAGGACGTGGTGCAGGGCTGGTGGGACGAGGAACCCGAGGACATTCGTCTGGACCTGCGCGAAGAGTTGCAAGACAGCCGTGGCATTCCCCAGGAAGTGGATCGCCACCTGCTGTTGCAGGTCCGCAAGGTGCTGGAGCGCACCTTGAGTTTCCAGGAGAAAAAATTGCTGCGTGACATGGTGCGTCAGGTGGTACTGGAAAAAGCCGCCGAGGAATAAGCCTCTTCTCCCAGCACGCCAGACCATCATGACCTTGCTTGTTACCGGTTGTGCCGGCTTCATTGGCAGCAACTTTGTTCACACCGCGCTGGCCGCCAGCGATGAACCCATCGTCAACCTGGACAAACTCACCTACGCGGGCAACCTGGCCAACCTGGCGACACTCCAGCAAGACCCACGGCATGTGTTTGTGCAAGGCGACATTGGTGACCGTGCGCTGGTCGAACGTTTGTTGACCGAGCACCGGCCGCGTGCCGTGGTGAACTTTGCCGCCGAATCACACGTCGATCGATCCATTCACGGTCCTGGCGATTTCATCCAGACCAATGTGGTGGGCACGTTCCAGTTGCTGGAAGCGGTGCGTGGCCACTGGCAGTCGCTGGCGAGTGAGCAGCGTGAGGCCTTTCGCTTTGTGCACGTGAGCACCGATGAGGTGTATGGCACGCTGGGCCCCACCGACCCGCCCTTTGCCGAAACCAAGGCCTATGAGCCCAACAGCCCGTACTCGGCCAGCAAGGCCGCCAGCGACCACCTGGTGAGAGCCTGGCATCACACCTACGGGCTTCCGGTGCTGACCACCAACTGCAGCAACAACTACGGGCCCTATCACTTTCCGGAGAAACTCATTCCGCTGGTGATCCACCATGCCCTGGCAGGCAAGCCCCTGCCGATTTACGGCGATGGCCAGCAGGTGCGGGATTGGCTGTATGTGGTGGACCATTGCCGCGCAATTCTGCGGGTGCTAGAGGCCGGACGTGTGGGCGAAACCTACAACATTGGCGGCTGGAACGAAAAACCCAATCTTGAGGTGGTGCACACCATCTGTCACCGGCTCGATGCGGTGCGACCGCGCGCCGATGGCCAGTCTTACACCAGCCAGATCACCTTCGTGAAAGACCGCCCTGGGCACGACCGCCGCTACGCCATCGATGCCCGCAAGATTGAACGTGAACTGGGGTGGAGACCGCTCGAGACGTTTGAATCGGGCATCACCAAAACCATCGACTGGTACCTGGCCAATGCCCAATGGGTGGACGATGTCACCAGCGGGCACTACCGCCAGTGGGTGGCGACCCAGTATGGCTGAGCGCGGTCAAGCCCTGAACCTCCTGCTGCTGGGCGGCAGTGGTCAGGTGGGGACGGCATGGCAGCGCTTGCTGCAGCACGATGGCGCTCAGGTTCACGTGCAAGCACCCACCAGGCAGGCACTGGATCTTGCCGATCAAGACGCCGTGAGCAACTGGGTGTTGCGTCAACGACCCCAATTGATCGTGAACGCTGCGGCCTACACGGCGGTCGACAAGGCCGAGTCCGAACCCGACCTGGCGCACGCACTCAATGCAGCGTTGCCCACCACGCTGGCCCAGGCCGCCCAAGTCGTGGGCGCCTCACTGATTCACTATTCCACCGATTACGTCTTCGCCGGCACCGGGGAACACCCCCACCGAGAGCTCGACCCGGTTCAACCGCTTTCCGTGTACGGAAAGACCAAAGCCCAGGGCGAAACCGGCATTCGCGAGCACTTGGCGCGTCATCTGATCTTGCGCACCAGCTGGGTGATGGGGTCTCACGGGGGCAACTTCCTCAAGACCATGCTGCGACTGGCCGCCGAGCGAGACGCGCTGCGCGTGGTGGCCGATCAGGTGGGTGTGCCCACCCCGGCCAGCATGCTGGCGCAGATGGGCTGGCATGCCTGGCACACCTGCCTGCAACGCGAGGCAGCCCCACACGCCACCCCGGCTTGGGGTCTGTACCACCTGGCCCCGCGCGGTGACACCAACTGGTGTGACTACGCGCGGTGGGTCTTGCGCGAGGCTCTGGCCAGAGGCTGGACGCTCAAGGCTGGGCCCATGCAGGTGTCCCCCATCACCACCGCTGACTATCCCACCCCCGCACAACGGCCGTTGAATTCACGGCTGGATGTGTCGCATTTTGAGCAGACCTTTGACGTCACCTTGCCCGACTGGCAGGATGGCGTTCGACACACGCTCGATGAACTCAGGAGCCTTGCTGCATGACCCCCTCAACCACCCGCAAAGGCATCATCCTCGCCGGCGGCTCGGGCACTCGCCTGTATCCGGTGACCCAGGCCGTGTCCAAGCAACTGCTGCCGGTGTACGACAAACCGATGATTTACTACCCGCTCACCACCCTGATGCTGAGCGGTATTCGCGAAGTGCTGATCATCTCCACCCCGCAAGACACGCCACGCTTTCAGGAGTTGCTCGGCGATGGTTCCAACTGGGGCATGCAGATCGAGTATGCGGTGCAACCGAGTCCGGATGGACTGGCGCAGGCCTTCATCATCGGCCGTGAATTTGTCGGCCCTCACCCCAGTGCCCTGGTGCTGGGCGACAACATCTTTTACGGGCACGACCTGGTCAAACAACTGGCCAGTGCGCAATCCCGCATGGAGGGTGCCACCGTGTTTGCCTACCATGTGCACGACCCCGAGCGCTATGGCGTGGTGGAGTTCGATGGGCAACAGCGCGCGGTCAGCATCGAGGAAAAGCCCAAGACCCCCAAGTCCAACTACGCCGTCACAGGACTGTACTTCTATGACACCCAGGTCTGTGACATCGCCGCCGACATCCAGCCCTCGGCGCGCGGTGAACTCGAAATCACCGATGTCAACCGCTGCTACCTTGAGCAGCAGCAATTGCAAGTGGAGATCATGGGCCGCGGCTACGCCTGGCTCGATACCGGCACCCACGACAGCCTGCAGGAAGCCGCGAGTTTCATCGCCACCTTGCAAAAGCGCCAGGGCCTGATGGTGGCCTGCCCCGAAGAAATTGCCTTCCACCAGGGCTGGATCGACGCCGCTCAAATTGAACGACTCGCCCACCCCCTGGCCAAGAATGCCTATGGGCAATACCTGCTACAACTTCTCAAACACTGATCAGCCAAGATCATTAATTGGGGTCAGATTCCAATTGATCTGATTCCAGCGGCTCGACGAACTTCAACACCCCATGGCCTACACCGTCACCCCCACCGCGATCGAAGGCGTGCTGATCCTGGATCCACAGGTGTTTGGCGATGCCCGCGGATTTTTCTTCGAGAGTTTCAATGCCCGCGACTTTGAGCACTGCACCGGGGTGAGCCTGCCGTTCGTGCAGGACAACCACAGTCGCTCAGCGCGTGGGGTGTTGCGCGGTTTGCATTACCAGGTGGAACATGCGCAGGGCAAGCTGGTGCGGGTGACCCAGGGCGAGGTGTTTGATGTGGCGGTGGATCTACGGCGCGATTCGCCCAGCTTCGGGCGCTGGGCGGGGGTTCGGCTCTCGGGCGAGAACAAGCGACAGCTGTGGATACCCCCTGGCTTGGCGCACGGATTCCTGGTGCTGAGCGACAGCGCCGAGTTCTTATACAAAACCACCGACTACTGGTACCCGGCCCATGAGCGCAGACTGCGCTGGGACGATCCGCAACTCGCCATTGACTGGCCGCTGGCCCAGACGGGGTTGAGCGCGCCGCTGCTGGCGGCCAAGGATGCCGCGGCCCCGGGTTGGGACTCGGTCCTGAGCGGAGGCTGAAGTTGGGGCACAATCTGCCCTAAGTGAACCCTCGCTTCTCCCGACCATGACCGATATCCCCTCCATTGCCCCGCGCGACAAGGCTGAGATCCTGGCGCAGGCGTTGCCCTACATCCGCAAGTTCCACGGCAAGACGCTGGTGATCAAGTACGGGGGTAATGCCATGACCGATCCGGCCCTGCAGGCCGACTTTGCTGAGGACGTGGTGCTGCTCAAACTGGTGGGCATGAACCCGGTGGTGGTGCATGGCGGCGGCCCGCAAATCGAAACTGCGCTGAACCGCTTGGGCAAGAAAGGCGAGTTCATCCAAGGCATGCGCGTGACCGACGCCGAGACCATGGAAGTGGTGGAGTGGGTGTTGGGTGGTGAAGTGCAACAAGACATCGTGGGCCTGATCAACCAGGCCGGCGGCAAGGCCGTGGGCCTGACGGGCCGAGACGGCGGGATGATTCACGCACGCAAACTCAAAATGGTCGACAACAAAGACCCCAGCAAGGAGTATGACGTTGGCCAGGTGGGTGACATCGTCGGCATCGACCCCAGCGTGGTCAAGGCCTTGCAGGACGATGCCTTCATCCCGGTCATCAGCCCGATCGGCTTTGGTGTCAACAACGAGAGCTACAACATCAACGCCGATGTGGTGGCCGCCAAGCTCGCCACCGTCCTCAAGGCCGAGAAGCTGGTGCTCTTGACCAACACGCCAGGCGTGCTCGACAAGGCCGGCAACTTGCTGACCGATCTGAGCGCACGCCAGATCGATGCCCTCTTTGAAGACGGCACCATCAGCGGCGGCATGCTGCCCAAGATCAGCGGCGCGCTTGACGCGGCCAAGAGCGGTGTGAATTCTGTGCACATCATCGATGGCCGCGTCCCACACGCCATGTTGCTGGAAATTCTGACCGATCAGGCCTTCGGCACCATGATCCGTTCCCACTGAGCCGACCACCCCACGAGGCAGCCATGGCAGAACACGACCCCACCCCCGCCCCCGAAACAGACGCCCAGACCCCCACGCGCAAACGTCCCAAGCCGGGCGAGCGTCGTGTGCAGATCCTGCAAACCCTGGCCGTCATGCTCGAGCAACCGGGTGCCGAACGCATCACCACGGCGGCCCTGGCTGCCAAACTGCAGGTGAGCGAGGCTGCGCTGTACCGGCACTTCGCCAGCAAGGCGCAGATGTTCGAGGGCCTGATCGACTTCATCGAGCACAGCGTGTTCACCCTGGTCAACCAGATCGCCGAGCGCGAAGAACCCGGCGAGCAGAAAGCGGCCCGCATGGTGTCGATGCTTCTGCAATTTGCCGACAAGAACCCGGGCATGACCCGCGTGATGGTGGGCGACGCCCTGGTGTTTGAAAACGAGCGACTGCACCAACGCATGAACCAGTTTTTCGACCGTATCGAACTGAGCCTGCGTCAGGTGCTGCGGGAGTCGGAAGCAGTCAAACTTTCGTCCACACCGACCGTGGAGGCGCAAGTCCGCGCCTCCGCCCTGGTGAGCTTCACGCTAGGGCGTCTGCACCGCTTTGCCCGCTCGGGCTTCAAGAAGTCGCCGATGGAACACCTGGACGCAAGCCTGCCTTTGTTTTTCTGAGTGACGCCGTCACCGCGCGCGCAAGTTCCCTTCGCCCACTCGCGCGCGTGCTCTTCATGCTGACAACCTGGACACCGCGGCTTGAATACCCTGCGACTGGATGTTAGCAAAATCATGCTGGACCGCAGCCAGCCACCCCGGGGTACTGGGCAGCTCGGTGCCCCAGATCGGTTCGAAGTGCAGCAACCGGTCCAACAAATCGTTGTCATCGCGCGCCGCTGCCACCAAGGCCTGTAACGGCTGGGTATAGGGGTCATTGAAATCGTAGGCCTGGCCTTGCTCGTCCCGGGCAAGCCAGTAACGCAGCCAGCAAGCCGTCGCCATGATGAGATAGGGCGTGGGCTTGCCCAGGGCTTGCAGCTCGAGCGTAGCGGGCACCCAGCGCTGGGTGATCTTGACCGAACCATCCTGGGCAATCTGATGACAGCGGTGATGCAGGGCGGGATTGACAAACCGTGTGAGCAAGGCGTCCCGGTAGGCCTCGGTGTTGGGGCGACGCACCACCGGCGCCACTTCATCCAGAAAGCCCCGGACAAATTCACGCACCCAAGGCAAGCTGACGGTTTCTCGCACGGTGTTTTGCGGTACCACGGCTCCGATACACGCAATGGCCGAGTGCACGCCGTTGAGCATGCGCAGTTTGGCCTCCTCAAAGGCCTTCACATCGTCGACCACCATCACGCCCACGCGTGACAGCGCGTCTGCATCCGCCGGCTCGAGTTGGCTGCGCTCGATAGCCCATTCCCAGAACCCTTCCGTGCTCAGCGGCGCGAGATCCTCCATCCCCAAGGCCTGCAATGCCGCCGTCCGCACACGGGCGTCACTTTGCGGCACGATGCGGTCCACCATGCTGTTGGGGAAACGGCATTGCTGGTCCACCCAACTCGCGAGTGCAGGGTCGATGGCTCGTGCAGCCGCCAGACACAAGGCGCGCAACTGATCGCCATTGGAGGACAGGTTGTCGCATGAAGCCACCGTCACGCCAGGCAGACCGCGCGCGTGGCGCGCTTGCAAACCTTGCACGATGAACTGTGCCAGCGCCGGGTTGTAGGCTTTCTCTGTCACAGTAAGCGTGATCCAGCGGGTGGACGGTGCGGCCATGGCCTCCACCACGCGCTGCGGTTCGGTCGCAGCCACCGCCGTGTCACGCAAGGCGCCAATCACCTGCCACCAGGATTCGGCTCGGCTGGCAATTTCAACCGCGTAGTAGTGGTCCTGAGCGCGCAAGGCGCCCACCAGATCAGGTGAGCGCATGGCCACCCCGAAGACACCCCATCGGTCATCCCCCTGCGCCGCCAGCGCGTCATACACCACAGCCTGGTGCGCCCGATGAAACGCGCCCAGCCCAAGGTGCACCACCCCTGGCGCCCGCGCCGAACGGGCCGGCGGACGGCGAACGGCGACGGGCAAATCCGCGAGCGAGGCCCGATTCAGCCCCCCGCTCATACGCTCACCCCAACTTTGCCGCCAACCGTCACAATTTCTTGCCAGGTGGCATCGTCCACACGCACACCCTCGCGACGACGCTGTGCGCGGGCAGCACGCTCGGGTTCGCCGGCCAGCAACACGCCCTCGGAACCGGGGGCAGCCGGGCTCTTGCGTATCCAATCAATGAAGGCCAGGGTTTCCTCAGCAAACGAGGCCTGCGTGCCCAGGGCCTTGGGGTCGATCACGATGGTGAGCATGCCGTTGAGCACGGCCCGGCGGTTGTCGGCCTCTCGATGCCAGGTACCCCCACCACTCAGTGCACCGCCCAGCAGCTCACAGGCCACTGCCATGCCAAAGCCCTTGTGTTCGCCAAAGGTCATCAAGGCACCGTAGCCGCCGTTGCTTTGCGGCACCACCACCACGCCGGGGTTGGTCGTGGGTTGCCCAGTTTCGTCGATCAGCGTCCCGGGCGGCACTTGCTTGCCCTCGTTATAGGCCACACGCATCTTGCCTTGCGCCACCCGGCTGGTGGCAAAGTCCAGGATGATGGGCTCGCGCTGCGCGTCGCCCACCCCCACGGGAATGCCGATACAACAGGGGTTGGTGCCAAAACGTCCATCGCCGCCCTGCCAGGGCGCCACCACTGGTCGGGAGAGCACATTGACAAAGTGCAGTGAGATCCAGCCCCGGGCCACCGCCATCTCGGCAAAGTGGCCAATCCGACCCAGGTGGTGCGCGCGCGCCAGCGAGAAGATGCATGCACCGTGCTGCTCGACCTTGGCAAAGGCGGCCTCCATCGCTTGAGCGCCCACGATCTGACCATAGCCACGTTGACCGTCCAGCCCCAGCAGCATGCCGGCATCCACCTTGGTCGCCACTTTCGTGTTGGGAATGAGCCCGCCTTCGAGAATGGCGTCCACATAACGCGGCGCCATGCCGATGCCGTGCGAATCATGTCCGCTCAAATTGGCCAGTACCAAATTGGCTGCCACTTGCTGGGCTTCGGCAGGCAAACTGCCAGCCGCGACAAACAGACTCGCCACCTTGCGCTCAAGGTCTTCAGCTTGAAAAACATGTGCCATGAAAATTCCAGATCGAAAAAGAAAAAGAGCGGGCTGCCAACGCCGTGGCAGCCCGAGTTACATCACCGCACCGACTTGCCAGGGTACGAATTCCTGCTGTCCATAGCCGTGCTGTTCAGACTTGCTGGGCTTGCCTGATGCACAGTCCAGAATTGCCTGGAATATTTCACGTCCCTTGGCCTCGATGGACACGCCCTCGTCCACGATGTCACCGCAATTGATGTCGATGTCCTCGGACTGGCGCTTCCAGAGCGTGTTGTTGGTGGCGAGCTTGAGCGAAGGGGATGGCGCACAGCCGTACGCCGATCCACGGCCCGTGGTGAAACAGATGAGGTTGGCGCCCCCCGCCACCTGACCCGTTGCACTCACCGGGTCATAGCCTGGGGTGTCCATGTAGACAAAACCGTGCGCATTGACCCGCTCGGCGTATTCGTACACGGCTTGCAAGTTGGTGGTGCCGCCCTTGGCCACGGCTCCCAGGGATTTTTCCAAGATGGTGGTGAGCCCCCCCGCCTTGTTGCCCGGTGACGGGTTGTTGTTCATCTCGCCCTGGTTGATCTCGGTGTAATGTTCCCACCACTTGATGCGCTCCACCAGCTTTTCACCCACCGCCTTCGTCACCGCTCGACGCGTCAGCAAATGTTCAGCGCCATAGATTTCAGGCGTTTCACTCAGAATGGCCGTGCCACCATGGGCGGCCAGCAGATCCACCGCAGCCCCCAGCGCCGGGTTGGCACTGATACCCGAATACCCGTCCGAGCCTCCACACTGCAAGCCCACCACGATGTGCGAGGCGCTGCACGGCACACGCTGCACCGCATTGGCTTGCGGCAGCATCTGCTCCACCAGCGCGATGCCCTTGGCCACCGTCTTGGCCGTGCCGCCTATGTCCTGGATGTTGAAGGTATGCAGTGTCTTGCCCTCTTGCAAACCACTGCGGGTGAGCCAGGTGTTGATCTGGTTGGCCTCGCAGCCCAACCCCACCATGATCACGCCGGCAAAGTTGGCGTGTGTGGCGTAACCGGCCAGGGTTCTCTCGAGCAAGGTGATGCCCAGGCCTTCCGAGCCCATGCCGCAACCAGTGCCGTGGGTGAGCGCCACCACGCCGTCCACGTTGGGAAAGGCCGCCAAGGCTGACGGGTTGGTGCGGCGCGAAAAGTGGTCCGCCATGGCTCGCACCACGGTGGCCGAGCAGTTGACGCTCGACAAAATACCGATGTAATTGCGCGTGGCCACGCGACCATCCGGGCGTACGATGCCCATGAAGGTCGCCTCCTGGCGAGCCGGTTCGGGTTTGACGTCGCTGCAAAACGCATAGTCGCGCGCAAAGCTGCCCTTGTCGGGCCCCATGTTCAGGTTGTGCACGTGGACATGCTCACCCGCTGCGATGGCCTGCGAGGCAAAGCCGATGATCTGGTTGTAGCGACGCACAGGCTCACCTGCTGCGATGTCTCGCGCGGCCACCTTGTGCCCAGGCGGCACCAGGCCCTTGACCTTGACGTGTTCAACCGCAGCACCACTCATGAGCTGGCTGCGCGCAATCACCACATCATCGGCTGCATGTAAACGAATGTAGGGGGTCATGGGCATCTCCTGGGTGACGAATGAATGATGGATGTGGTGAACGTGACGGGTGATGGTCAGCGCCAGTTGGCGCTGTAGCGTCTCAACGCCAGTCGCATGTGACGTTGCATGGCTTGCCGGGCTTGCCGTGGATTTCGGGCTTTGATCGCCGCCAGAACCGCCTGGTGCTCAGCCAGGGCAATCTGCCAGGAGTCGGGGCCCTCGAAATAATTGCCTAGGCGCTCGAAGAGTGGGCCGTGGCGGGCGTGCCAGTAGCGCTGCAGGGTGTCAAGCAACACGCCGTTTCCGCTGGCGCGTGCAATGGCGAGATGAAAAGCCTCGTCGCCTTCGCGGGGCACTTCTGCGCGTCGCACCTGCTCCTGCATGTGCTTCAGACCCGCTGCAATGGCGGCGACATCTGCGCGCGATGCCCGCTCGGCCGCCAGGGCTGCGGCTTGCGGCTCGATCAACCCGCGCGCGTGCATGACTTCCAGGGGCCCCCAATCAAGCGGGGCTGCGTCGGCACCCGCCAGAGCCTCGGGCGCGTGAGCTGCACGGTCCTGGATGGCATCCGCGGCGCTGGCGCGAACATAAATGCCGGAGCCGGTGCGCACCTCGATCACGCCTTCCACCTCCAACGCAATCAGTGCTTCGCGCACCGAAGGACGGCTGACCCCGAGTTGCACGGCCAGGTCCCGTTCTGCCGGCAATCGGTGTCCAACCACAAACTCACCCGCGGCCACGAGCGAGCGCAACTGATCGGCAATTTTCCGGTACAGGCGCTGCGGCTCGACGGCTTGCAAAGGCATGGGAAAGCAAGAGTGGAGGTGAACGAGAGGGGGTTATCAGGGATAACGCGAATTGGACAAGTGGTCAGACCAGTTGCAGAATGATCCCATGCGTGCGGACTCTGGGTCAAGCCGTGTTCGATCCGAACAAACCCCTAGCCTTTTCACATGACCTGGTGCCCCCTTCGCCACCCTTTTTCTCCATTCAACCCACCACACACTTCACGCCCATGAGACTCCAAGGCAAAACCATTCTTGTCACCGCCGCTGGTCAGGGTATTGGCCAGGC
>JACCEE011690762.1_pt1 | contig 30432 bp, 34 predicted proteins | sample 7449931 | NCBI WGS metagenome assembly JACCEE01 (sample SAMN15323457, study PRJNA562643) | freshwater metagenome | isolation source: river surface water | place: USA:Blue River Watershed | collected 2017-08-19 | reverse complement strand
TGTTCGTGGAATTTTATATGCCACTCCTGTCCAATTAGCAAGTGTACATTTCATTCTTCCATTTGGCTCGCCGTCCATTAAAAATAAGTTAATACTTTTTCCTCACATATCTTTTCAAACCTCTTTTCGTCCGTTTTCTATATACTCTTTGGTGTCTCCGATTGCTGTCAACAACCCTACACACTCACACTATGTCAGTAGTCCTAAGCACTCCCCAAGCCAAAACCTACTAATCGGTCAACCCTTGTAAACACTCACCTTGAGTGCATACGGCTATTGTTTTTTCGATATTTCAGCAACTACGAAAATCCACTCGTCATTTCTCGTTTTCAAGGAATGCCGTATTTACGGGGTTTATCGGCACTTTTATCCCTTGATTCGTGTTAGCAGACAGACACACTCAACATGAATCGTTTGAGGGAATAAATCCACACCAAAACGTTTCACAATTTGATACGATTTCGATAGCTGCAATAAATCCTTCGCCTGTGTTACTGGATTACATGAAATATAGATAATTGTTCCTGGTTTCTTTTGAGCAATAGTATCCATAAATGCATAACCAGCTCCTTCACGAGGAGGATCCATCACTAAGATATCAAATGCTTGTGTTGTACTTTTAATCCATTCTGTCGCATCTTTCTGAACAAACTGGATATTCTTTATACCATTGAGTTCCGCATTGCGTTTACCAATCTGAATGGAATCTGGATTGCTTTCGACACTGATCAATGTCTTTACTTTATCACTCACAAGCATTCCAATAACACCTACTCCAGCGTATGCATCGACACATACATCTGTAGGTTTTAGATCACTGTACTGAATAACTTCGTTAAATAATTGTTCTGCTTGATCGATATGTATTTGGAAAAATGTACGAGATTGAATGTTAAATACCTTATCATTCAGCTTCTCTTGAATATAACCCCTGCCAAATACAACTTCTTCTTTCTTACCTAACAAGAATGAACTCTTGATTGGATGATAGTTCTCAATAATCGTCGTAATCTCAGGATGAGCTTGACGTATTGCCGCAATAAAGTTCTTACGACCAGGATACGGTGTCTTACCTACCACTAAAGTTAATAACACTTGATTCGTATGTTTTGATACACGTACTAAAGCATGTCTTAAAACACCTGTTTGACGATCTTCATCAAATGGTTCGATACGATTCTTTTTCATTAAATCTTTGAGACTTAAGAAAATCTTCTCTGCGACTGGGTGTTGGATAACACAGTGATTGATATTGATGAGTTGATGTGACTTAGGTTTGTAGAAACCCGCAATGATTTGAGTATGATGTTGCTTAAAAGAGATACTATTTTTATGACGATACTCTGTCACTTGATCTGCAGAGATAAACTCTACATCTTCTTTTAACTTAAACACTTCTTTTAATTGATTCTTTTTCCACTCAACCTGTTTCTCATAAGGCCAAGTGAGGAGTTGACATCCACCACACACCTCAAAATAAGGACAATACTGTTCTTTAGGTGCTTTCGATCCTTTAATATCTTCTAAGTCACTTGTGGATAAACGCAACTCAGTTACGATTTCTTCAAACATTTTACTCCAACTCTATGGATACTGGACAATGGTCAGACCCAAATATATCATCATGAATACGCGCTTCTTTAAGCTTCTCTTTTAATCTCTCTGAAATCACAAAGTAATCAATTCTCCATCCTACCCCTTTTTCACGGGCATTCATTCGGTAGGACCACCAAGAATACTGAACTTTCTCTGGATAGAGTGCTCTAAATGTATCAATAAACCCTGCTTCAAGTAATTGCGTAAATTTCGCACGTTCTTCATCACTAAAACCAGGATTAAATCGATTGGTTTTAGGATTCTTTAAGTCTATTTCATTATGCGCTACATTCAAGTCTCCACATAAGATAACAGGCTTGAATTGGTCGAGTTCAACTAAGTAATCTCTAAATGCATCTTCCCATTCCATACGATAACTCAAACGTTTTAATTCTTCTTGAGCATTTGGAGTATAGACACATACTAAATAGAAATCATCATATTCCAACGTCACAACACGACCTTCATGATTGTGATCTTCGATATGAATCCCATATCGAACCGAAATCGGTTGATGTTTCGCATAAATAGCGGTACCCGAGTACCCTTTCTTCTCTGCATAATTAAAATACTTTACATAACCCTGCGGACTAAAATCAAATTGTCCTTCTTGCATTTTTGTTTCTTGTAAACAAACAAAATCAGCTTCAAAGTTATGAAAGATTTCTTCAAAGCCCTTATTAAAAATGGCTCTTATTCCATTAACATTCCATGATACAAATTTCATATGACACCTCCCCTATAGTATAAACAATGTCCATCTAAATGTCATCTATGATAAAATACGTCTATGCTTCAATGTCCAATTTGTAAAAAGAACTTAACTCAAGCCCATAAATCATATGAGTGTGAGAATAAACATCATTTCGATCAATCCAAAAGTGGATACACCAATCTCTTTTTAAGTAACTCAAAACGAATTCATGGAGATAATGATGAAATGATTTATGCAAGACATCGATTTCTTCAAGCAGGTTATTATTCATTCCTACTTGATAAGATAATTGAGATTATGCAAACACTATCAATCAAAACCTGTGTAGATTTAGGCTGTGGTGAAGGATATTATACAAACGCTTTATCTAAACAGTTTATAGATACACAATTTATTGGATTTGATTTATCCAAAACTGCCCTAAAAATCGCAAGTAAACAATCCAATGGTCAATACTTTTGCGCAAGCATTGCGGATACACCCATCAAAGATCATTCTGTCGATTGTGTATTATGCATCTTTGCGCCGTTTAAGATCGAAGAAGTAAAACGAATCCTTAAACCGAATGGTTTTTTTATCGTAGTAAACCCACTTCCTTATCACCTATACGAATTAAAACAAGCACTCTATGAAACGGTTAAACTTAACCCAGAGTTCAACTTAGAATCGGATAATATGATTCATATCGAACAGTATGAAGTCGAACAAATCATCCACTTAGAGACATCTGAATCCTTAAGCGATTTACTTGATATGACCCCCTATCGATACAAAGCAAAAGAATCAAATATCCAATTATTCTATCAACTCGACTCACTCACTACCCGATGTTCATTTAGATGTGATGTTTATAAATATACCCAATAAACTTGTACTTTAATTAAAAGATAGTTATAATGAATTCGTTTTACACTTAGAATGTGCATAATGGAGGAATTACTTTGGAAAGTATTTTTGGACTTTTAATATCCATTTTATATATTGTGATTATCATCGCAATATCAACACGTTTAACCCATTTACCTTTTGAATTCAGTCGAACTTTCACGCATATTTTAGTAATGAATTGGTGGCTTATTGCGACGTTCTTTATTAAGGACTATTGGTTAGCTATCACAGCTCCTATCTTGTTTGTTATTTTCAATACATTAAATGTCATTTACAATTTTATCCCCGCAATCAATACAAAAAGAAGAGATTCAAACAAAGGCCCTATCTACTACGCTTTAGCAGTATTCATTCTGACTGCCGCTACCTTCCATACCCCTTCATTTCATATCGTTGGTGGTATTGGTTTACTCGTAATGGCCTATGGAGATGGATTTGCAGCACTCATTGGTCAGAAATACGGTACACACACATACACCATATTTAAAGGACATAAAACATTTGAAGGTAGCTTCACAATGTTAGTCGTATCAATGATTGTGATTACAACGTATCAATATCTACAATTAGGAACTGTTGATTTCATCCAAGTCTTCTTACTTAGTTTAGTTGCGACTCTCGTAGAAGCAATCTCCCCCTTTGGAATTGATAATCTATTTATTCCAATCCTTGTTTCTTTACTCTATTTCATCATGATACTTTAAAAGGCCTCTCGGCCTTTTATTTTTTTAGTACTTCTTCTAATACCATTCTTACGTCATCTTTAGTCATAATTCCTTCAAAGAGTTTACGATCTTCTAAGAAGAAACTTGGTACTAAGTAATAATCATAAGTATTTGCGAATTCAACTTCAACTTGTTCATCCACATGTCGTATTTGAATGTCTTTATAACGATCTTCTTGCATGAGTTCATCTAAGTACTTATTCGCACGAATGCAATATGGACAATTCTTTAATTTAAAATATGTTAGTTCTTTCATGACAGAATTTTAACATAGCGAATTCAAAGAATAAACCTGAATGCTTTTTGATATAATCTAAATAGGTGAAAAAAATGAAACTAGAACTCTATCTTTCGCATCATCATAATCCTCATTACAACCTATCGCTTGAACAACACCTTCTTGAAACTTGCCCTGTAGATACTGTTCGCTTCTATTTATGGCAAAACGAACATACTGTAGTGATTGGGAAGAACCAACACGCTTTATCTGAAGTGCATTATGAAAAGTTGATTCAAGACAAAGGTACCTTAGCGCGAAGAACATCCGGTGGTGGTGCCGTTTATCATGATTTAGGTAATCTAAACTTTAGCTTTATCGCATATGGTTCTCTCTTTAATATTTCCAAACAAATGGAAATGATTGCGGAAACATTGAGACAACTTGGATATAATGCCCAAGTAAATGGACGCAATGATATCGAAGTTGATGGAGCTAAAGTCTCTGGTAATGCCTTTGCCCATTTAAAGAACCAACACTTGCATCATGGTACACTCCTCGTCAATGTGGATAAGCCAAGTCTTGGTAAGTACTTAAATGTTAACCCTAAGAAACTACAACGTAAGAATGTTGGATCGGTTGTCGCAAGAATCGCCAATCTAAATGAGATAAAACCCATCACTATTCAAGAATTAATGGATACGCTCTTCAATACAGTTCAATCTTTCTATCAAACCCATTCGCATATTTATCCACTTCCTTCTGATTTTAATGAATCAAACGTAAATGAATTTAGTTCTGAAGAATGGCTATTGGGTAAACAATCCAATGAAAAAGTTATGTTTGAAGAATGTTTTGATTACGGATGTATCAAATGGATGATGGAAGTTGAGAATGGCAAAATAACAAGCAATCATATCTATACAGACAGTATGGATACCGATTGGTGTAGATCAATTGAAAAGGCAGTCATAGGATATCATGCGACTGAATCTGATTTACTCAAAGTTTTGAATACACTTGATCAAGATGAAAAGATTGATGCGATTATTCAAGCATTATCAAATAAGGAAAAATAAACCATGAAATTAATCATCATTGGGGCAGGTCCTGCTGGTTATACAGCCGCATTCACAGCTGCTAAAGCGAAATGGGAAGTCCTACTCTTTACGAATCATAATTTAGGTGGAGTTTGTTTAAATGAAGGATGTATTCCTACCAAAAGTTTATTAGAAGATAGTTTTCATCTCTATAAAACACAATTAATGGATAATGAACTAAACCCAATTAAAAGTGTCATTCCAGTTTATCAACACAAATCAGATGTTCAATTAGAACTTCAAACCAATTTAGAAAAAGCACTGATTGCATCTAAAGTTCAAGTCATTCATTCAAAAGTTCATTTCATCAGTAATACAGAAGTCATGGATCATGAAGGACATCGTTATACCGCAGATAAATTCTTAATCTGTACAGGGGCTAAACCCTCCAGCTTTATCCAGATTGATGGAGCGCTTACCAGTTATGAAGTGCTAGATCAACCCATCACATCCAAACAATCTATTTTAATCATTGGGGCAGGCGTTATTGGGGTAGAACTTGCGAGTTTTCTAAGAATGATGTCACATGAAGTAACACTCATTGAACTTGCGCCACGTATTCTATCTCAAGTACCGAAAGAAGCTGCACAAACGTTAGACCGTGAATTAAAACGAATGGGGATACAAATATTCACGAATACTAAGGTTGATTCCTATACAAAAGATTCACACTATCATATTGAGTTTAACAATGAGACACTTGAGTATGACCAAGTGATTATTGCGACTGGTCGTATCGCAAACACTAATTCACTTCAACTTCAAAACACAGATATTGAAACTGAACGAGGTTATATTAAAGTGAATTCAAACTTCGAAACAAGTGTTAAAAATATCTATGCTTGTGGTGATGTGGCGGGTTCGATTCAGTTAGCCCATGTCGCAAGTGATCAAGCTGAACAGCTCATTCATCATTTAATCGATAATACAGAAATATTGAATAAGATTATTCCTTATGTCATCTATACACCTTTACAAATTGCGTATGCAGGATTAAGTGAAGAGAAAGCTAAAGAGTTAAATATAAACTATAAAGTTAAGAAAGTACTATTCAACTCAATCGCAAAACAGAAGATAAAAATCAATACTCGTGCGTATTTAAAATGCTTAATTAATGAAAATTATGAAATGATTGGATGCGAAATTGTAAGCAGTGAAGCATCTGAACTCATCTCCACTTGTTTAGTTATCATGGAGAATAAATTAGACTGTCGTGAGATTCACAAAACAGTGTATGCTCATCCAAGTTTAAGTGAAGTTTTTAAAGACATATCCTTTGAGCTTTAGTTAAAGATTGGTATAATAAACTATATAGTTGGTTGAACATTCCGGGAGAGATCTAATCATAGGCACCGAAGGCGAAATGCGCATAAACGCTCAGGTAAAAGGACCGGAATAGGACAAAACTTCGTAGAGAGAGTTAATCCACCGAAGAGGCAATCGAAAGAGAATCTTTCAGGTAAAAAGACGAAGGCGCTTATTTTTTAAGCGCTTTTGTGCGTAAAGGGAACCTATGGAAAAGATAACGCCTTTGTATCATTGGCATAAGAATCATCAAGGGAATATTGTAGAGTTTGGTGGCTACCTTATGCCTCTACATTATTCGAATGGCATCTTGCATGAACATCATACTGTTCGAACTAAAGTAGGATTATTTGATGTAAGTCATATGGGAGAATTTAGTTTTTCTGGGAAAGATGCGCTTGCGAATCTAAACTATGTGATTAGTAATGATTTTAGTGATTTGGAAATAAATAAAACACGATATGGTATCTTAGTACGAAAAGATGGGACTGCAGTCGATGATTTATTGGTTTATCGTATGGCTGAAGAAGAATACTTCGTTGTGGTAAATGCCGCAAATATAGACAAAGATGAAGCTTACTTTAAGGAACATTTATTTGGAGAGGTAACGTTTAAAAATCTAAGTGATTATTATGGACAAATCGCAATTCAAGGTCCACTATCTCAAGAACTTTTAAAGCGATTAACACCACACAATGATATGGCCTATTACAGTTTCACACAAAATGTGGATATTGCAGGAAAGAACGTTATTGTAAGTCGTACCGGCTATACAGGTGAAGATGGATATGAGATTTACACCAAAGCTGAAGATACTGAATTCTTATGGGATTTATTTCTAAAAACAGGTGAAGGTCTTGGCGTTGAACCTTGTGGATTAGGTTGTCGCGATACATTAAGACTAGAAGCCGCAATGCCATTATTCGGACATGAACTTAATGATGAAACAACTCCACTTGAAGCTGGTTTATCGATGTTCGTGAAATTGGATAAGGAAAAATTCATCGCAAAAGAAGCGTTAAGTGAAAAACCACTTAAACGTAAAATTGGTCTTCAACTCATTGATCGAGGTATTGCACGTGAACACTGTGATGTTTATTTCAATGGTGAAAAAGTAGGAACTGTAACTTCAGGCACGAAGAGTCCAACCCTCAATCAATCCATCGCGATGGCATTTATCCCTGCGGAGTTGTTTAAGGAAACTCAGTTTGAGATTGATGTTAGAGGAAAATTATTAAAGGCAGAAAAGGTAAAATTACCGTTTTATAAACGATAAAAGGAGCACAAAATGGAAAAATATTACGCAGAATCACATGAATGGGTTATGGCATTAGATGACAATACAGTTGTTGTTGGAATTTCTGATTACGCGCAAAGTGCACTTGGAGATATCGTCTTCTTGAGTAATGCGGAAGTGGGCGATACTGTTTCTTTTGGAGAACGTTTTGGGGATGTCGAATCCGTTAAGGCTGTATCTGAAATCTTATCTCCTGTCGATGGTAAAGTTGTGGAAGTGAACAAAGCATTAGATGATCAACCTGAGTTATTGAATGCTAAACCGTTAGAAACTTGGATTATCAAAGTTGAAGGTAAAATTGATCCATCTAAATTAATGACAGAAGCAGAATACTTAGCCCTAGATAAAGGACATTAATATGGCAGATTACCTATCGAATACACCTAACCAACAAGCTTCAATGTTAAAGGAATTAGGGTTTAATTCTCTTGAGGATCTATATTCTAATTTACCTCATGACTTAATCCTTCAACGTCCTCTCGATCTTGAACTTGGTCAAAGTGAGTTCAAAGTACTAGATACATTAAAAGAACTTGCAGGTAAGAATAAAGTCTATAAAACCATTTTGCGTGGTGCTGGTGTCGAACATCACTATATTCCAAGTGTTGTAAAACAACTCAGTAATCGTGAAGAGTTCGTAAGTGCTTATACACCATATCAATCGGAGTTATCTCAAGGTATTTTACAATCCATCTTTGAATATCAAAGTTCTATGTGTGAAATCACAGGAATGGATGTATGTAATGCCTCTGTATATGATGGTGCGACTGCAGCTGCTGAGGCCATCCAAATGGTGATTGAAAAGAATCGTAGAAAAATACTTGTGCCTAAGAATATGCACCCACAAGTCGTTCATGTCATGCGTACCTATACACAATGGTTAAACATTGAGATTATCGATGTTGAATGTCATGAAGGTCTAGTTGATATGAATGATCTAAAATCAAAATGCGATGATCAATGTGCCGCATTATTCATCCAACATCCAAACTATTTTGGTTGTTTAGAAGATGTTCAAGACTTAGCACAAACCGTCCATACCTATGGTATTAAACTCGTTCAATATACCAACCCGATGACACTTGGTTACTTAAAATCTCCTCGTGCAAACGGTGTTGATATCGCGATCGGAGAAGCACAACCTTTCGGTATACCGATGTCCTATGGCGGCCCTTTCTTAGGTTTTATGTCCGCAAGTGCTGATTTAGTTCGTCGCTTGCCGGGTCGAATTGCAGGTCAAACCGTAGATGAAAATGGCAAACGCGCATTTACTTTAACTCTTCAAGCCCGTGAACAACATATTCGTCGTGAAAAAGCGAGTTCAAGTATTTGTTCCAATCAAGCATTGATGGCATTGACCGCTTCTATGTATCTTGCGTCTGTTGGACCTAGTGGATTAAAAGAAGTGGCGGAATACAGTATGCGTAAAGCACACTACTTCGCAAATGAACTAGTGAAGTTAGGATTCAAACTAAAATACAATAGTCCATTCTTCCATGAGTTTGTGACAGTTGGACCGGTTGAAAATATAATTATTGAGCGTGCATTGGATGAAATTAATGTCTTATCTGGATTGAGTTTAAGTTCACATGAAACACTTTGGTGTTGTACAGAAACCACTTCTAAGGAAGATATTGATCGTGTCATCCATCGTTTAAAGGAGGTCGTCGCATGAGTCAACTCATTTTTGAAAGAAGTGTTTCATCAAGACGTGCTGTACGCTTTGATGCGTGTGATGTGCCTGAAGTTAAACTTGATGATAAATATGTAAGACAATCCAAAGCACGTTTACCCGAAGTCAGTGAAGTTGACATTGTTCGTCACTACATGGAACTTTCAAGAAACTCCTTTGGCGTAGATAATGGTTTCTATCCTCTTGGATCTTGTACCATGAAGTACAATCCTAAATTAAATGAATTTACAGCTAGCTTAGATGGCTTTACCTCCATCCATCCAGATCAAAGTTTAAACACTGTGTCTGGCACAGTAGAACTTATGGATAATCTTAGCCTTGTGCTTGCAGAGATTACTGGTATGGATGCTTTCACACTACAACCTGCTGCTGGAGCACATGGTGAATTTACAGGCTTACTTCTCATTCGTGCCTATCACAATGCGCGTAATGATCATAAGCGCACAAAAGTTATCGTTCCAGATAGTTCACATGGAACAAACCCAGCAAGTGCAAGTATGGCTGGTTATACCGTAGTAAGTGTTCCATCCAATGATCAGGGTGGTGTTGATGTAGAAGCTCTAAAAGCCGTTCTCAGTGATGATATTGCGGCTCTCATGTTAACAAATCCAAATACCTTAGGTTTATTCGATCCTAATATCTGTGAGATTTCAAAACTCGTTCATGATATTGGTGGATTACTCTATTATGATGGGGCAAACCTCAATGCGATAATGGGTACCGCAAGACCAGGGGATATGGGTTTTGACGTTGTACACCTTAACTTACATAAAACATTCTCTACCCCTCATGGTGGAGGTGGTCCTGGTAGTGGTCCAGTCGGTGTTAAATCGTGTTTAGTTCCATATCTTCCACAAGGCACCTTAATTAAGGAAGCCTATGGATATCGCTATATTGATGAAAGAGATACCCTCAGTATTGGACGTATGCGTTCTTATTACGGTAATTTCTTGGTCAATGTACGTGCTTATACCTATATCTTATCGCTTGGACGTGATGGACTAAAATCCGCAAGTCAGAATGCAGTTCTTAATGCGAACTATATGATGAATGCCCTCAAGGATACCTTCCCTATTGCTTACCCACAAACTTGTATGCATGAATTTGTCGTAAGCCTTGAAACTCTCAAGAAAGAAACAGGTATTAGTGCTAAGGATATCTGTAAAGCACTCTTAGACTATAAGATGCATCCACCTACCATGTACTTCCCACTCATTGTTCACGAAGCACTCATGATTGAGCCAACTGAAACTGAAAGTAAGGAAAGTATGGATAACTTCATTCAAGTTCTAAAAGACTTGAAACAGCTCGCATACGATGACCCTCAAAAGATTCTCAATGCGCCATACACAACTCCAGTCAAACGTGTCGATGATGTACATGCTGCACGTAATCCAATTCTTAAGTATCCATTTAAATAAGTAAAATACACCTTAATGAAATGCACCCCAAAAGTTAGACAACTAACAGAAAGAGGTGCATTTTTTATGATTATCTTTCTTTATATCATATAAAGTATTATGCTCATTTATCTATTAATGAAGATTGAACAATCCTTATGCAGAGAATATTTAAGATCCATTTCGTTTACTCAAATACTCCTTTTAATCCCTATTTATATCCTTAACCTAAACATAAGTTCTTATCTACTCTTATCCGTCTTATTTACATTAGCTTGGATGGATGATCAGCTTAAAGCTGTTAGTGATCGATTACTAATCCTATATTTCATATCAATATTGTTTCATTACATTAATCACCCGATTCCGATTAGTGTTATTAATCTATTCATTTGTTTAGGATTACTCATCTTTTCAAAATTATCTAATGGATTGGGAATAGGAGATGTCTATATCTTTTTTGGCTTAGCATTTATCCTAACACTCCAAGACTTTATGTTTGTAATCAAGTATTCTTGTTGGATAGGACTAATTCTAGAACTCATAAAAAAGGCAAAATCATCTTTTGCCTTTATTCCATATATTTATATAGGATTAGTCGTATTCCTTATCTTAAATCTTTATTAATCTTATCGTATATTTTGGGTAAATCTGAGATAGATATAATTCCTAATGGTTTTTGATTACTCGCTCCATCTTGAGTGATAATCAAAGCATTCAAACGTTTTCCTAACGCAAGTGAACGTTCAAATTGTGATACAACAGATAGAAGTGTAGAATGCGATGGAATAAACTCTACCATACGATTCTTTTCGTCTTGTTCTAAGATTTCCTTCATTGTGATATTTGGAATTTCACCTTGTATATTTTCGATATTCTTAACTAAGTACTCATAAATAAGGTCTGTTGTAATTAAACCCTTAAAATGCATCTTATGATCGTATACTGGTAATTTAGAGTAATGTTTCGGTAATAATTTCTTTAATACAGACTCTAATAAATCAGTATCTAAACAATATTCTACCTTTGTAAGATAATTCGGAGAAACACGTTCAGGTTGAGTCAATAGTTCCGCTATGTGTTCTATCGATTCAACCTCTTTTAAATGAGGTTCCGCAATAACTTCACCATCAATTCGCTCATGCACAATCGCATTTCGTAAATCCCCAAACTCTTCTAGATAACGTTGAAAACGATGATAATTGCGATCCATGTTTGACATTCGACGTACGAGTTCAGAATAAGAAATGTAACGATCTGATTTAATTCTTCGGTTCATTTCTCCTTCAATCGCTGTGAATGCGATAAGGAAGCGTTCTGAATTTGGTTTATTACTCATGGTTTTAATCCATCCAGTTCTTTTTGTGCTAAGAGTGATTTAAAGATTGCTTGAATAATCTTATCAACCTCTTGACCCTTACGATAATCAGCCTCAACCACAAAATCAACACGTTTATCCTCAAATAAAGCATCACTCTCATGCGTACGTTTTTTGCCATATGGCACAACCGCTATCGCATGTCCCCCGTTCATTTTCACAAGTTTCATACTTGGGACATCCGTAAATCCATCCCCAATATAAATCATATGACTGAACGGTATTGGCCGTTCTTCTTCTTTTTGGTAACGATTCAAATCCGCATCATTGGAAATATCCAATATTCCTTTATTAATACGATATAGGAATTGTGTTTTTATCGTATAGTTAACCGATAACTTAGGCCAAATTGCTTGTCCATTCTTATCATATAAATACTCACATGCATAAATCTTCTTAAAATAAGATGCGATGGGCGTATTCTCAATAATCTCTTTTAAACCTGATGAAATAATATAATGCTCAAGTTCGATATTTAACAGCATCGCTACTTCATCAATGTGTTTGAACCAATCCACAACACCTGGATAGAACTCAATCTGTGAACCATACTTGCCCAACATCTCTCTACTTAGCTTAATACCACGATTCTGCGTTTGTACAATCATTTCGTGTAAGTAGGTTAGGATATGATCCATTTCTTCTTTCTCAGCTTTTGCTTTGACATGTGACCAAAAGGATTTCGAATCTTCAATTTTGAGGTCATCGAAAAAACCATATTCTTGCATATCTTTGTAGGATAATGTTTTATCAAAATCATAGAGTATTGCGATTTTCATGAGAACCTCTTATCTTTATTCAATCGAATTGTTATAATCACACTATGAAACATGTTGTGATTGGTATTCTATACAAGAATCATCATCTTTGTGTCGCAAAACGACTTTCTGAACCCTTCAAAGGATATATTGAATGTCCTGGGGGAAAAGTTGAATTAGATGAAACACTTGAAGATGCATTAAAACGAGAATTGTTTGAAGAAATTAATCTTCAGAACTTTGAATATCAGTATTTAAGAGAAATACTTGTACTCAATGAGCATGGTTCATTTACATTACACTTCTATAAAATAACCACCAATGAAGAATGTACACCGAAGGTTTATACTGAACTTCTATGGGTCCATAGAGATCAAATAGAAACCTTAAACTGGATACCCCATAATCTTCCTTATATCGACTTCTTTAAACAAGTTGATCAGCTTTAAATACAATATTTGCTTGTTTACGCGCTTGATCTAAACAAGACATCAAAATCTCAGTATTCTTAACATGCGATTGGTAGGTTAGCCAATCGTTATTTTTTATTATCTGCGCAAATGCTTTGATTTCTTCAACCATCGCATTTTGAGCTTGTTCAACCCCTAATTCACGTGTTTCCTTTGGTGTTATGAGTTGAACAGATACTAATCTTGAAGGTTGTTCAGGAATGACAATTGCACCCCTTTCACCACTAATATAACTAAAGTTCATACCACGACTATCTTTACCAATCACACAAACACACACTTTATCAGGATACTTCAATGTGAGTACACCCGATAAATCAATCCCATTTACATACTTATTGCACTCATAATGAAGTGATTCAGGCTTACCAAATAACGCAATACATAATCCCATTGGATAGACACCTAAATCCATAAGTGCTCCACCGGAATGATTTAAATCAAAGATATTAGGAATCGTACCTTGAGCTAATAAGTCATAACGACTCGAATACTGAACCATTGAACTGTTCATAAGTTTGATTGGTTCAATTTCATGTAGGTGTTCTTTTATCACCTTCAGATTTGGAAGATGCATCAAAGTCATCGCATCGAAACAATAGTGCTTTGTTTCATTAGACACTCTCATCAATTCATTAAACTCAGTCAGATTACTAACAAATGGTTTTTCACAAATAACATGTTTATGTGCTTTAAGCGCATCTAAACATTGCGAGAAATGCACATCATTCGGACTTGCGACATAAAGAACATCCACATCCATTTGACTCAATAATGTATTCCAATCACTAATAACTGGTACTTCATATTGTTTCGCAAAATCTAAACCCTTTTCTTCACTTCTTGAATATACGTAAGCTAATTCAAAATAAGGTTCATGTTTTAATGCATCTAGAAAATGATGTGTAATAACAGATGTACCTACTGTTGCGAGTCTCATAATCCACCTCTTCCTTCTACCACACTGGATAGTTTTGGCATAACTTGTTTCTTTCTGGATAATAAATCAGGGAATAAACTGAGCTTATGATTGTCAATACCTGGGAATGCTTCTTCCGCAATCCACTTTTCCTTACCCATATAGAGTAAAGCAGACCCATGATGCTCAAGACTTGTAAACAATAACAGTACTAAATCTATTCGTTTCTCTTCGACATAAGTGCTCATTGCCTTAAGAATATCTTCTCGAACTGTTTCGATTTGGTTAATATCAAATAAGCTCATTTGACCAACTCTTACACGATAATTACCTACCGTAAATTCTTTAATGTCATTTTCGATAATATCCAATGCGGATTTCTCATGAAGACCTGCTCCTTCAGTAAAGATATCCTTCGCCAATGCGTCTGTATTTAACTCCGCAATACGTGCACATCGTTGCGCTGTATGAATATCTGTGAGTGTAGTTGTAGGTGATTTAAAGTTAAGTGTATCCGACAAGATTGCGGCACAGAGTAATCCAGCCATATTTTTCTCAAGTGGTACGCGATTCTCATCGTAAAGATTCGCAATAATCGTACAAGTACTTCCCACTAATTGATTTCTAAAATTAATTGGTTTGCTCGTTTGAATATCCCCGATACGATGATGATCCACAACCTCGATTAAATCCGCTTCAGCTAATCCATCCACACTTTGTGCTGTTTCATTATGGTCCACTAGAATGATTTGTTTACGGCGCGCATTCAACAAGTGATAACGAGAAATTAAACCAAATATCTTACCCTTATCATCCACAACTGGATAACTACGATAACGTGACTTAACTACTTTATTTAATACATCATCCACAAACTCTGACTTATCAAATGTAACAAGATTTGTAGACATAATAAATTTTATTGGTGAGGAATAGAAAATATAACGAGAGGTATTTAATGTCCCATGACCAGAAAGAATAATCGCACATCCCTTTTCTTTCGCATACTTAATTACTTCGTCTTTTACATAATCTGCCCATACGATAACTAAACAAGCCGCATCCTTTTCAATTGCTTGTAGTTGCGCTTCTGTATCATTCCCTACAATTACAGTACGATCTTTCAATTCATAATTATCAAGTTTATGTTCCGCAACCGCAACAATCGAAACCTTACCATTTAAACGTGTTACTTTTGGTGCATAAATTAAGGCACCACTAATGGTTTTTACAATGTACTCAATCGGTGTTTTACTCAAGAGCTCAATACTCTTTGCCGTATCTCCCATCGCTACCGTTGAAATGTTGGAATTGGTTAATACCCCAAGTAGAACATTATTATCATCCACAACACATAAGACCTTCTTTTCAGTACTCATGAGTTGCCAAGCTTCAAAGATCGTTGTTTCTTCTTTGATGGTAACTGCTCTATCGATGTCAATCTCATTCAAACGCATTCTTGCATCATCGAGAATCATTGGTTCATTAAAACCAAAACGTTTTAAAATGTAGTCTGTTTCATGATTAATTGCACCCAAACGACATGCTATAGCTTCATAACCAAGCTTTTGTTTTAGGTTTGCATATCCGATTGCGGAACAGATTGAATCCGTGTCTGGATGCTTATGTCCCGTAATATGGATTGGAAAATTAGTAGGCATAGGAATCTCCTTAGTGTTTTATTCTTTTCTTAATTAAATTTTATCAAATATCTATATTTTAATCTATTAATCCATTAAAATAGAGTTGAGAATATGCAAATACAGTGTGGCGAGTATTTAGTTAAACCTGCTCATGAAATAAAAGCTGATTTATGGCTTAAATTTCATCAAGAAAATCGATTCTATGTCGATAATTTTTCTACGACTAAACCCAATGATTTCTATACGATCGAATTCCAACAGAAACTCGTTGTACAAAGTCTTATCGATTTTGAACGCGATCAAGGCTATACTTTTGGAGTGCTTAGCCATAACTCTAAAAAAATCTTAGCCAAGGTTAAAACCCAGCGTGACTTAAACCGTAATCACAATTATGTCACCATTGAACTAATTATCGACTATCGATTTAGAAATATTGAATTTGGTGAAAGAATCTTAAAATGTATTATCGATTTCTTATTTAAATCTCGAGAGATTCATAAGATCTACGCTCAAATCCTTACTGATGATGTCTATTCTATACAACTCTTCACCCAAAACAACTTTCTACATGAAGGTAAATTAATGAAATCTTACCATGTGAATGGTGAATGGAGAGATCATCTCCTTTATGCTCTTATCAATCCAGGTAATAGCAAATGAATCAAAACGAACTCAATCAACTCATTCGTGACTTCTGTGAAGATCGGGATTGGGACCAGTTCCACTCAATTAAAGATTTAGCAATCGGTCTAAGTACAGAAAGTAACGAACTCTTACAACTCTTTCGGTTTAAAGATAATGAACAATCGCTTGAGTATCTCAAAGAAAATCGAAAGAAAGTAGAAGATGAATGCGCTGATGTTTATTATTATCTTCTTAGACTCGCTGATTTATATAAGATTGATCTAAATCAAGCCTTAGAGAATAAGATGATGGATAATGAGAAGAAGTACCCTAAAGAACTTGTAAAGGGCAAAAACTTAAAATACAACGAATACAAATAAAAGGGATTAAATAACCCCTTTTTTATATGATATTCTTTAATTCTTTTCCTAGTTTAAATTGATGACAATTATACTCAAAGATTTTCCACAAACGTTCTTTTGTATAATCCCCAGTACCACTAACATGCGGAGTTAGAACCATGTTCTTACAATCCCATAATTTTGATTCTTTCTCAACGGGCTCTTTCGCCATAACATCCAGTGCACAAAAAGCTAAGTGTTCAGATTCTAACGCTTCTACTAACGCATCCTCGTCAATGATTCTTCCTCTACCTACATTAAGTAGAATCGAACCCTTCTTCATATTGAAGATTAATTCACGGCTAAATAAATTCTGTGTTTGATCATTCAATGGTAGTGTAATCACAACAACATCACTCATCATAACCGCAGTCTCTAATTCGTTTACTGAGTACACTGTATTAAATCCCTCAGTCTCAGTTCCTCTTGAATTAACCCCAATAAAATTAACATTAAAAGGTTCCAATCTCTTTCGAATCGCTTGTCCGATACTTCCAATCCCAACGATACATACATTCATTTGTTCAAGTTCACGATTATGCACTCTTACCCATTGATGTTGTTTCTGTTGTTCATAGTTCGGTAATGCATTCTTATAATACATAAGAATATACATCACAACCCATTCCGCAATTGGATCACTAAATACATCCTTCGCATTGGTAAATAGAATCCCTTTAGATTTCCACTCATCAACCGGTAGATTATTGTATCCCGCATATGAGTTCTGAATCCATTTTAATTTGGAAAATTTATCAACACCTAACTTCTTCACATGATTTGCCCCAAAGACAAAATCATAGTCTTCTGGATGTTTAATCTCTTCAGAATCCAAAATAATATCGTAATCAAACCCCATCGAATTTAATCGTTCCTTTAAATCAACAGGCAATGTTTCAATTTCGCTAATAAGTGCTTTCATAAGATCTCCTTTAACATAAATTATGCCATAATTTACTTTGGTTTTCTTAATATATACTTTTTTGAATGATATAATAGTTTTGGCGAGGATAAACTATGTTAGAAATCATTAAAGCAATCATCCTAGGTATAATTCAAGGTATTACAGAATGGCTACCTGTTAGTTCAACAGGACACTTAATTCTATTTAATAAATGGTTCCCATTAGCCTTCTCAAAAGAATTTGTAGACTTGTTTTTAGTCTTTATTCAGCTTGGCTCGATTATTGCGGTAATAATCTTATTCTTCAAGAAATTATTTCCCTGGTCATCCTCTTCTAAAGCTCACCAACACAATACAATACTCCTTTGGGTAAAGATCGTAATTGCGGCCTTCCCTGGCGCAATCATTGGATTCTTGTTTGACGATATTATTGATACTGTATTGTATACACCCCTTGTTATTGCGATTACATTAATTGTGTATGGTATTCTGTTTATCCTTATCGAAAGAACAAAGAAAGATCATCCAAAAGACTCGTTAGGTTTAATTACCTATAAAGATGCGCTATTAATCGGTATCTTCCAAGTATTAGCTCTCATCCCTGGAACATCCCGTTCCGGCGCAACAATCCTTGGCGCAATCCTACTTGGTGCGAGTCGTACAGTAGCAGCAGAATTCTCATTCTTCCTTGCTATACCGATGATGTTTGGCGCAAGTTTCTTGAAACTAATCAAAGCCGGATTTAGTTGGACACCCTTTGAATGGTCTGTGCTTGCGACTGGTACCATCGTCGCATTTGTTGTTTCTCTCTTAGTTATTCGTTTCCTCATGGATTATGTTAAAAAACATGACTTCACAACATTTGCCTATTATCGTATTGGATTAGCGCTTGTTGTATTAACTCTATTATTCGTATAAAAACCTGCATTATATTGCAGGTTTTCTTTAGTTCATCAAGTAACAAGTCATCGACATCGATCCCATTAAACAAGTTTGATTAAATATTTGTATGGAATCTTCTTTTTGAGTTGCTCCTAAAACATATAATAATGGATAAAAATGCTCGGTTGTATAAAACGCAAAATCAGATGATTTGCCTGCTCTCTTATATTCCACGACATTCTCAAAATTTCTATTTTTAATATGATTCAATACATATTGATCAAAATCAATTGCCCAAGGATAACCACCATCCATATCCCAATTGATTCTAGACAGGTTATGCACCACATTTCCACTTCCTAAGATTAAAATTCCTTCATCTCTAAGAACACTTAATTTCTGCCCTAACTCATAATGGCCTTGTGCACTTAAATTTCGATCGATACTGATTTGTACAACAGGTATATTAGCTTCTGGATACATTTTACACAACACCGACCATGTTCCATGATCGATGCCCCAACTGTTGTCCACCTTAATATCGAGTTTAATATCATTTATCACATGCATCGCCAGTTCTGGTGAACCCTTACAATCATAAACAAGTTGATACAATTCATCAGGAAATCCAAACATATCATAGATTTGTTTAGGGTGTATTTCATTATTGATCCATGTGCCTTTAGTCACCCAATGCGCTGAAATAACCAATATTGCCTTAGGTTGCTCAAATTGTTTCGAAATTTCTTTCCAACCTTTTACAAATTGATTCTCTTCAATCGCATTCATTGGTGATCCATGTCCTACAAACAAAGCAGGCATTCTTTTTTGAATCATATTAACCTCGTTTATTGTTTCTCCAATAACTCTACAATTCTTTCACACAACTTATGTGTAATAAGCGCATCCTCTCCACTTACTGGACTGGATGTTTTATTTTTAACCGCATCTAAGAAAGCATTTCTTAGATTCTCAAATCCACGCTTAGTAAGAGTTGGTGTCCAATCACTTTCAGACTTCTTGATAAAAACACCTTTTTCATAAGTCTCTAAACTTGATAGATTACGAATAATACTCTTTCGTTGTGGATGCATGACTTCAATGACTTCTTCTGTAACACCATTGAGATAATTCATAATGAGTAAACCTTGATTGGAATGTGTTATGAACTGAACCACCACATGAACTAATTTACCATCTTGTTTTTTACCATGAACTCTTACATCAATGATTTCATCTTGTAATAAGAAACGAGTCGTATCTACTACATGTACGAAATCTTCCACAATGAAGCGACGAATGTTATCAGGATATAAATCACGATTCTTCTGATAAACGACTAAGTCTGGTTTACCATGTTTCATAACTTCTTGAACAATTGGTACAAATCGACGATTAAACCCAGTCATAAACAAGGTATTCTTTTCTTTCGCGATACGTACCAATTCTTCTGTTTCACTTAAATTCATCGAAATTGGTTTATCGAGATGGCACGGTATTCCTGCTTCTAAAATCTGTTTAGCCATGACATAATGAGCTTCTGTTTTAGATGTCACATAAATCGCATCCACACCACTTTTAATTAAATCATCTAAACTGCTATACCCTTCTGATAGATGATATTGCTTCATCACATTATTCAATGTTTCAGAATTACGTGTACATGGCACAATCAGCACATCATTTAAATTCGATAGAATGGGTAAATATGCTTTCTTCGCAATATCCCCAATACCTACTATACCTACTCTCATAACTGTTCGACCTTCATCTTTCCAATTAAATATGCTCCATATAGCGGTGGATTTGAAATGGGTTGAATATCCAAATCACTCGGCAATAATTCTTTAAGTGGTTTCAGTATCACATCTCCAGATTCAAACACACCCCCTGATAAACGGACTGTTTTCAACTCAGGATTACGTTTAATACTTGTTTCAATTAACTCTGCTAATTCATGTGCAGCTTGTTTAAAGATATGTATTGCGTGTTTATCACCTTTTGTAGAAGCGATATAACAAACTCTCGCAAGTGATGCGATCGCTTCTTTAGGACGTGGATGTTCACTTAAAATTTTGATAAGTTCACTCTCATCACTTAAGACTAAACTATCCATAACACAATCATATAATGCAGATTTCTTTAATCGACCATCCGCCATTTTACTAAATACACTTAATACTTGTTTACCAATCCAGAATGCGGAACCTTCATCCCCAATCCAATAACCCCAACCACCTACACGACTTCGTTGTCCTTTGTATTGGCTAAGTGCAATGGATCCTGTGCCAGAAATAATCATAACTCCATCACTTCCTTTTAAAGCAGACATCAATGCACAATCCACATCACTCTGAATGGAGTATTTCTCTGATGGAAATTTACGTTTAATCGCATTTTCGATGGATTTACGAATCTTGGGATTCATTCCATAACCCGCTAATCCAAAACTAATAAAATCTACTTTTTCATTTTCACATAAGGAATCTACACCAAAACGTAAGGCTTGCGCCATCTTTGTGTAGCCTACTTGTAGAGGATGAAGCGATGGATGTTCAACACTCTTTAACATCACACCATTTTCATCATATAAGGCAAAACGAGCCTTAGTACCACCTGCATCAATTGCGATTATTTTCATAGTTATCACCTATTTCTATTATAGACGAAAACTAAATAAAAATGCCTGTTTCCAGACATTTTATGAAGCTAAACGTTTTTCACCTTCTAGACTACGAATCTCACTAATCTCTTGAGTTACTTCTAAACAACCTAAGTACTCACCCGCTTCATCTCTTACCGCATAATAACGGATGTATACAAATTGACCTCTAAAGTTAATCCAGAAATCTTCATGATCTTTTTTACCGGATCTTAAATCTTCCACAATCGCTTTAACAATATGAACACTTTGTGGTGGATGACATAAATGAACTGGTCTTCCAATAACAGATGCTGGACGATCAAAGATACGATGTTTGCCTTGTGATACAAATTTAACACGATCATTCGCATCTACAAAAGTCATATCTAAAGGTAATGTATTCATAATCGCATTCACTTCAGTTGTGGATAAGCGACCCATGGACATACGTACATCTCCATCTACCACTTCAGATTCTGACGAAGTTTGAACTTCTTCCTTACTTTGATAAATAGCATTCTCAGGATTCTCTAATGCTTGTGCAATCGCTTTAAAATCATTTTCACTTAACGTATCTCTGAGTAGTGGGAACAGAATCATATTCTCTTTAGTCACCATTTCTTTAACCATATCCACCATTTGATAGAATTTATCCATGATTAATGAAACATCATCACTACTGCTTAATGTAATAAACGCATCTTTTAATTTCTCACGAATTTGATTGTCCACACCCCACATTACTTGCGGAATGGTTTCAATTCCATGTTTCTCTAAGAATGGAAAGAATACATTCTCTTTCTTAGAATAGTGGGCATCAATCGATCTAAATTTTTCAATTAGATCCAGTAAATAGGGTTTCACTACACTTAATTTTAATTGTGTTTCTTGTTTAAACTTTAATGCTTTCTCAACTAATGTCGTATACTCATTATTTTCTTCTTCAAAGATGGATATTGGATTAATGGTCAATACATCTTGATGAAGTTCAGATAATGAACCTTGGAATAATGACGCATGCACATCACAAAGACTTTGAATTTCTTCTACACTGACTCCATCTTGTACTAAGTTATATTCCATCTGTGCAATTTCCGCCCCAGTCACATAGGCAAAATCTCGTTTAAATTCTGCTTCTACTTCACTTCGATCTTCACCTCGATGTAATCGTTGAATTAATTTTTTAAGTTGTTCCTGACGTTTACTAACGTTATCAATAATTTCGCTCATCTTAATACCTCCAAGCACATCATAACATAAATATAAAAATAAAATGTGATGTACATCACATTTTATACAATAATATTTCTCTTCTGGATTGAAGTTTAATCTTATTCTCTTTCTCCAACTGCTTTAACTTACGATTCACACTCTCACGACTCACTCCAAGACGCATCGCAATTTCATCTTGACTCAGTGGACAATTAAGCTTAATCCCATCTGCTTGCTTAACTCCATAATCCTGACTAAGTTGTTTGAGTAGATTCATCAATCGAACTTCCAAACTCTCAATATATACCGTTGATAACTCATTCTCCAATTGATTTACACGATGATTTAATTCATTTAATATCGATAACGCTAAGTCTGGTTCGTTCTGAATCAAATCTTGCATGGTCCTATTATCAATCATACAGAGAGCACCTTCTGTAACTGCTTGGATTGTATAGGGTAGTTCTTTCTCTTTAAACAAGCTATCTTGTCCAAAGAAATCACCCGTCTTAAACAATTGAATTACCTTGGCTTTTCCTTCTGAAGTAACACTGACTGCTTTAAACTGACCACGACTAACAATCACAAACTCTGAGATTTTATCCCCTTGGTTTAAAAAGATATCCCCAGGTTTAAATCCAATGCGATGGACATGCTTAATAATACGGCCCCGTTGGACAGCATTCAAATTACGAAAAAGACTGATTTGACTGATACAAATTGGTGCTTTACACGTTAGACAACTTTCCATTTAGGCCCATTCCTTACACACATCTACCCACTGTGTTGATTTTGATAGTTTTTCAAGTTCATTTAAGTTTAACTCAATAGCAGAAGAAGCACTTCCACACGCTGGATAAACTGTTTCAAAACGTTTGAGCGATTCATCCAAGACCACAATACAGTTCTCATTTACTGCGAAGGGACACACTCCCCCTACCGCATGACCGACTTTTTCCTCAGTCTCTTGATAATCAAGCATTCTTGCCTTTAAATTGAATTTGGACTTAAACTTACTATTATCTATTTTGGCATCTCCAGCCGTCACAATCAAGAGTGTTTGGTCAAAATAACGAAATGCGAGTGTCTTTGCAATTCGTTTGCCTTCTGTTTTTAATGCTTCAGCCGCAAGATCTACGGTTGCGCTAGATACATCAAATTCGATGATTCGATGTTCATACCCTAATTCTCTAAAATATGTTCTTACTTGATCAATTGCCATAATTACCCACTCTTAAGCAATAATGTAACATGTTTCTTTAAATAAAAAAAGAGTCAGTTCTGACTCTGTCTACTTAACTTCAATACGTTTCATGACTTCGGTTTCGCCTTTAATTGGTAATACAACCTTTAAGACACCTTCTTCAAACTTCGCATCGATAAGATTGTGATCAATATTGTTAAAGCGAATTTGTCGAGTAAACATCGATTGACTTCTAGAACGATAGATATACTTCTTATTATCTTCTTTCTCTTCTTCAGTATGTTCCGCCTTGATGGTTAAGAGATCATTGTTAAAGGACATATTGATTTCTTCCTTCTTAAACCCAGGCAAGTCAACTTCGACAACATATTTATTATCCTCTTGATATACATCAAGATGGGAGTTTGAACTGAAGCTAGGTAAGAAGAATTCATCATTAAAGAAGTCATCAAGAATTGAAGTAGTAGGACGTCTCATTAAACTATTTCTCATATTTTTTCCTCCTTTTTAGCACTCTCGATATCTAAGTGCTAATACATTATTATAATATCATATTTTTTAGCACTGTCAACACTTCAGTGCTAAATTTGTTAGAAATCATTGAACTATCTTGTGAATGGTGTTACTATCGACTCGTTTATGTCACTGACATCCAAAGGAGTTTCATGAAAGCCGTATTCTCTCCCTTACCGATCAATGAATCACATCCAATTACACAAGAATTTCTCAGTCATGTCGATGATTTAATTCATCATCCGACTGTCTTAACTCTAAATAATTATTCTCAACACTTAAATACAAGTCGTTACCAACACTCATTGAATGTGGCTTATTATGCCCATTTAATCGCACGTTATTTCGATGTTAATCATAGAGAGTGTGTTCGTGGCGCATTCTTACATGATTTATTTCTTTATGATTGGAGAACAGAACAAACCACCCCAGGTAAACATGTAAATGTTCATCCAAGGGAGGCACTCAAAAATGCTAAGATGATTACAGAAGTATCTTCAATCATGGAAGATACAATTGTGAATCATATGTGGCCACTCGGTGATGCACAACCACAAACAAAAGAAGCCTGGATTGTCCAAGCTTCCGATAAATTATGTGCTGTGATGGAAATTGTCCATCAAATTAAACTAAAGAGTTTCCATCATAACCTTGCAGGTTTGATGTTAGGCTTAATCTTATTCTTACGATAGATGCTTAGGCATCTTTTTTTATGGTACGAGACGCAATAATATCAATCCCAGACCCTAAGATGTTCTTCACAATCACTTGATTCAATTCAATCGGTGCATGTACAACCAATTCATCTAATTCGTCTCTAATTCTAAAGATATCCTCTTTCTTAATTGCACTTGAACTTACAACAGGGCAACGTGATAATTTAGATCCTATAACTTGAACCGTTGTGGTAAACATACGTCTAGGTTCCGTTACCTCTTGGACCGCGTATACTTCACCTCGTTTACATTGATTTCCAGAACAGGTAAAGTTTCCTTCATCTTCTACGATTTGAATTAAACATCCCCTTGGGCATACAATACACGTTAGTTCTTGTTTTTTCATGATTCAATCTCCAAGTGTAAATCACCTTTTACTTTTTCTAATAGACTTAAAGGTAGATTAATCATTTCCATCTCAGCTGGTAATATTTGAGTCTTAGGAAATGACACAATCACTTCATTATTCGACTTAAGCACAACCCGAACATTCTTTAATGGTTTACGAACACGATACTTTAGTTTGATGGCTTGTTTCTTATGAATCTGTTGAGGAAGAACATAAATAAAGTTCGTATCACTTTCAACTTGAATCAAATCATTTTCTTTTGTCTCATGATTCAAATAACGAACAATGGATTCCCCAACTTTATCTCCTTCTTCACTCACAAAATCCACTACATCATGAATGTGTAAACTATTACCACAAGCAAATATACCTGGGATCGATGTTTCATAATCTTGATTAATCTTAGGTCCTTTAGTACGTGGATCCATCTCAATACCACAATTCTCTGTAATGATATTATCTGGAATTAATCCAACCGATAATAATACGGTATCCACATCTACACTAAACTCTGTCCCAGCAATTGGATTTAGATTTTCATCAACTCGACTGAGTTCAATGGAAGATACACGACCATTCCCATGAATTCGTGTGATGGTTGTGCTTAAATACAATGGAATATCGTAATCATACAAACACTGTACTAAGTTACGCGTTAATCCATTCGAATATGGCATAATTTCCGCAACCCCAACAACCTTCGCTTTGGCAATGGTTAAACGTCTTGCCATAATCAGACCAATATCCCCACTACCTAGAATAAATACTTTCTTTCCAACACAATAACCATCAATATTTAAATATTTCTGAGCAGATCCCGCTGTCCATACACCAACAGAACGATCACCCGGAATCATAATATTTCCCCGAGTTCTTTCACGTGCACCAAGAGCAAGTACAATCGATTCTGCTTGAATCATATGTGATCCACTTGGACTGATATATTCAATTCGTTTATCGGGATGAAGTCGTGTGACTGTTGACTCTAACTCATGTTCAATCCCTAATTGATGAAACTCTGTTACCAATCGTTCCGCATAACTTGGACCCGTTAACTCTTCTTTAAAGCGCGTTAATCCAAATCCATTATGAATACATTGATTTAGAATTCCACCTAAACAATCTTCTTTCTCCAACAATAACACATCGATATTCAACTTCTTCAATTGAATCGCAGCCGCTAAACCCGCACTACCGCCTCCAATCACCACACACTTATAATTTCTCATGGTGACCTCCTAAAGGCGTTAAAAACAGATCATTATCATACGGTATATCTTTCATATCCACATTCAATTCACGCGCCAAGATACGTACCACTTCTGATTCACAGAAACCACCTTGGCAACGACCAGAACCTGGACGTGTAATTCGTTTAACACCTTTGATGCTTCTTGCCCCAACTGGTAAATGAATCGCATTCATAATCTCTTTTTCACTGATCGTTTCACATACACAAACAATTCTTCCATACTTCACATCTTCTTGTATCAATTGATTGCGTTCTTCAAAACTTAGATGTTTCTTCCATTTAAAATCAACACATCTTTCTTTTTCTACTAAAGTGAGATGTTTCTGTATAAACTCTTGAATCACATACTCAGATATACCTGGAGAACTCGCAAGCCCTGGAGAATCTATCCCAATCACGTTGATGAATTTATCACAATCTTCAATAATAAAATCTTTTGATAATGATGTTGGTCTTACCCCAGCAAATTGTCGAATTAGTCGATTCTTAGGTAAAGGTTTAATGATTTCTGAAATCTTAGAATCAACTTCCATTAATCCAGAACGTGTTGTGCTAAAATCATACCCATTTTCAATGACCTTACTTGTAGGTCCAAACATCAAGTTTCCTTCAATTGTCTTAAGCGCTAAAACACCTTTACCTAACTTGGTTGGTAATGGGTAGATGACATGATTGAGATAATCCGCATCACGAATATCACTCACCTGATATTCCCCTTTTCTAAATTCAATCTGATGGCTTGTTTCTGGGTTATGATACTTGGCTACACGAACACCGTTTAAACCTGAACAGTTTATCACGATTTTAGATTCAAATACACCCTTGTTCGTTAATACACGATAATGATCCGTTTTCTCTATTCCAACAACTTCTGTTTGTCGATGTAACTCTACTCCATTACTCACCGCATAATTCATACAAGCAAAACCCATTTGCCATGGCGTAATGATTGCGGTGGTTGGGAAAAACAACGCTTCCACAACCGTATCACTGATATTCGGTTCCTTTTTTCTTACTTCATCTTGAGTAAGATACTCATAAGGAATATTTCTACTCTTAGCCCGATTCGCTAAGTTCATTAAAATATCATGATCTTCCAATCGATTGGATACTAATAAACTACCAACTTGTTCATAATCTACATTCAAATTTCGTGCAATTTCGGGATAACGTTTTGCCCCCAACAAATTCAACTTCGCTTTTAATGTTCCCTCCTCAGGATCGTACCCCGTATGAACTAAACCACTGTTTGCACTACTTACTTCATTCATAATCTCTACGTTTTTCTCTAACACACAAACAGACACATTAAAATGGCTTAAATCATAAGCCAACATGGATCCAATGATGCCAGAACCAATAATGATAATATCGACCATAAGTTAATTTAATTGTACACAAATTTACAAAACATTTGTTATTTTATTGTAAACATTCAAAGCATATTTCATCTAAACCGATAATAAGATAGAATAGGATTGTTCGTTTGAAAGGAATCCTATGAAAAAAACACTCTATCTCATGCGACATGGTCAAACACTCTTCAATGTACGTCGCAAAATCCAAGGCGCATGTGACTCACCCTTAACTGAAATCGGCATTAAACAAGCCGAACATACACGTCAGTATTTCGATGATATTCCATTAGACCATGCTTATGCCTCTACTGCAGAAAGAAGCTCAGACACGCTTGAAATCATTCTACAAGGCCGATTACCTTATGAACGTTCAAAAAGTTTAAAAGAACGTAACTTTGGAACTTTTGAAGGTGAAAGTGAAGATCTAAATCCAACCGATCGTGAAGTTCATCGTTCATTCTTTGTCCCTTATGGTGGAGAACATGCCTCAGAAACAGAAGAACGAATGGTTAACTTCTTAACCCAAGTTATGGACAAGGAAGATCATCAAAATGTACTTGCGGTATCGCATGCAGGAGCGAGTATCCAATTCATGTCTCGATGGATTCATCCCTGGTCTGTATTAAAAGGAAAAATTGCGAATTGTACAATTTTCAAGTATGAATATGAGAATAAAGTATTCAAACTTGTAGAAGTTATTTATCCTGATTTAGATAATAATCGTTTTGAATACCAAGAAGTTAGTTACTAACTTCTTTTTGTTACTAAATAGTGCCTACTATTATTTTTAAGTATGAATGATAAACTATAAGTATATAGGAGTACATATGAAAGAAATAGATATAAACGCCTCAAATTTTATCGCAATAAACTCTTCGATTAAGAATGGTTGTATGAATGATACTGAAGTATTGAACGTTGTAAAAAATCCTGAAATAGTAGAAGTAGATGAACCAACTTACGCAAAACTCAAACAAGTCAATTTTGAGAACGGAATAATTGAACTTAAGGTTTACAGTAAACTACTTGAGAATGCGCCTGATTATGCTCGAGGATTTATTGGAGTTGCGTTTCATATTAATCGAGATGATACAGAGTTTGAAGGCATTTACATCCGCCCAACCAATAGTAGAGTAAAAAATCAGATAAGACGAAACCGAAGTACACAGTATTTCTCTTACCCTAATCATAAGTTTAATGACTTCAGACAAACAGATCCAGAAAAGTATGAATCATACGTCGATATTGATATCAATGAATGGATTGATTTTAAACTTATTATTATGGATGAAACCGCAGAACTATTTATTAATAATGCAAACCAACCATGTCTAGTCGTAACGGATTTAAAACACGGTAAGAGAAGTGGTTCTATCGCATTGTGGACCGATATCGGTACCGATGCATATTTTAAAGACTTAAGGATTACTTCACTCTAGAATAGACTAAGTTGATGACTAATATAAGATACCTGTTTCATCTCTCTAACGATATCCTCTTCATTTAACTCACCAATCAATAAGGGTGAGTTTTTATTATGTTTCTTCATATTCTCACGAACTAAATTCATATCGTAATTCGCATAACAATACACACATCCATGTCCACATGAATTATATGAACCAATATCATTTCCCAACAAGCAATCACAGCCTTCTCTTGCTTGTACAAGATTAGGAATATTAAGCTTCATATCTAATGAATTCTCAAGTACTGATTGAGTCAAACAACCATTTGTATCAACCCCATACTCAGCTAATATTTTATTTTCTAAACATGTCTTTATTCGAATCTTGTATTTATTTCCTATTTGAACAAATTCCTTAATTAATTCAATTTGATCATCTAAAGTAACTTCAGAAACACTTGGAAAATTCTTAATTGTTTTCTGATACAAATCGATATAACTAATCACACATGCTTCAATTGAACCACTTAACTCCCGTGCTATATGTTCAAAAGAACGAATATGCACTTCTTTCGTATATTTATCAGATAGAAAGATTGGGTCATATCGCCATTCAACACAGGATGGACCAACTCGTTTAGATAATTCTTTAATACACTCAATAATACGATGCTTATTAGGTACCTGTGGTTCAATGTCCTTTCCATACGCGGTTAGGGTTACACCCCAGAATTGATGATACCCATCTAGTTCATTCAATCGTTTCATCATTGGTTCTGGATTCTTTGTACAAAACACTAAAACATCCACTACACTTGGATCAAGTTTATAGGAATGAATGAGTTTAGGATTGTAAGGATTA
>JACCEE012572136.1_pt1 | contig 30445 bp, 41 predicted proteins | sample 7449931 | NCBI WGS metagenome assembly JACCEE01 (sample SAMN15323457, study PRJNA562643) | freshwater metagenome | isolation source: river surface water | place: USA:Blue River Watershed | collected 2017-08-19 | reverse complement strand
GTTGGCTCCGCAGTTGGAGTTTCAATTACTACTTCTTTTTCTATTACAGTTGTAATTGGCGGTAGTTCTCTAGTACCTGTAACCAATACATTTGCTTTATCAGGAGAATATATGTTTCTCTTAATATCAATTTTTGTTTGGAAAGATTCTAAATTATCTTTTATTTGTTTTCTTAATTCTACTATACCAAATTCTTTTGGAACTTGATTATAATTTACATTTCTTCTCTTTAATGTTTTTATATTAAATGAAATACAATTATTTAAAATAGATTGAATTGAAGATAGTAACATATTAAAATCATATTGTTCACAATCTTCAAATCTAGTTTCAGATGGTTTCCCAAAATTAGATTGGGATATATCATAATATTTGTTGTTTACCCAATTCTTTACACTATCTCTAAAATTTTCAAATATTCTTTTATTAAAAGCATCTAAATCTCTTAAACCAAAATCTTTTCTAACAGTTGCTCTGAAATCGTTTCCGAATTTAGCAACCAATGCATCATCAATTACTGATAATGAATTGGCTTCAAATTTATCAACTGCATCTAATATATTTTTTTTATAATATTTAAAATCTTTACTTAAATTGTTTATCTTTTTAAATTCTGATTTAGTTATATTATTTATATTTTCGTCTTTTGTTTTTAATGGAATGATACGAATTTCCTCTCTTGATGGGGATATTTCTTGTATCCAAACTCTTTGTAATTCATTATCAGAACCTACTTTGTTTCTAACAAAATTTATATTAACTTTTAGTATACCATTTTTAAATCCCAAATCGTTTAATAGTTTTTCAATATTGATAGCTATTTCTTTTTGTCCACCTTTATTTACTAAACTATACATATAGTTTTTAATATCTTGCTTTTTTATATAAGCAACATTATTTCCTGATTTTTGTGGTAATAAATTATTGTTGATATCGTAAACAGATACTTCCATTACATCATATTTACAATCACCAAAATCAGTATCTTCTATTTCATTTTTAGATACAATAAATAAATCTTCCGCTTGAAGAAATTGCCCTTCATTTTGGGTTTTATTATTTATACTATCAATGTTTGTATATTTCTTAATACTCATAATTTATATATTAAAACGAATCAGGGTGATTTTTCATCATATTACATGGATACTCTTTTGATTCGGTTGTACCATCTGGTTTTGTAGCGGTTACTTTTATAGTACCTTTATATTCGGTACTTCCAGTCCATCCCCAAGTAATTAAAAATTCTTTTGATGTAGAATCAGCATTTCTTGGTACTGCATTTGCATTTATTTTAAAATCAATAGTTTCACTACCACCACCAGCTACATCAAAGTTATTTTTTGGAATAACTAACCATTGCCATCCGTTTGTTAATTTTGCTTCAAATGAAATTTTTACAGGTTGAGTATCATTGTTAGTTATTACTAATTGACCATTTGCTGAAAATTTAGTGTCATAAGTATTAGCTCTAACTCTACCATACAATCCTTTTGGCATTTTATCATCTTTAGTTCCTTCCCATTTAATTACTGTACTTTTTACCAAAATATCTCCACCAGCAATAGCTGCTAAATTTGATGTGGATTGTTGAATAGCTTGTTGTTGTTGTACCGCACCTAATTGAGCTTGTAAACCTTCAATAATTGAATTCAATGAATCGATTTGTTTTATCAATGCTTCAATTTGAGCTTTAAAACCTGTGTTTTGAGCTTGTAACGATGTTCTTAAAATTGATTCATCAACTGACTTTTGTAAAGAGATTGCTATTTGACCTGTAAAGTCTTGTACAGTTGCACCCAATGTATCTAATTGATTTGCAAGTACATCATTAGTTTGTTCAATTGATAATCTATTATTTATTTCAGTTTGAACTTGTGATTTTAATTCACTAACTTGCTGATTTAAATTCGTAACATCTAATGTTAAGTTTTCAACTTGTACCCTTAAATCTTCATTTTCAGTTACCTTTTCATTATACAATGGTCTTGGTACTAAATCTAAATTAGGAACGGGTATATCGGGTTTCAATTCCTTTACCTCTACATCAATAGCTTTAACTAACTCATTATCATCTAATTTATTTTTTGTTAATGATTTAAATAATAACGATGATGCTACATTTTGATTATCAACAACAGTAACACCATATTCGTTTTTGGCAATAGAAGCTGAACCAGATACGCTTAAGATAGTTTCTAAAGCCTTATCGTTTTCATCTTTTAATCGTTGAGCTATTACTTCTAAAGGAGTTAATGCCATTTTATATTATTTCAAATATTAATTTATCATCTATAATAGTAGATATACCACTTTCAACTATTTTTAATTTTAATTTATAAGTTCTATTAATTGGTAAAGTACTTAAATCCATTATAAAATAATTTGATGTAGAATCACAACTAACTTTGGTAAAATCTCCAAATGGAAAAATCACTTCACCGGTCTTATAATCTTCAACTTGATAGTAGGTTGTTATTGGTAAGTATTTCACTTGGTCATATGCAAAGTTAGTTCCAAAAGATTTTAGAGGAAACATATCTCTACCTTTAACTCTAATTTTAATCTTTTGATTTTGTGGATATTCTCTTTTTAAATTTTGTACAACCACCTTATATGCGGCATCGGATGCCGAACCAGTTACAGGTGATAAACTGCCTGTTGAAAATATTTGGTCATTCCAAACTAATTCCAATTTAGGTTCATATATTGTATTTGTTTCTTTTGAAAAGAATTTTAATACACCATAATCCAATGTATCATTTTCTGAATCTAAACCATGATGAACAATTAAACCATTATTTGGAATAGAACCACTAACCCACAACTTAACCATATTGGTAATATCCATTCTAACATCATCGGGCTCATATGAATATGATTGTGATGCAGACCCACTTAAATACCACGTACCACCTTCTGCATTTGCAGAACCAGTTGTACCTGCCGCAAATACAGCAGTTCCCCCTATTACATTATCTTGCCAAGTTGCAGTACCATTTCTATATTTCCAACTTACACCATCAGTAGTTATATTATCAAATTTAGTACCAGTGCCCATTGTCCAACTTTGAGAAACTGCATTGGCATATATCGTATATTCTAACGGAATCTCTTCGGAGTTTGCCGCTTTAAGATTTAAAAATATAGAATAACTACCTGTTCCAATATTTTCTGCAATAGATTGAGATATATGAGATGTATTAAATTTTATTAATGTTCTAGCAATATCTTTAGTAGAACCATAATAAAGTTTACCAACTTCTAATAACTCATCTCTACCTGTATTTTGGTCAGGTTGCTGTAAGTAGATACTAGCATCGTATGATGATGTGAAAAATTTATGCATTATAAAGCCCTCCCTTTTATGTCTTTGTTTGGATATTTTACTTCAAATATAGATGGGTCTAATGATGGATAAATTATTTTACCCTTTGTAGCTTCATCCATATTATATTTATTTGGTGAATAATTTCCATCACCACCACATAAATTGTATATTTTAACAGATGGTACACTCATTACACCTTCCACATTTGCTAATATTAATTCTATTTCAGAAATGTTTATTGGTTTATTAAATGTCCAATTGTCTATGTTAAAATAATTTTGTAGTTCTACTAAACAATTTGTAAGTACTTCGTTTTTATTATAATTTTGATAACAAATAACTTCAAAATCTACACCAATATTTATAATGAATCCGTTTATAATATTAACAGCGTCTGTAATCATTCGGTATTCTCCTAAATATGTTTTAAGATTTTCTTTAACCGCTTGATTTAGATTTGTTAATTTTTTATCAACATCATAACCCAATACATACATATTGATTGCAAATGGGTTATTTATTTCAGCAATAGAAGTTTTCTTTTGTGAAAGATATTTAACCAATTCTTTTTGAATTTCTTGTCTACTTTTATTTTGTAATCCTTCAACTACACCAACAAATTCAGCTATATTTTTTGGATTAGCAAGAATAGATGATGGTGAATTGTTATCTATTTCTCCATCAGGTGATACATAAACTTTAGCAACACTACCATATCTTTCAGGCATTGATAAAGCTCTTACAACATAATCTTGCTTTGTTACTGCTCTATTTTGTGAACCAAACATTGCTAAAGCATTTTGTCTGATTTCTTCAATTGATTCGGCACCTCTACCACCAACAGCTGCTTCTAAATTTTCAACTGCTACCGATGTTTTATATGTTTGATACAAAGCCCTTTCAGCATCAGTAGAAAAAGATAATAAATCTTCTTCAAATTCTATTTTAGAAATAGTAATCAAATCACCCTGATTTACATTTGATTCTATACCACCACCTACTAAATACTTAACTTTTAATGTTTTATTAAATGGAGCAATTCCAAATGTATTTGTTTTTAAAAAATTAGATGGGTCTATACCATCATTTAATCTATTTATGGAATTAGCTAATCCTAAACCAATATTTTTAGTATTTGGTAAAATTATCTCATCATCCAATCTAGTATCACCACTACCAAATTGTAAATCTATGGTATTATCAGAATTTACTTTTACTGAAAATCTATTTGGTACTTTTTGTACTTCTAAAATATATGGTACATTTGCTACCGAATCATTTAATTCTGAATTTGATTCTAAATTAGCGGTTTCTACAAAAATACTTTCTTGTGCTAAATAAGGAACTTCATACCATTTGGTAGAACCCCCATCGGATGTAACCGATGTCACTTGAATTATATTAGTATCTGTTATTGTTTTTGATGGATATTCTTCATAAGATGAAAAATCTAAATCAGTTTCTTTTTCTTTTGCAGAAATTGCTTTTACTTTTTTAGTAATCAAATATTGAGTAGGCTGACCTGTTTCGGTATCTCTACTAAATACATCTATTTCTCTACTACCAGAACTTGCAAAATCTACTACATCTACTGTTCTAAATACAACATTTCCATTTGTAGTAGAAGATACTTCCATACCTTCTTTTAATCTTAAAAAATACGATGGATGCGGTCTATTATTTGCTCCCTCACCTATTGATGGAACTAATTGATAAACAGTTAAAGTAGTTACAGCAGGGGTTGATATTTTTGGTTTATACCCCAAAGATTGTGCCAATGCTACTACATTTTTGCGTTCTGTAGCATGTGATAACATTGATTCTTTTAATTGAACATCTTGGTAAAATGAAAGTATATCACCAATTGCAGCTGCTTGTTCAATGAACACCATACCAGGCGATGCTTCGTTAAAATCCGAATATGTGTTTGGGAAATAAGTTTTGGTATAATCAATAAGATTTTGTTTTAATGTTGCAAAGTCTTTTCCAACATAATTGATTTTCTTATTATCCGAACCCCAACTTTTATCCAAAGGTTTGATTGCCATTATTTTAATTATTTACATTTATAGTTACTGATTCTGATAAATTTGGATTATTTGTTAAAGAAAATTTGATATCCAATGTTATACGATTATTATCAATATCATTATCATCGTAATCAAATACTATCTCATCTATTCTCAAATATGGAAGCCATATAGATACCGCATCAGTTATATACGATTCTATTCTATCTTCTATAATTCCTTCCGATATTTGTTCAAATAATACCAACCAAACATCACATCCAAATTCAGGCTGCATTAATCTTTCACCCTTTTTTGTTAAGATTAAATTTTTTAAATTATCTTTAGCTTGAGTTAATGTTGTATAATTTGTAGCAAAAACACCATTAGAATCGGAAGTTTTATTAATTCCAATTCCAAGTACTTTATAATTATTATCCGTTAAATCGGTAACATTAACTTTACCAAGCTCAATTGCCATTATTTAAATCTCTTTACTAATTCTGAATAATCTCTTGTCAATGCTTTTATTGTAGCATCTTGTAATCCATCACCAGTTGATTCCATTTGTTGTGGAATATTTTGTGGTACATCTATACTTCTAAAATCCATTGTATCCCAACCATCTTCTTCATTCATTTGTGGTTGTAACATATCTAATACACTTCCACCACTAACACCCGGCATAGAACTCTCTGCTCTTTGTGCAGATGTAAATGGAGTTGTCATATTTAAAATCTCATTAATCATAGGGTCTTTTGTAAATTCCCTTTGTTGTTGAGGTCTTTGTTGTACAATTGATTGTTGCTTTCTAACGGGTGTAGATGCAACTTCTGTCATCTCTCTTAATGATGGAGTAGATGGTTTCTTTTGTGTGTTCAATGTAACCGCACCAGATTTGATAAGTTTAGCAACTTCTTCTTTAACTTGTGCTTTGACTTCATTCTTCACCACTTCTTTGATTAGTGATACTAAAATGTCTGATTTCATAAAATTATTGTTCTGTTTGTTAATAAATATAAAAAGATTAAATTTACCCTATTACTGTATATCCATTCCAAGTTAATACTGCAGGAGCAGGTGGAGCAGGTGGTGGGTATTGTGCAATTACTGACATTGTACCACTAACACCCATTAAATGAAATTTAGCTAGATTAACAAATGGGTTTAAAAATATATTAGTAGGTTCAGTAAATACAACAGTTGGTGGTATAAACCATATATTTGGAATATCAGGTATCAATCCCTTAATTAAATCATAAGCCATTGTTAATAATTCTTCTTTTGTTGGAATCGAATCATCAATCATTTTTTTAAATTCTTCTTTTGTTGGTAATTTAGGAATATCAATTCCAGGCAAATCTATTTCAGGTACCAAACCATCGATAGTGTCCTTTACCATTTTTTTAAGTTCTTCTTTTGTTGGCTTTTTTGGAATCTGGTCTGCTAAAGCAACGACCATTTCTATTTGTTGAATGATTGGTTGTAATATAATTTCTTCAGCAGCTGCTATTAATGCCTTTTTAACTTCTTCAACCGCTTCATCTAATAATTTCTTTCTAGCTTTTTCTATTATTTCTTTTTTCTTTGGTAATTCAGGAAATGGAAATTTGATAGATGGTTTGAATTGAGAACCTATTGATGGTTTCTTTTTTTTAGCTTGATTAAATTCTCTTATTATTTCTTGACCAGCTTTTATTAAAGGATGGTTTTTCAATTCGGTTTCAACAGGTTCATTTTTTAATATTTTATCAATAGTATCATATATTACAAATTCACCTAATAAGGGAATTGTAACTGTAGCTGATTTTAATTCATCTACTAATGCTTGAACTGCTTCTTTAATTGCTTTATGTATTGCTGCGGATGCGGCTAATTGAATTGGATTGGGGCCTATATTCATAACGGCGCCTGGAGCCGGTGGTGTTGATTGCCAACCAAGCGGTCTTAATAGTGGATTTGGAATAGGCGCCATTTCAGCACCTAACCAATAAGCATCAAATGCTGATGGGTATATCTCTGCTAATATATTAAAATTCTCACCATCCGATTCTACTCCTTTTTTTAAAGCTCTCTTTATTTCTTTAGCCATACCAACAACATTCCCATTTAAAACAGGAACGCCGTAAATCATATCTCCACCTCTCTTTATACAACTATCATATTCATTTGCTATAAAGTTAGCAAATCCATCAGGGTCATTGGAAAATCGTTGTCCTATGAAGCTATTTATTACATTTATCTTATAAAGAGTCCAAGACATATTATTTACTTAAATAGTTATTTGATGATAATAATCTATTTAGTTTAGCTTTTATTATATCAAATTCAAATCTATTTACAGGCCCGGCAGCAGTTGGACCGACAGGTGTCGCATATACTTGTTTATTAATTGCTTCCAATAATTCTTTCATTATTTGTACAAGCTCTCCACCTAATACCATTTTTTGAACATCTGCACCTGCTTCACCGACTCCTTTGTTTTTTCCTAAAAATATTTTACCATTTTCTGAATCAAAAAATATTTCATTAGAACCAGATGAATGAATTGTTACATTTTTATTAGTATGAAAGTATATATCTTTTTCGGCATCGATAGTATATCTACCATCGGTTATAACGCCCGTATTTCCTTTACCAAATATAATAAACTCCTTTGCTTTAGCTGATAATATAATTCTATCGGAGTTAATAAAGAATTGGTCACCCTTTAAATCGGATGATGATGGGTATTCTTTAAATGCTTTCTTTTGTTTTTTAATAGTTTCTTTAAAAGGTACTTTTACTTTACCCGATGTGAAGTATACCGAAGAACCATCTTTATTTATATCTTCTTCTATTAAAGTTCCGATTGGCTTTTCATCTAATTCGGAATTTTGTTTATTACGAATGAATATAGATGGAGATGATGTTCCACCAGTAGGATTACCTTTTGCATCAGTCTTTTCATCTTCAGTTAAGAAAAATTCAGAAAATCTAATTGTATTACCAACTCTTCCACTTATGATTGTATCACCCTCTCTTGGTTTTAAGAATTTAATTTTTTCATTTATTTTATATTCTTTTTTGGATGAATCTTGCTGTGCTGATTCGGTATTTGGTGTACCACTTTTTGCTTCATTATAATCTTGAATTTTATCACCACCTTTAGGAGATTCTATTTTCTTTTTTTTAGAAACTTCCGATGTTTTGAAATCTTCTCTATAATTTGGATAATATGTATTTGAGTATGGTTGCCAAAAATAATCCTTATCTATGTTTATAATAAGAACTGTTTCACCTATTATTGGAAAGGTCATATTATTTTTATCATATGGAAATGCAAACCCTTCATTTACAATAGCAGATTCTCTTGAAAATTCAATAGCACCCAAAAAACGAATATCATTTTTTTCAAATGATTCGTTTCCATTATATTTTTTAATAAAATCGGTATCCGTCTTTAAAGGTTTATCGGAATTTAAATACGATTTTGTTACGGTTGCTAAAAATGCCTCCATTATAATTTAGTTTTTATTTCTTCTATTTCAATTTGAATATCACCCAATTTCTCATCAGCTTTTTTCTCTACCTCATTTATGGTATCTTCCATATCTTGTAATAATTGTGCCTTTTCATGCTCACTTAACCAACCATCTTCACCAATACCTTTAGCTTCCGCTGCCGCTAATCTTTGTGCAATTGTTGCAAGTTTAATTAGATGGTCATCGTTTTTAATAGATGCGTCTATAAGGTCTTTTATGATTGGTGCAAGGACTGTTGCCTCACCTACATTACGAATTAACTTACGAAGAGATTCAATCATTTCTGAAATATTCTTCTTTTTAGTTTGTTGATTATCGTAAATATCTTTAAATAATGATGATAAATTTTTACCATCAAATAATTGAAATTCTGTTGCCATAATATTGTTTATATACTAATAATTATTTACTTATTCAATTTACTAATAATATACTTACCGATTACTAAATAATCCATATCACAATTTTTAAATGTATCAATTGCTGTTTTTGGGTCATTTACCATTGTTTGTCCTCTTAAATTGAATGAAGTATTTAATAATATTGGAGTTCCACTTATTTTTTTAAATGCTTTAAGCAATTTATAATATAATGGATTTTGTTCTTTTTTTACAGTTTGTATTCTTGCCGAATTATCAATGTGAGTTACTGATGGTATTTTTTTATAATTTGTAACTTTAACTACTTGATTCATATAAGGTACATCTTCTTCTGAAGTAAAATATTTGGTATATTCATCGTGAGTTACTGATGGAGCAAATGGTCTAAACATTTCTCGCTTCTTTACAACTTTATTAATCCTATCTCTAATATCAGAGATATGTGGGTTTCCTAATATAGAACGATTACCCAATGCTCTTGCACCAAATTCAGTTCTACCTTGAAACCACCCTACAATATTACCTTCGTTGATTAGATTAGCAACTTTCTCTACTAAATCTTTTTCATTATAATTTATTTCAACCCACAAATCTTTACTACCTTTAATAGCACCAATTATATCGGATTCATTGAATTCTTCGCCTAAATATGGTGATTGATTATCTCCACCAATTACTTTTGGATGATTTAACATATCGTGCCAAAAATACAAACAAGCTCCAATAGCAGAACCGGCATCGGATGGTGCATATGGAATCCATACATTCTTAACTCCACAATGTTTTTTGATTTTACCATTAGCAGTTCCATTATAAGCTGAACCACCACCTAATACTAAATTAGAACTTTTTGAATGAGTAGCTGCATGATTGATTAAATAATACAAACACCCTTCGTACCATTTTTGTAAAGAAGCAGCTAACTCCATATGATGTAATTCTATTTCCGATTCTGGCATTCTTGGTTCGAATCCTATTAATTCAACCAAATCATATGTAAACATATCGGTATTCGAATATTCCCAAGTAAAATATTTTTGATTAATATTGATTATATTTTCACCACCAAACGATGTAAATTTATTAAATACATCATAATATTTGTCAGGGTTACCATATGGTGCTAAACCCATAACTTTGTACTCTCCACTATTTGGTTTGAATCCTAAATACGCAGTTATCGTAGAATACACCAATCCCAATGAGTTTGGGAATTTAATTGTTTTTATTTCCGAAATTCCGTTTAAATCACAATTAGCCATTGAAACAGTATCCCATTCACCTACACCATCAATTGATAGTCCAATAGCATCATCAAATGGAGATGTGTAAAATGAAAGAGCTAAATGAGATAAATGATGTTTTACGAATACCAATGAACCATAATATCCAATTCCTTCTAATATAGCTTGTAAAGCACCTTCTCCTGTTTTCCAATCTTTTTTAAACTTATTCCAAGTCTTAAAATGGGTTATCCAATGTGTACCTAAAGTTTTTTCAACTCTATCGTATTTTATATCCGAATCTTCATACCAACAAACCACATCAACTTCATCAATGGTAATTTTAGCATAATCCAAACATTTTTGAATTGCCTTAAATGGAAAAGAGTTGTCATGCTTTATGCCTGACAACTTCTCTTCTTCTATTGCGAATATTACCTTACCATCTATTAATAGAGCTGCTGCTGAATCATGGTAAAATGCGGATAATCCTAATTTAATCATAATTTAGATTTTTATATCACCTTCATCCATAAACTGATTAAAAAGTTCCATTTGTTTTTCTCTCATTTTAGTAACAACTTTTGTTATATAATGAGTTGGATGACCAGTCATTTCTCTAATAAGTAGATACAAACTCTTTTTATTGAAATTTTCTATATACTCTGCTCTCCTAAATAATTCCAAAACAGCATCTGCAATTTGCATATCTCTTTTCTTTGGGAAATAATTTTCTAAATGTTCATCCCAATATGCTAACATTCTTCTATTAAATACTTTATATTCATTGTTAGTATCTTCTTCTTTCCAATTATTTTCAGTATCAAATGATTCAGGTAAAGCAGACATTATATCCGTATCCTTATATCTTTTATAATTGGCATTGTTTGTAAGAATCAAATAATTCCTTGCAACAATAGTAAAGTAAGAAAATGCTTTACCCTTACCCGCTTTGTACATATGAATTTTTTCAATCATAAATGTAACAACTTCACTCATTACATCTTGTGGGTCATCATCAAAGTAGGTGAATTTCCATTTGTTATATACAATCTCTGCTAATTTATCAAATGCAGGTTTAATTCTATCTCTATAAACTCTATCCTTAATTCTTTGGTCATCGGTTGAGTTATATTCTATGATAGCATCTTCCGTATCTTTTGTAAAGTATTGTTTATTTCTTGGCTTTCTTGGCATTAGTTAAAGTTTTTGAATCTTTCGATAGTTTCTTTTATTTGATAAAATATAGAACCTACTTCATCATCCTTCTCAAACATTTCACGAGAATCAATTTCTCTTAATGCTTCCAGTAATGCTTGGTTTCTTTGTAATTCAGTTTCTACAAAATCTTCATATTTTTCTAATTTATTTAGAAGATTTACAATTGAATATCCTGCAACTGCTAAACATACAATTAAAAATATTATTATTATTTCCATATATTAAACAATTTCGTATCCTTTTAAGAAATATTTATTTGCGTGTTTGAATTTAACTTCTTCCATTTGACCTGATGGTGATTTCATTACAATCATATCATTTCTACCATAAGATTGTTTTTTAGTAACTGTTGTAGAATATACTCTATCTTTGATAGTAATTCCATCCAAATGGTCAATTTCATGCTGAACAATAACAGTCATCATAGTTTCTACCGAAACTCTTTCATTTGCTTTATCTCCTTCTGGATTAATTTCAAATGTCAATTCTCCCAAATTATCTGTATCAATAACAACTTTACAAGCTCTAATAGTTCTAACTGGTTTAGTAAGAGTTGTTGGAATAGATAAACACCCTTCCATAAAAAGAAACCCTTCTTTAGATTTTTCTTTAATAATCGGATTTACTAAAAATAATTCTCTACCATTATCTTCATCGCCAAACTTAATATAACAAGCTCTCTTTTTAATTCCCAATTGTGTAGCAGAAATACCTAAACCTGGATATTGTTTCATTCCTTCAATTAGAGTTTTTTCTAATTCATCAGCTTCTTTTGCAGTAAATTCGGTTTTTGGGATTGGAGTTTTTAAATATTCAATGAATTCTTTTGTTGTTAATCCATTACTCCCTTTGTCTACGATTAATTTCATTTGTTTTATTTTATAAATTGTAATATTGCTAATTCTTTTGCTTTTGCTTCTACCATAATATCTACATCTAATTTGTATGTATTTGGTAAGGTATTAATATAATCAGAATGTGCTTGTGGTTTAAGTTTACTATTTTCTTCGTGTGATGCTTTTGATTCTGAATAGTGAACTTCTTGCGTAATACCTTTTGGCCAAGTTGTAGCTGCTAATTTAAGTGCTTCTTCTTCTGATAAATCACCTGTACAAAATTGATGGTGATGATAATCGAATACAATTGGAATACCTGTGTTTTGGTGAATATACATCAAATCTTTAACAGAATACATAGATGCTTTATCATCATTCTCTATTGTAAGTCGTTTTTGTACCGATTTAGAGAGTCTTTGGAAGTTTTTGATAAATCTATCCATAGCAGTTATTTTATCTCCGTAAACGCCATTACAATGAATATTAATGTTATTGTAAGGAGTTAGAGATAATTCCATCATATCAAAGATTTTACCATGTAACTCCAAATCAGCTATTGTAGCTAAAACTACCTTTTCATTTGGAGAAACTAAAACATTAAATGGGCCTGGATGTGAGTTAATACGCATATTATGTAATTTAGCGTAATCACCTGCTTTTTTTAACTCACTTTTGATTTCTTTGTAATCTTTCAATTGAGTTAAATCTAAATTATCACCCCACGGAATAATAGCAGAGGATAAACGAAAGAAATTAATCTTATGTTGTTTATTCCACTCTAAAATTTTAATGATATCTTTAGCATTTGCTAATGCCAACTCCGAAACATAATCCAAGCCTTTGGCATTGAATGTTTTCTTCACCATTGAACGATTTGTGGTAACTTTCTTACCCATCGTCATATTAATACATGCATATCCTATATTCATAATACAAATATAAGAAATTTATTTTAATATACCAAATAAATTAGTATTTTTTTACTAAATCGTCTTGTTGATTCTTTTTGTACTTTAACCAGTAATTAACTGCATTCTGGTCATTAATCCATCTTGTTTTATCATCCCAATCAAAATCGGGTCTAGCATAATATGGTAATAAATTGCGTTTGCCTGATGCTCTTTCTTCATGTCCTTCCGGAGACCATTCATCTATTATACCATCCGAATCGGTATCGTATCCATCTATAACTCCATCTCCATCTAAATCAATTGGAATCCGAACTTCTTCATCTAATTTGACATTTTCTGTTAAATTTTCTTCTTCTTTTCGGATTTCATCACCATAAACTTCATATAATCCCATTTTTTGGTTATTTTCAACCATTTCACCAATAATTTCTCTTTGTTTACGCTTTTTATTCGAAACTAACCCATTAAATGCGATAATTAGGGCTACTGCTAACGGGTCAAATACGATTACAATCAAAAATATGAAGAATTTTACAACATTTTTCAATTCCATACCAAATGCTTCGGCAACAAAACGGAATCCACCAACTTCTTTTTCTAAATCTATGTTAGAAATCTTAATTTCGTTAATTTTTTCAGTTTCTTTAGCATTTTCGGTTTGTAAAACGGATATTTTATCGTTAATTTTGGCAATTTGCTTATCTCTGTTATCAATTGAACGAATAAGACGAGAGTTTACCTTACCACCATCTAATATTTTGCCCTGATTAGTGTTAAATTCGGTAATTTGAGTAGAAAGTTGGGTAATTTGAGCCGTATTTTGGTCAATTTTTGTTTGATGAACGGCAATTTCTCTATCAACTTGTTGTAGTTGAAGTGATTGTGCTTGGAAAGCGTTAGAAAGGTATCCAAAAATACCGGCAGAAGTGATTAACATCAATAATCCAACTGAAATGGTTAAATACCATTTGTTAAATCCTTTAATATTATCCCATTCTTGCTTCAAATATGTTGCAGCAACTAATTTAGCTAACTCCAAAGAGCTAGCCATTACCATAACCGATATAGATGCTCCTGCAAAAAGAACACCTAAACCCGTTACAGAGAAATAAGCCGCACATCCTGCAATAATTAGTGCGGAAAAACCCACTAAATATTTAAGCCAATTCATTTTATCGATTAATTCTTACTAATTCTGAAACTCTTTCAGTAATCTTTCTAGCATCTTCCAATGTATTCATTGCTTCTGAAGGAGATAATTGTTGTGCACCTGCGACTGCATTTTGTAAAATCCTTAATTTCCCATCAAGAGATTCTAATAAAATTTGTATTTTTTCGTTGTAAATCATATTAATAAATATTTTAAAATAAAAAAAGGTAGAAGTCGTTAAACTCCTACCTTTCAAAGATACGAAAAAAAATTGAATTAACCAACTTTAATTTGAATAGATTTACTCTTTCTTTCTTCCTTCTTATCAATTGTTAAAATAAGTAACCCATTAGAAAATTTAGCTTCCGTTTTAGTTCCATCGTAATCTTTACCTACACTAAATGTAGCATCGATATCTTCAACTAAAGGAGAACTACCTTCTTCTTTTTTTGCTTTAATTGTTACCTTATCTTCGGTAACTTCTAATTTAATATTTTTCACATCGTGTCCTAAAACACTCAATGTCAATTGTTGTTTACCATCTTCCAACTGCTTTACATCGTAGTCTGTAATATGCGATGTATACTTTGTAGATGTGTAAGTTGCTGGTAATTCAGCTTCGAATAAATCAAATAAATTTTTTAAATTTGCTGTGTACATAGTAGTAAATATTTTAGTTAATAATACTATTATAGTTCAAATATTATACCAAATAAATTTTAATGACAATTTGTCATTATAAAATATTATCTTGTGACTCAATTACAGTACTCATATGGTCAGCCCAATGCATCAAATGAGGAAGATTTGATTTGATTGCTTTTTTGGCATCATATACTTTTAAGTATTTTACATTATCTTCATCGTATAACCCATCGGTAAGTTTCATACCAAAGTATTCTTTCTCCGTAACTGAAATACCATAATGTTGTAAAGTAAACATAGTTCTATCAGTATGAGTCATAAAGTCCAATGTATCATTAGATGCAAATACTTTACCTTGATTTTTAACATGCCAATCTGAAGGATTGGGTATATAGAATGGTTTTCCTTTAGTTCCTAACTTACCTAAATCGTGATGTAGTGCACAAAATATTAATTCCTCATCGGTAAAATCTGGCTTACCACCTAACTGAATAAATAATTCCTTAACTTTTAATGCATTCTTACAAACATTAAAAATATGGTCAATGTATCCGCCTGTATAACAATTATGATATCCAGCATTTCCACTAGCAGGTGATATTGCAAGATTTGGTCCTAACTCTCCTTCTGAATACATATGGAGTAATTTTTCTAATCTTTCACCTGTAAAATACTTTTTGATAATAGCAATGAACTTGTCGTAGTTCTGTTGTAATTCTTGTTCTGTCTTTTGTTTCATCTTTTAGATTTTAATTATTTACTTTTATTTTATTCTTTTTAGTGCTGTCAAATACTATACTATAAAAAGATACCTCAAATATACAACAAATTTTTGAAATTTCCAAATTATTTAAGATAAATTTCTTTTTTTGTTAAAATTTTATAAAGAATTTCTACTTCCTCTTCAAATTCTAATTCAGGTAAATCATCATCAAATAATCTCAATGTATAAACTGGCTTACCATTTTCATCAGTAAATTCATCGGAAGCTGAACTGAATAATTTTGGTAGATATTCCAAATTCTGCATTTCATCTTCATCTATATCAACCAATGGTATTATATAGTAGTGATATGAATCTTTATCATCAACTACTTCTAATCTATGACACTTCCATTTTCTAAAAGAAGCTTCTGTAATCGGTGTTTGTGGAACTATAATCATAGTAACAAATATACTAAAACTTTTGTTAATTAACAAATTAACATTCTAAAATTTTTTAAATATGTAATCATATAATTTTTTAGAATATTCTAAATTAGTTTTTGGACCAGGGTGAATACCATCTACTGCATAATCTATAAATGGATTATAGTTAGCATCAAATCTATTATCATCCATATATTCATTATTAATATACCAACCATTCCATAACCAATTGCATTTTTTTGATTCTAAAAATAATTTGATTAACATATGATTTTTGTACCAATTATTAAAATTTTCATTTTCATTTGATAAAATTAATTGGGCCGCATGTTCCGATTTACCTAAATCAGTTTCTTCAAAATATCCCCATCCTTTATGATGAAATGGTTCAATGCCACCATCTATTGTATAATATTCTTTCCTATGTGTTTCAGTATACATTATTAAAACCAAATCAGGTTTAATTTCATCATAATAAGATAATAAACATCTACTAATATAATCATTGCTTCTACCACCGCATCCAAAATTTAAATCTACTCCATTTGGTATTAAATTACATAATTGATGTGACCAAGTTTCATTATCATTAACTCCAACACCTTCGGTTATGGAACAACCTATTGACATTACTTTAAATCCTTTTTTTGTTGGCGAATCTCCTCTAAATCCTAACTCATTATAAGTGTATGTACATAAGCCGGAATTATCCGAGCCAGAACCATTAAATGTTTTATTTATTCTTTCTGCTAAATTCCATTTATAAGATGAAATTTCAAAATTATTAGAATTCCAATATTTCAAAGTTTTCATTATAGAAATTTTTTATTTAATTTAATTTTACTATCTTCTTTTTTAAAATCATCCAATAACATATCTAACATAGTATTTTCTGATTCTAATTTTTTGACAAATGCAGTGTGGCATTCATTTGTCCATTTTTTTATTTTTTCATAGTTCTCATCAAAGTTTTTTAAAAAACTATCGATAAAAGATACAAATAATTCCGCATTACCTTTATATAATTTTGCTTCATTATAAAACGGATGTTCAGAAATATTCAATACTTTTTGTAACATTTCTAATGGATAAGAATGTGTAGATAAGAATGGTATATTTGCAAGAACTAATCCTAAAGTTTTTTCAGAAAAATATTGATTTTGAAATCCATCTTTAGAATGTGCCCAACTCTCATCTAATATTTGAACTTTTGCTTTTGATAACATTCTAAACCATAAATCCCAAGTCAATCCACTTTGATATTGTATTAAAGTTATATTTTCGAAATCAGTAGTTCCATTAATTGAATTAAAATGAATGTTATCTATTTCCGATAATTCATTTTCATATGTATTATAGAATTTACTTACGGGTGCTGAATTAGTTCTTTGTAATAATAATTTTTTATTATTTAGTTTAGATAATCCTTTTAATATATCGCATCTAAATTTTTTATGATTACGAACGGAATACATTAAATCGTAATCAAAATTTAATTTTTCAAATATTTGTTTATATTCATAATACCATCTAATTCCAATTATTTCATTCCATTGCCAAATTGTATTTGTAAATGCAAAATAAATGTTTGGAAATTTATGTCTAATGTTATCGTTTATGAATAAATTATCAGATATTATTTTGTGATTTTTTAATAATTGTATTTGCGATTCTAACTCATCTATGTGTATAGTAGTATCCAAATCACTTTTTGTTAGAATGCGTTCGGTTCTAAATAATGTAATTATCCAATCTTTTTTATTTTCTAATAATTCTACAAATTTATTAACTATTGGCGTATCTTGCACATCACCAATATTCAATCCCATATATGTAGAATCGGTATATCTTTGTAATAATGCTGAAAAGAAATCCAATAAATGCAACCCATCCGAATTATCGTTTATTTCTGGATTAAAATAAAATTCTATATCTACACCATTATAATTACAATAAGCAGAACCAATATTAGTATTTAAATCAACTTCAATAAATTTATTATTACTATTATGTGCTAATTTATAAAAAAGCATTTTGTTATAATAGTGATGTACATAAATTTTCATATCATTGATAATTTGATATTTTTCTTTTTAAATCCTTCTACTAATTTCCAATAATCTGCATCCCCATAATATGTACAAATCTCTTCTCCTATTTTAATATCTTTTATAGCAACAAACTGAAATGCTTTATGATGTGGGTGGGTTCTCCAATACGCATTATTGGTATTTGAATGATTATAAATACATCCATTTCCTAATGGTAATACATATTCTTCAACTTTACCTTCTGCCGGATAATTGAATTTATAATCGTATAAAAAGAATGCCTGTTCACCGGGTTTGAATGGTAGAGTTATTAAATGACATTCTTCAATCACTTCTCCTGCTTTAATTTCTTCGATAGCAAATACACCCAATCCGTGTATTGGTGATTCTTTAACTTCTACTTTGGTTGCCACTTTTAATTGTATCATAACTATATCAATGTTTTATTGATTTTTGGAATTGGTAAATTATATTTTTCTTTACCTACATAATGTGTATAGTATTCATTTGGAGCTCTTAATATATTTGAAAAATTATGTTTTGAAAATTCATCAGTACATAATAATGTTAATAAATATTGAGAAGCAATTGTACCATATGTGTAAAAGAAATTCGATTTATCTTTGTTTAATTTACAAAATTCATGCATCAAATTCCAACTACTAATATATTTTTCTAATAATTTTTTATTGTTTATTTTTAATACACCTATGTTTATTGTTCTTTGTGGTTTATATTCCCATTCGGGTATAATATTAGATAATCCCAATTGAGTTAATTCTTTAACACCCTTATCATACTCATCTATCCAGCTTTCCCAACCATCAAAATATATATCGATTGAATCATTTAAGATTGGAAATTTATTACGAAATAATACATCACCATCTACCAACATATAATCATCAGTTCTAGATAATGGAATAATTTTATACATATCCCAAAATTCAAATGATGTAGTTACATTGTGTTTAATATCTACTAAATCATCAAACCAATCACAATTGGAATATAATTCAGTTATATATCCTAATTTTTTAGCAGATGTTATACTGTTTGTATAGTATGCCTTTAACACATTTAATTTATGTGAATCCGTATTAACATTGATATCAAATGTATAAATTAAATTCATTATATTAATTTATGTTTTTTATTTAATATATCATTTGCATGCTTCCAAGCTTTTAATGTAAATTTATCGTTTGACATATAATGTGTGTAGTTATTAAAATCTTTACAAAACTTTACTTTTGTAGTTGTTTGCTCTATGATACATGCAAACATATATTCACAAACTATAATAGCTGGGTCATTTTTATAAGTTAAATTTTCAATTGGTTCAATAACATCTAAATAATATTTTCTAAAATTATAATAGGATGATATGAATAAATCTTTTATATTCTGATTATTAAATTTAAGAATGCCCATATTACATGCGTAGTGAACATCATAATTAAAATAATTTATATTAGATTCTACATCATATTTTTTAAAAACATTTAAATACTTTTGAAATTTAGTTATTGATTTTGAATTTTTAACCTGTCCTTTTCTTTCAAAAAAAATATCGCATTTTTTTGATAAATCTAATTTATGTTCTAATATTATATCACCATCAATTGTGATACAATCTAAATCTTCTTTTGAATGTATGTATAATTTTAAATCATCAGTAAGAATAAATTCTTCATTTGTAATATCTACATACTCATCTATTACATCTTTTAATTTATCATATGCAAAATTGCACCCATATAATTTGATGGTGTATCCTAATTGTTTTGAACGAGTTATGGATGCTTTAAATAATAATAATATCCAATCATTATCATCATAATTACCCATTTTAGTAGAGTAACTATAAATTAATTTCATATTAAATCTTTTTTTATAACTATTTCTTCTTCGATGTAATCAAAATCATATATTCCATATTTGTTTTTTAATCTAATTGGTAATTTTATAATATCAATCACATCCAAATAATTTACAGTCAATTCTTCGAAAACATATATTTCTCTATTGGTATATATTTCAATGATATCATTGTTTAGAATTAAATTACAATTTGGAGTTCGGTTATGATTCAAATATCTACCTAATGGATTTGTTTCAATCCATCCTTCATAAATTAATCTACTTTCAGATGTAATAGGTTCTTTCTTTGTGAAGTAATTTCCTATTAAAGTATTAATTGGAATTATTTTAGATGATATAATACCAATACCTCTTGAATTAAATTTATATGTCTTAAACATTAAATTATTGATTTTTTTATTTTTTCTTCTACTCCAAAATGCAAACTATATCTTACACCATTTTTAATTTTTAAAACTTCATGCTTTGCACTTCTTTTAAATAAAAATAATTCCCCTACATTAACTTCTAATTTTTTATTCTCAATAATAAAATCACCTCCTTCAAAATCATTATTTAAAATATAACCACCGGTATAGATAAGTTGTTTATTTGAATTTTTATAATCAAAAATATCATCAGCATGAATACCAAAAAAATCATCTTTTTTATAAATTAAAAATGTTATCCAATTGGTAACATTATAATTTACATCAATACATTTTAAATCGGTATTTATCAATTCTTTAACAAATTGAAATTCTTTGATATTACCAATTTTAAACCAAATATTTCTTTTCCAATTTTCACAATGAAATTCATAATTTTCACTCCAATCTTTTGAATTGAAAGTATCAATTATTAATTTGGCGTTAGATAGTTCCATTACAGCATTGATTTTTGAATATCGAAATCCGATTCATATAGAAATAAAACTAAAGAATATCGTTCGCCGGATTCCAATAATGTAACTTCATGCTCCGCTGTAGGTGATAGTGTATATACCGAACCAATTACTCTTGATTGCGGTGTATTTTCCACAACTAAATCGCCACCAATATATTCTGATGAATCCGATAATTGAACTAATAGTGTTTTGAAAATTGGGTCAACTCCATATCTGGCAAAGTCTTGATGTTTTGCCAATCTACCACCTTTAACATACTTCATTATTTTAATGGTTGGTATGCTTTTTACTTTTAAAGGTTTTAACTTATCTAATAAGAAAGTTCGTAATGAATCATCTTCTATAATAACAAATTTGGCTTCACTACCTTTTCTGAATTTTATCTCTAAATTATTAAGAGTGTGAGTACTCATACCATCTATTTCAGTATATTGGGAATAGAAGGATTTGATGTATTCACACTCTTCCTTTGAAAAAATAACCATTTAAAATATTTTAATTAAGAGTGCTTTATCTTTATGTATTGTATAAAGTTACTCAATATTGTATTGATTGTTTGATTAATAGTAGGAGTTGTAGCTACAACTTGCTTATTATCTAAATCAGTTTTGGTAAATGTTTTATATACCTGTGCCATATTATATTATTTATTATGTACTAATATTCCGTTAGCGTAAAAATTATGATTATCTTCTATTGTGATAATATATGTTTGAGTATCTTTCTCATCTAATTCGATAATATCTTTGATGGCTGTTTTACTAACGCCATTAGATAAATACACCATATCGCCTGCTTTAATTTGTCTAACCTCTCTATCCAATTGATATCGTTTGTTAGTTAAGAATGGAGTAAATGATGCCAATTCTAAATTACCAACATAGAATGGATGGTCAAATGTACATACTATTGAAGTTTGATTAGCAAATTCATATTTAACTAAATCATTGTGAATTGGAGTTTTTAAACCAATTACTTTCTTAACTTCATTTTGTAAAGTAGATTCATTGAATGAAAGTACTTCATCGCCTTCGATTACATCTTCGATATTCTTTTCAGAACCATCTCCCATAGTTACTTTAGTTCCTGCTATAAAACAAGAACCACCACCATATTTAAAGTTGTGAACTAATAGGTTTTCAGCGTAATATGTATGGTTATCTCTAACATTTAAAATATGATAAACTTCAACCTCACCTAAAATAGATTCTTTTTCAGAAACTAATATTTCAGAGCCAGTTTGATTTACCAAAACATCACCAACGATTATATCTTGCGCTGGAGTCCATCCTTTTCCTTTTAAATAGAATCTATGTAAAGCGGTTGATTTAATTTGAGTACCATCTTCACCTTTAATTTGAATCAATAAATGTTCTATTTTTTTCTGAATAGAACCAATAGTTCCCTCTGATTTATCACCTGTTAATTCGTTCCAAGTTAATAATTTATCATTGGTTGTTAAATCTTCAATGTTCTTTTGAGTACCATCTGCTAAAGTAATTTTAGTACCTGCAGGGAAGCAGTTGTGAGTAACAATCTTAACACTTAACTCTCCGTTTGATAAGAAGTAAGTATCGGATGTTTCCATATCAATGATGTATGTTTTATAATCACCATCTAATATTTCCATCACAATTGATGATATATTGATTAATCCACCCGTTAAGTTGATTAATTTATGTTTAGCTGCATCCAATTGTAGTATAGATTCATATCTAATACAATCCAAATCATTATCATAAATTAAAAGATGTACAGCGCCTGATGCTCTAAATGTAGAACCATCTTCCATTGTTAAATGGAATGCGATATTATATGTTAATGGTTGTTCTATTCTATTAATTAAAACAGAACTAGTTGCATATGAACCTGATGGTAATTCGGAACCCGAATGTGACCAATCCATAAATACACTAACTATATCCGTATCAGGTGCACCATTTATAAAATATGATTTAAATTCATCTCCAATAGATGCACTACCTATCAATACCGATGTACCATCTGCTTTAATAATTTCTTCTTCTTCAAATATACCACCCCAATTGTATACATTAGCAAATTTTGGATGGTTAGTAGTTAATTCATAATAATGTTTAACATTTATTTCATTTGCTATAACATTATCATCATATTCAATTGTAGTCGGTTTATCAAATAATCCTTCAGCAACATAGTTTCCTACATTTAATAAATCCAAATTAGCACCATATATGATATTGAAAGAACGAACTGATTTAACTTTCGTTTCATTCGTATCTTCATAGAATTTTAAAGTTAAATCATTCTCACCTAAAGTACCATTAAATGCACTCCATCTATTTTCATCCGTATCGGTAGAATTTCCTATCTTATAGAAAGAAATTGGATGTGTAGTAGTTTGCGCCATATCTTTGATAGCAACATCTGGCATATTTGGTGAATTAAATGTATGCGGAATATTATCAAATTCAAAATCTTGTATTGATGATGAAAATGCAAATTCAACAATTGAACCAGTATCATTATTTTCTGCAAATAATTGTAAAGGACCTAATGCACTTTTAGCATATTCCGAATCAAAAATAGATGATTCATCGTATGCTAATCTTAATATAAATTTAGATGATGAATCGGTAATACTTGTTGGATATATAGTAGCCGATTCCTCTAAAGTTTTATTAAAGGTAGTTACAAATGGTGCATCTAAAGATAAACTTTGAGATAAAGTGTTTACAATATCAGCTTGAAAATCTTTATATATGACATGAACTTCTGATATATTTGAACCAGATAATAGTTCAATAAATGGTGAGAAATCTAAAAAATCTAAACCCTTTACTACACATGCAGTATCGGTATTTACTTCCATTAATCTCAAATTATCATTGGAATCTTTTATAAAATCTGCGGAAAAAAATGTTCCTTTCATTTGTTATAGTTTGTTTTATATAAGTATAAATTAAATTAAAATTCAAACCCCAAAGCGGTTTATCATATCACAGGTATGTTGTAGAAATCGTTTTTATCCATAATCTTACCTCCAATTTTATCTACAATATTTTGACCTATTATATAGTTTGCATCTTGATTTGGATGCCCTCCTTCATCGCAACACATATCTTTTGATAAGAAATATTCCCTTAATCCATTAAATAGAATATCATTGATTCCAAAATCTATGAATCTACTTAAATCCATTTCGGAATATATATTAGATTTTCTAGCTAATTTAGATAACTCCATATAATTAAAAAACCAATATTCTATATTATATTTTTTTAAAATTTCTTGTAAGGAAAACATATAATGTAGAGTGTGTTGACTACCCATTGGTTCAAACTTAACTCCTAAATGTGCATTATCCCATGGATTAACAAAAACATAATTACCATCTATATCCGAATGCATTCTTCTATTCGGACCAGACCATTGAATGATTACATAATCAGGTTTATTTCCACTACGAATCAATGCCAAAATAGTTTCTAAACTTTTATGAAATATATAATCATTTCCCGCACCATGCATTGCCTGATTATATAATACATTAGAACCTCCTTTAATGGTCGATGGAGTAACATTATTAGAATATCCCATATTACCTATCAAACTTCTCATTACTAAATGAGGCCAAGTTTGTGCACGCTTCATACAATGACCGGCTGTATGTGAACATCCGTTTGTATAAATTATCATAACCCTTCTACTTTATCCCATTTATGCAAATCACAAGTACCTAATGCCGGTGTAAATATTTTCTTACCAATAGGACATCCGCATTCGCCACACTTTTTATCAAACACAACGGAATCAACCATTGAATCACAACTCTTACAAATGTTTAATCTCTTTTGTGCAAGTTCCGATTGTTCTGGTGTTGGATTAGCTGCAATCCACCACGCTCTTACTATATCAATTGGGGTACTACTCATAGTAATTTCATTAAATCATTAATTCTTTTACAATTTTCAAAAAATTCATTGTTTAGCATATGTTTATACATCCAATCCAATAATTCTTTAAATTCCTCTCTTTTAATTGTTATATACGCTGGGATACCTTGAAAACGAAATACAACCAATTCTTTGGCTGATTTGTTATTTTTGAAAACATCAATCATATCGATGATAGTTTCCATATGGTCTTTTGTAAGTTCTACTCGGTTAATGTATTCTTTCCAATCTAATTGGATATAACCTTTTTCTAATTTGGATAACGCTTTGGAGTTCATTGTAACGGAATTATGGATAGTATAAATATACTAATAATTATTCACATTTCCAAATTAATTATATAAGTTTTTTATTTAAATTTTTATTAATCATATAAATGAATTCATTCGCTAAATCCCTATGCCCTTTTTCTGAATAGTGATTATCATATATACTACCGCCTGTTTCCATTTCAATAGTTTCTATGTTTTTAAAATAATTAGGTGCTATACCATTACCCCATGGTGACCAATGTATGAGTATGTTATTTGGAAAAGTACAATCTAATAACTTTATCCAACTTTGAATTTCGTTTATATACAAACTACTATTCCTATTTACTAACATTTCGTTTATAGTAATTTCTGATATATGTTGTAAATTCATTTCGTTTATATCAACATTTGGTACAATGGATTGCCAGTTATTGAAATCATTTACTATTCTAAAACGAAGATGCGATGACCAACCAATTAAAACTATATCATCTCTATGTATTCGATTGGAATTATCACAAACACTTTGTAAAATACCATAATTATCCAAACCACCTTTTCCTAAATTAATTAATTCCAAATCCAATTCTTCAGCAATTAATTCACCATATACCTTTGGAACATATCCTTTCCAATCCGTATATTTTTTAATCCATATGGTATCATTGTTGAAAAGTGATTGAGTAAATGAATCTCCAAATGTCCAAATCTTTTTACCCATTATTCTATTTTTCGGAAGGGGGGTTGGGGGGCAAGTCGTTTTTTAAAGAAAATTTTTTGGTATCCTCATTGATAGTACTTTTCCATATGGGAAATTCATTTATCATCTTATACCAAAACAACTCATCAGTTTTAAATAGAGTTTGTAACATATCCCATTGTTTAGGATACTTCTTCTCCAAATAATACATTAATTCATTTTTTCGCAACCAAATAGGGTCACTTGAAAAATCATACTTTGTTTTCTTATATGGATGTATACTTTCAACGAAATATTCTTCTTTTAAAAAATCAGTTAAATCATCCAACATAACAATTGTTGGTGGAGTAGGTAATGATAATCCAAATAGATAAAATGATTTAAACAATTCCCTATACCAATGAGATTGAGATTCTTTCATTATAATACGATATAGGGTATCCACTTCATTGAGTGTTTCTCTTTCTCTATTCCATCCACCAACAAATTCGGTATGAATAGCAGATTCCATAAATTCCATTGGAGGTCTTATAACAATCCATTTTACTTCGGAAGTTATTGGATTATCTATCATTTTCAATAAATCCACCCATTCTCTATTATTTATCTCTATCCAATCGGATGAACCCAATTTAGAACCCGGCTTCAACATCTTTTTGTTACCCCAAATTTCGGACAAAAAACGAGAACCACATTTAGGAGGCCCTGCTATTTCCTTATTGTAAATGTTTATTGTCATAACGCTTTTTTTCGATTTTAAACCTCCTTATCCACCACATAGTAAAATGTATCATACCAAACCCAATGACAAGACCTACCCCTATTAAAGCAAAGGGAATCATCAATATAGTTAGTATAATATCTTTTATCAATTTCATTTACATTCACTCTTATATGGAGTTCCAAATTCCAACGATACCTACCAATAACCAAAATAAATTCAGTGCCACATAGGGTTTATTTCCTCTACGATGTGCACAATAGGTAAGGATAACGGCATCGATGGTATTAACAATCCACATAGCGAGAAATGGTGTATCTTTATTCATAATAGATAGTACACCAAATGCAAGGATACGCATCGCAACTCCGATACCTTCCCAAAAACCAATCCATTTTTCTTCTCTTTCGTTTAGCATAACTTATTGTTTGTTTATGTGTTCATATAAGTATTCGGATAACCATTTATGTAGTGAATTATCACAATGAGCATCGTGAAATCCAACGGTATCCTTTATTGATAATCCTTCCAATCTTCCTATTTCGGAAAAGGTTGCATATTCTTTACCCTCCCACATCATAGGTATAAAGTGTGGATTCTTATATAGGTATTCTCTTATAGTAGGTCCCATCACAGGTTCTCCCAAACCCAAAAAGAAAAAACACTTTGTACCCCATAGGTTTTCCATTGTTTTAAATCTTTCTTCAATAGAACAAACTATATATCGAAGAGCGGTAGAGAATAAACCCAAATGTTCCCATTGGAAGTAATCCTTTCCCTCAACGGCATCTCTATATCTTTGCGGAAATGTAGAATCTACTACCTTATTTATATCATCACTCCACTTATGTTCGAATATGTGTTGGATATCTCTACACACATGGGTAAGTTGGAATATACAATATTTGGGTTTAGTATCAGAAGCCATTTCAAAGGCTTTAATAAAGTAATCCAAATCCACTAATCTATCTATATTAGAACCACCATTTACACCATTAGATATGTGAGTAGTACCTAACTTTTCATTCAATAAGTACCCATAGGTAGATTCAATCCTTCTAAAAGTTAATTGAGGAATAGATGTAGTTAATTTGTACTTTAACCTTTGTATCTCATTAGGTTTATCATCCCTCTCCGTCATCTCCCTCATTTTGGAAGACCAATCAGGAAACATCTCACTTATAAGATATGAATCCAATCCCTCTCCCCAAGTAAATGAATCACCGAATGTAATTAAAACCTCTCTCATATAAACTATCTACTATTTTGATTACCATATCTCTCTCTATAATAGGCATCATTACGAGTTATTTGAGATTGTAAATCCTGTCTTATTTGTTGTTGTTGTAGAGAATCCTTTGCCTGTTCTTCTGCGATTTGTGCTTGTAGATTAGATGATGTTCTCTCTATTCTATCCGTAAGTGTTTTCTTTGCATCCTCTACTTTAGCAACTGAAGATGATGCTGCAGTTTGTGTAGCTGATTGGTTAATACCCAATGCCGTACTACTTTTCTCTACATACTGATGTTTAATGATATCATCTTCTGGTTGTGCAATCTGATTAATGGCTTTGGTAACTTTGATACCCGATGCTGATGGAACTTCCCCATAGAAGAAAGTTCTCTTTATGGAATTAAAATCCGAGCGTAGTGCCTTTAGACGAGAATCAACCCCCGAAATGAATGTTTTGAGTTTCTTCTGGTCCAATTTACCATCCTCCTGCGCATTATCTATCTTTAATTGAGTTACATTGTATTTCGTATCTGCGTTATCAATCCAATCCCAATAAGAAAATGTATCACCGGGTCTTAAAGATGATTCAACCAAAGTATAATTCAATTGGTCTACAATCCCTTTAGGAACTCCCATTACCTTTTCCGTATCGTATGAATAGGTAACACTCTCTACCCCTGCCTTATCATTGGATAACTTTCTACCCTCACCAATAGAAGATAACTTATCGATATTTACTTTAATGATTGGTATGGTATTCCCTAACTTAACCTCTTTATCCTTTACCTTAATACTTCCATTAACCGAAACATCGTAATGCGGATTCTTCATTTCCTTTATAGTATCCAATGTCTTTTTAGAACATAATAAGAAACTATTCGTATTGATGATAATCCCGTCCGCTTCCAATACGGGCTTTAAATCCGTAAGTGGTTCACCAAAAGGGAAAGTTAAGGGTCTGATGTCTTTAGATGCTGAAACGACCCATTGGTCTTTACCAATAGTATATCTATCTGGGTTCTGATTTATAGGTTTATCGTTCATTCTTTATCTCTTTAAGTGCTTTCTTATATATAGTATGTTTTTGAATTCTTTTATTACTATACTTCTTTTCCATTTCGTATACCTTTCTGAATAGAGATTGGTACATATCCAATTCGATTGCTTCCAATACAACACTATTGATATCCAATTGAACTCTATCAACTACTTCAGTTTGAGTATTCCTTCTTCTTCTTTTAGGGGTTATGGAAACTGCTACACCAACAGGTGTTTGGAATTCCTCTGCCATCTTTATATACACATCCTCTCTTAACATCAGTATTTCTTTTGTTTATAAATATCGATTCTAGTAGAAATAAAAAGAGTTAAACCCCATATTGATGTATCACATCCCATGTCAAAAAGTGTTCCCAGGGGATTTTTTTTGACCGCAATATTTAAGCGGACCCGACCTGGCGTGGGCGCTGTCCCTCATCGCCAGTTACATGAAACTCGTCAAGCACCATCCATCGCCATCGATATCGGTTAGATGATTAGTTAATTAGATAACCTTCTAACCGTCTCACGATTGGGCACAAAAAAACCGGCTAACCTTACGGCTAACCGGCTAAACTATGAAAAATGAAAACACAAAATATCTATCTTCTACTCACCCACTTTGTGTAGTCCGTATACTGGCTCATTAACTCACCAGCTCTACCATCTACTCTATGTACTCTACTACCTATGTTCATACTCTTACACCATAATTGGAATTTAGTATCTGCCATAGTTTGTTCTCTCTCCTTCTCTATACTATGTACTCTATCTATATTACTATACGCCTGTACTATACCTACTATACTATTACTCATATACTAGCTGTTTTTATTTTACTTAATATTACTGTCCGAATTCCTGCTTTACTAACTTCAAGGCCTCTCTCAATTGTGTAAGCCTCTCACTAGCTGCGTACTTTGGCTTACCATCTCTCATTTCACGTATACGCTTCATAAGGACCGCCTCCGCTTTCTCTAATACCAATACCGCTTCGTGCTCTAGCACATCTTCTATTACATTACTCATATCTTATTTAGTTTTGTTTATAAATGGTTTAATATACATCCATACTCTCTTATACTCTAATTCAGCCGCCTCCGCTTCTTTCTCAAACGGGTGCTCTTCATACCCCACCTCATCCAATACCTTCTCATACTTACCCATAGGTTGTAACTGGTGTTGCCACTCATGTAGTATTGTTCTGATTAGATTACTAACACTACCACAATTGTTATAGTAAATTATAATCTCATTATCCCAATACCGATACTCACCCATATCAGAGTCCTCATTCAAGCTCTTATAGTAGGTAACTAATACATCATACTTTTTTCTCCTATTAGTACCCATATGTGTCCGAC
>JACCEE011987051.1_pt1 | contig 30524 bp, 24 predicted proteins | sample 7449931 | NCBI WGS metagenome assembly JACCEE01 (sample SAMN15323457, study PRJNA562643) | freshwater metagenome | isolation source: river surface water | place: USA:Blue River Watershed | collected 2017-08-19 | reverse complement strand
GTTGAAGCCGTAATCGCCTCGTATGAGGACGCTAACTCAAGCGGCAAAACATCTGACGATGATGACGATGATGAAGACAATGAAAAGGGCTCAGAGCGTCGCGACTATGAGGCAAGCGCCGCCGGTCGGGGCTTACCGACTGGACCAAGAGATATCGCCACAATAGACTTGGGCTTACCCGGCGTGGGCCCTGGGGCTAAACCTCAGCCATCATCACCAACCAGCCCAAGCACTTGGCAACAAGCGCTCAAGAGAGAGTTGGACCTGTGCGCCAAACAGGGCTACTTTCAACGCCCTAGTTGTATCCAGAACGCGCGAAACAAACACTGCACTCCCAACAACGCATGGGGCAAAATCGCCGACTGCCCCGCGCCGAGCTCTGAGCAAGTCATCGGCGGTTAAACACGCCTTTCGTCTTAAGCAGCATATCAGCCCGCACCCGCTTGCGATTTACGCAAAGGTGCAGTTGGAATGCGCAACAATTCGCGATACTTCGCAACGGTGCGCCGTGCGATCGTGATGCCATCTTGATCCAATAGTTTTGCCAACTGACTGTCTGACAACGGACGGCTGCGATCCTCCTGATTGATCAACACCTGTATGCGCGTCTGTACCGCCGTCGATGAAGTTGCCTCTGCACCTTCTGTTGCGAGCCCGGTACTGAAAAAGCGTTTTAATTCTACGGTGCCAAACGGTGTCACCATGAATTTCTGTGTCGTCGCACGCGAGATCGTCGACTCGTGCATACCAAGCTCGCCCGCCACGTCTTTCAGCGTAAGCGGTCTCACAGCGGCCCAGCCCTTTGAAAAGAAACTCTGTTGATGCTGAACAATAACCTCTGAGACGCGCAAAATTGTTTCAAAGCGCTGGGCAACGTTGCGTATCATCCAGCGCGCCTCTTGCAGTTGCCCATGTAGTGCACTATTTGCTCCGCTCCGCGGACTGCCTAAGGCTTCGGCGTAAAGCGTGTTGACGCGTAACTTCGGCAGGATGGATTCATTTAATGAGGCCACCCATCCTTTTCTTGTCTTGCGCACGATCACATCAGGGACAGCGAAATCAGCAGCTGGCTTATTCCATGCACTGCCGGGCCTTGGATTCAACCTTAAGATCACCGCGTGAACGCAACGCAGCTCCTCAGGCTCGCAGGCGAGTAGCTCCCTGAGCTTGATCATGTTGCCTGTCGCAAGCACCGCAAGATGCTGCTGACACAACGCACGCGCAAGCTTGCGTATGCGTTCGTCTGAAAGCTCTGGAAATCTTTCTACCTCGGCAAACTGCACTTGCAGCGTCAAGCATTCAGCCAAATCGCGTGCGCCGACTCCTAGTGGATCAAACGATTGCAGCATACGTAACGGCGCGTTGAAGTCCTCTGCCTCAAGTCCGAGTTCGGGCTTCATCCAACTCGCGATTTCCTCAAGCGGCGAAGCAAGAAAACCATCCTCGTTAAGCTCCTCGATTAACAACTCGACTAACGCAGCGTCTTTCGCACTCAGTCGAGTCGTTCCCAACTGACTCAACAAATGTTCGCGTAAGTTGCTCTCGCGAGCAGGTTCGGGGCGATCCGGAAAATCATCATCCCGGGAAGCGCGAGGTTCTGACGAAAACTCGATCCGGTCCGGCTCTGCGCCACGACTATCGTCGTATCTCTCATCGGACGCAAAGTCAGCCTCCGCTTGCGCTTGCTCCTTCGCGTCCCCTTCATACACGGGGCCATCGCTGGGGTGCGCGATCGCCGCAGCCGCCGGCGTTTGTAAGCCTTCACCCTCTTGTTCAAGCAAGGGGTTTTCGGCCAAGGCACGGGCAATCTCAGCCTCGAGATCGAGCGCCGAAAGCTGCAACAGCTTGATGGACTGTTGCAGTGCTGGGGTTAAAGTCAGGCTTTGGCCAAGACGAAGCTCGAGAAAATTGCGGCTCATAGGTACAATATTTTGCATGATGATCACACAAAACACCGCCGATCTGCGAAAAGATGCCTATTTAATTGGTAATACCTTGTTACGCCTCGCCCTACCAAGGCTGCTTATAAGGGTCACGGTCGTGCTCACTATCTTGGCGATCTTGCTCTATTGTGTGCAAACAATTCTTGCACGCGGTAAGTCTTGGCTTGAATTCAGTCTGCATGTCACGGGTCTAACCGAGATATTAGGCAAGACCGTTGTCGATTTCGTTATGCAGTACCAAAAGTATTTTTGGTGGGCTGTGGTGGTCATCCTCGCCTTGGTGGCATTAAGCGTCATTTCCGGCTGGCTCAAAGGCAGTCTGAAACGCGGGCGCGCCGCGCTAGTGCCACTCTCTGAGACCAGAAAGCTGTGTGCAGGGCTCAGTGCTGACGCACTCGAGGTCTTAAACTGGGTCTGGAAAGACCAAACGACACCGATTACTGTCGGCAACTTGCAGACCACTCTCTCACAAGTTCGCAGCGGCCGGGTTCGTAAAATTGCCTTGGCTCGCGAGCAGAAAGCTGCGCTAGAACAGGCGCTACAAGCACAGACGACACCTGCACAGCCCAAGCCGCCGAAAAATATCGACGGCCTACGCGAACCCACTCTGTTGGCTTAAACACACATCGACCTCAGACAAGCAAGCACTACTTTGGTGCCTTTGCGCCCCTAAACTTGCGCTTAGCCGCATTTTATGTTCGACTATCGGTTATGAACGCAACGCTCGCGGGCGATGCTCGCCCCCTCGCAAACCACAAGGCCTACTCAGGTCTGCGTTCACTCGTGCGTGGCGATTTCGTTGAATCGGCTGGTCTACTACCGCTACTACTAGCGATCGGTTGCCGGGCCTAGGGCCCCGTGGCAGTCCGGCAACCACCCGCCACCTCGTAGTACCCCCGCCCCATTTAATAAATTCCGGTAACGGACCGTTGGCCTAAAAAAGGACCATCATGCTTTCGAATCCATCCACCAAATACATTCCGTTCAAGCCTTTTGAACGCGACTTTTCTGAGCGTACCTGGCCCACCAAACGCATCACTCATCCCCCGATCTGGATGAGCACCGATTTGCGCGACGGCAACCAGTCGCTGATTGAGCCCATGAGCGTCGAGCGCAAGCTTCGCTTTTTCGACATGCTGCTCAAAATTGGCTTTAAAGAAATTGAGGTTGGTTTTCCCTCTGCCTCACAAACCGACTTTGATTTTGTCCGCAAGCTTGTCGACGACAATCTCATTCCTGACGATGTCACGATCATTGCTTTGACACAAGCGCGGCCAGAACTGATTTCGCGCACTGTCGAATCAGCCGCGGGAGCTAAGCGCGCAATGATCCACTTGTACAACGCATGCGCGCCAGGGTTTCGCCGCATCGTGTTCAATATGAATCGTGAAGAAGTCAAACAGGTCGCCACCGAAGGCACACAGTGCGTCATGGACAACATGGCAAAGTATCCACAAACAGAGTGGCTCTACGAATATTCCCCAGAGGTCTTCAGCACCACTGAGCCTGACTTTGCTCTCGAAGTTTGTAACGCTGTCACTGAAGTCTGGAAGCCCACGCCTCAGCGCAAAATTATTTATAACTTGCCTGCAACGATTGAAGCGACAACGCCCAACATGTATGCCGATCAAATCGAATACATGCACAACAATCTGAACAAGCGTGACAGCATTGTGATCAGCTTGCACCCGCACAACGATCGCGGCACAGCAGTTGCTGCAGCTGAGCTTGGCTTGATGGCTGGCGCAGATCGTGTAGAAGGTTGCTTGTTCGGCAACGGTGAGCGTACGGGCAACGTCGATATCGTGACGCTTGCTTTAAATCTCTACACCCAAGGCATTCATCCAGGTTTGGACTTCTCCGATATCGATGAGGTCCGTCGTTGCGTTGAGTTTTGTAATCAATTGCCCGTTCATCCTCGCCACCCATACGCTGGGGATTTGGTCTTCACCGCGTTTTCAGGCTCACATCAAGACGCAATCAAGAAAGGCTTCGCGGTACAAAAGGCAGATGCCATCTGGGAAGTTCCATACTTACCAATTGATCCGGCCGATCTCGGACGCAGCTACGATGCAGTGATTCGTGTCAATAGCCAGTCGGGCAAGGGCGGCGTGTCTTACCTGCTTGAACAAGAGCATGGCCTTGCCTTACCACGTCGTCTGCAAATTGAATTCAGCCGTGCCATTCAACGTGTGACAGACGAAACCGGTCGTGAAGTCACTGCGGCAGATGTCTACAGTATCTTTAGTTCGGAATACCTGGCGCAGACCCAACCCTGGACGTTGATCAAGCATCGCATTACGGGTGATCCTTCGGCGGCTGAAGGTCAGCACTTCACCATCGAAGCTGAGTTTGAAGTAGACGGCAAGCGTCGCACGCTGACAGGAACGGGCGACGGTGCAATCTCTGCTTTCGTCAATTGCTTGGGCGAGCCCGTGCGCATCATGGATTATCACGAACACGCCATCGGGACCGGAACAGACACACGTGCTGCGTGCTATGTCGAAGTTCGCATCGGTGATGCACCAACCGGTTTCGGCGTAGGTGTTGATCGTGACATTGTGACTGCGTCTTTCAAGGCGGTCTTAAGTGCACTGAATCGACATATAAAGAACTAATCTGCTTCATTAATCGGGCCCTCTTTTGAGGGCCCGATTTTTTTGACCTGCTCTACCATTGCCCGAAGAAAACACCCGCTCGTTTATGTGCGTGCGTTGCACGCACGACATCCTCATCAGACATGGTGACCCGCCTCTTGCGCCGAGCCATCCAGTCAAACAACTGGCTTCTGAGCTGTTCGCGCGTCGTCACATATCCTGAGTCACGGCCTAGATCATGTAGTTCCTGCGGATCTATTTCTAAATCAAATAATTGCTCTGGTTCGTCGAGCCAATACACATAGCGCCATCGATCCGTTCGCATGGAATACGCCCGCGATTGTTGCGGTGTCTTATTCAACAACAACCGGGCTTGTCTGAAGCTATAGTCCAACTCTGAGAACGCTGCCTCTCGCCACGCAGGGGTCTCACCACGCAACAAGGGCAGCAAGCTCATTCCTTCGATGCGCTGCGACGCGCCTTCGATGCCCAAGGCATCTAAGAATGTCGGCACGAAGTCGACCGCCTCCACCATTCTGGTATCAACTGTTCCACGCGTTGCATCCGCCCGAGCGTCCGGATCCATGACAATGCAAGGCACTCGCTGGATCGCGTCATAAAACAACTCCTTCTCACCCAACCAATGATCACCCAGAAAATCTCCGTGGTCTGACGTAAATACGATCATCGTATTTTTCATTAGACCTGCGCCTTCCATGTAATCGAATAGTCTGCCGAGGTGATCGTCGAGTTGATGAATTAAGCCCTGATACGCCGGACGAACAGTGCGGATACATTCATCGCGACTAAAGTTTTGACCTTCCTCATGCTGTCGGTATGCCGCCACAACTGGGTGCGCATCGATCTTTTCCTGCTCACTCCGCACAACAGGTAAGCATTGATCCGCGTTGTACATGTTGTGATACGGCGCAGGCGCCATATAGGGCCAATGCGGCTTAACGTAGCTCAGGTGTAACACCCAGGGCGTGTCGCCCTTATTGCGCATGAAGGCTAGAGCCTGATCAGTCATGTAGGCTGTTTCAGAGTGCGGCTCAGCAACGCGGGCAGGTAAATAAACATTGCGCATGTTCCAGCCACTCACCACCTCGCCCTTAGCATCTACACCTGCGATCACGTAGTCAGTCCATGGGTCTTCAGATACATAACCATGCTGTTTCAAATACGCGGGGTAGCCACTTTCTTGTCCTGGCGGATGATGGCCGTCGTAACGATCTATTTCTTTGAAACCACCGCGTCTAAGCAAATAGGCCAACTCAGACTGACCATCAATCCCTAAGCGCTGTAGACCCGCCACGTCTGGGATCACATGGGTCTTTCCGGCTAACACCAGGTCGCGTTTAGCGCGTTCTAAATATTCACCTAACGTGACTTCACCGATCGCGAGTGGCACGCGATTCCAGGTTGTTCCGTGGCTTGAAGGATAACGCCCGGTGTAATAGCTCATGCGCGAAGGTCCGCACACACCAGAGTTCACAAAGGCTCGACTAAACCGTACGCCGCGCTTAGCTAACGCATCAAGGTTCGCGGTTTTTAAATACGGGTGCCCTTCGCATCCAAGATGATCAGCACGAAACTGATCCGCCATGATGAAAAGAATGTTCTGCACTTCAGACATGGCTGACCTCTGTCTCGTTACTGTCTTTGCAGCGCTTCAATTTCCTCAGGCTCAAAGCCTGCGGCTATCCGCGCCTGCACGTTAAAGGGCCCTTTAAGCTTTGGGGCACGGTAGGTTAAAGCCAGCTCAGCGTAGTGCGCAACCGGGTCAACACGTCGCTGCGCACACAGCCAGCGATACCAATAGTTTCCAATAGCGACGTGCCCGATCTCTTCGCGCAAAATAAGGTCCACAATCTCAGCGCCCCGGCGATCACCGCCACTTGCGAGCTTATGTCGGACCGCGGGCGATGCATCGAGGCCACGGGCCTCAAGCGTACGGGGCACTAGCGCCAAGCGTGCCAACACATCGTCCTGTGTGCGCTCGGCCATTTCCCACAAACCATCATGCGCAGGGAAGTCGCCATAGCAATAGCCTAAGTCAGCCAAGTGTTCTGATAACAATCGATAGTGCTCCGCTTCTTCCCGTGCAACACCCATCCAGTCGCGATAAAACTTTTCAGGCATGCCAGAAAATCGCCAGACAACATCCAAGGCCAGGTTAATCGCGTTGAACTCAATATGCGCCAGAGCGTGGATCAGCACGGCGCGACCCTCTAGCGTGTGTACGCTGCGTGACAATAATCCTGCCGGCGGAACAAAGTTGAGGGCGGGGCGTCCAGGGATGTGCGTAGCAAGCCCGCCCTTGCCCCTGACGTCGGCCTCAACGTCGATCAGGGCAATGGTGTCTGCGCGTGCAATCCACGCTGCTTTTGCGTCCCAAGACCTCTCTTGCAGCGCAGCGAGCGCAATTTCTCTGATTTCGTTCACGGTTGATGATTCAGCAATTCGCAACGCTTGGTAATATTGTGATTATGTCTGATCTACTCTCATCCGCAAACAGCCCTCTCCCTGCCCGAATTCCCCTTGCGGCCTTATTGCCGGGCTTGCTTGGGCTCGCCCCCTTCTGGGCGTTAGCGTTTGCGGCGATTGCGGGAGCCGGAATAGATCCCCTGCTCGCACTCACCGCGCTAATCATGTACGGCGCGATTATCTTGAGCTTTGTTGGTGCGTTATGGTGGGGGTTAGCTGTTCATGCACCATCAAGTGCTCCGCGGGCCACTCTATTTATTTGGAGTGTCATTCCTGCGCTGATTGGTTGGTTCGCAACGCTTGCATTGCCTGATGTGGGCCTGAGGATGCTCATGGCTGGTTTAGCCCTGCAGTGGGTGCTAGACGGGATGCTAATGCGCAAAGTCCCCGGTCTAATCCCCAGCTGGATGTTTCGCTTGCGCACCATGCTGACTTTCGGCGCGCTTGGCGCCTTAGGCTTGGCATGGTGGCAGCTCATTTAAGCTTTCTTCTTAGCCTTCTTGGTCTTCTTTTCCGGCACACCTAACATCGTTCCACGGCAGCTCGCCGCGCCACAACGACATTCGTACTGCAGTTTGAGTTTTTTGGTGAGCTTTTCGTCGTCAATGATCAGGCCATAATCGTAGTTCAGCTCTTCGCCACGCTTGATATCTCGCTTAGCAACGATATGCACGCGTTTGCCTCCCTTGCCCTCACTGCTTTCACAATTCGGCTCACAGGCGTGATTAATCCACCGCGCGTCATTGCCATGATCATCACCGTCGATGATCTTACCTGAGCTCAACGAGAAGAAAAACGTATGAAACGGATCATCCGGGTTAGTTGGATGCCGGCGATCTGCTTCTTTACTACTAATCGTTTTGCCGCCGTACTCAATGATGCGCGTGCCTTCAGGGATATTGCGCGCCGCGAATACGCCGTTGCCGTGCACCTTGGAACGCCTAACGATATGCCAAGGTTTCTCTGCTGTTGTCATGGGTGACGCTTCTAAAGATCAGGTGTTTTTCACACCGAAACAATGTTGAGGCTCAGGGAAAGCTCCGCTGCGCACATCTTCGGCATATTGCTCGACCGCCTTGCGCATCATTGTATCGAGATCGGCATAACGTTTGACGAATTTCGGCACACGCTCGCCACTTAAACCCAGAATATCTTCTGTCACCAAGATTTGGCCGTCGCAGGCAGGCGAAGCGCCGATGCCAATCGTTGGGATAGAAACTTGCGCAGTGATCTCTGCGGCTAACGTCTCCTGTACACCCTCCAGCACAATGCCGAAGGCACCTGCGCCTTCAACTGCGCGGGCATCGGCAAGAATTCGCGCCGCATCCTCCGGGGATTTACCTTGCGACAAGTAGCCGCCCATCGTATTGACATACTGCGGCATCAAACCAATATGCGCCAACACAGGGATGCCTCGGGTCGATAGATACTGAATCGTTTCGGCCATAATCGCGCCGCCCTCAAGTTTGACGGCGTCAGCACCTTGACTCAACAAATAGCCTGCACTGCGAAAGGCTTGGGCGAGCGACTCCTGATAGCTACCGAAGGGTAGATCCGCGACGATACAAGCCCGTTGCGTCGAGCGCGCGACCGCAGCCGTGTGCTGCGCAATCGTCTCTAAAGAAATCGACAGAGTATTTGGCAGTCCGTAAGCAACCATTGCGGTTGAGTCGCCAATCAAAATAAAGTCAACATACTGGTCGATGGCACGTGCCACGGGGGCACTATGCGCGGTCAACGCAACAATCTTGCGTTGACGCTTGCACGCCATCAAGTGCGGGATTGTGACCCGCTTAATAATCGCCTGCACACTCATTAACGACCTTTATTCCTTCGTGGTCGTTTTAGCGGCTTTTTTTGCGACTTTTTTAACAGCCTTTTTCGCGGCCTTCTTTACAACAGCTTTTTTAGCAGCTGTTTTTGTCGCAGTTTTCGTTGCGGTCTTCGTGGCAGTCTTCGTCGCCGTTTTCGCGGCTTTCTTGGCAGGCGTTTTAGCTGCCGTCTTAGTTGCAGTTTTAGTTGCGGTTTTACGGCCAGGCTTGTCAGGGCGTGCCTCAAACTCAAAGCTCACCTTGCCATCTGCTCCACGCGCGAGATACGCCTTGAACTTGCGGTTCGTACGGCTCGAGATAAAGCCTTCAAGCAAGTCCGTTTTCCCGGTCGCCAACAACTTCACCATCTGGTCGGGACCAATTTCCTGCTGCAAAATCACTTTGCCTGAGCGGAAGTCACAACTACGCTCCGGTCCGACAGATTTCTCGCAGATGTAGCTCATGCCGTGTTCGAAGACGGGCGCTGTGCACTTCGGACACGGTCCGAGTGCAGTACGTCCAGAAAAATCAACCGGCTCATTGGACTCTTCATCACGCTGTCCAAAATCGAACTCCAATTTTGAGTCTGGATCGAGCTTCAAAATGGCAGCAAAAGGACGTCCCATTTTGCTGATGAAGCCCTGCAGTGGACCAATATGCTTATCGGTGATGAGTGTCTCAACCTCGGAAGGCTCAAAAGTACGCCCGCCTGGATGCTTGCCAATCGAAAAATCACATTTTGTACATGCATAGCGGCGGTAGTTTTCTTTTACCTCTGCTCCACATTTCGGGCAGGGCGTATGCAAACTTACATAATCGCCAGGCACTGTGTCACGGTCATATTCCTTTGCCCGTTTCACAATCACTTGGGTCATCTGTGCAATTTCTTGCATGAAGGCCAAGCGCTCAAGTTCACCTTGTTCGATTTGCTTGAGCTTATGCTCCCACTCGCCGGTAAGCTCAGGCGAAGTCAATTCTTTAACATCCAAACCGTTGAGCAACGTCATCAACTGACGGGCCTTCGCAGTCGGTACCAAGTCGCGACCCTCGCGACGCAGGTAATTCTCATTGAGCAAACCTTCAATGATCGACGCACGAGTAGCTGGTGTACCTAGACCCCGCTCCGACATCGCTTGCGCGAAATCATCATCGTCCACGAGCTTGCCCGCGCCTTCCATTGCCGATAGTAAGGTGCCTTCGTTGTAGCGTGCCGGGGGCTTGGTCACCAATGCGACGGTCTCGACCTCTTCCGTGCGAACCTTCTCACCTTCGGCCACTGCAACAAGTGTCGCGTCTTCACCTTGCACTTCACGGCCCCACACAGCCAACCAACCCGGGGACACAAGCACCTTGCCCTCAGACTTGAACTGGTGCGATTGCACGATAGTGGTGCGCGTGGTTAGACGGAATTCAGCCGCTGGGAAAAAGATTGCTAGAAAGCGCTTAACAACCAAGTCATACAGCTTTGCTTCTGCTTCGCTCAGCTCTTTCGGTATCTGTAAGGTCGGAATAATCGCAAAGTGGTCAGACACTTTCTTGTTGTCGAAGATTCGCTTGTTCGGCTTGACCCAACCGTTCTTAGTAATCGTGGCGGCATGCGGCGCTAAGCCCTTGCTGACTCCACTACCTTCGGCGAGCGCATCCATCGTCGCTTTCACCGTGTTGATGTAATCCTCAGGCAGATGTTTAGAGTCCGTCCGTGGGTACGTCAGCGCCTTATGCCGCTCATAAAGACTTTGCGCAAGTGACAGGGTCGTCTTCGCCGAAAATCCAAAACGTCCGTTGGCCTCACGTTGTAGTGAGGTCAAGTCAAACAATGCGGGAGCAGCTTCCGTTTTAGGCTTTGCGACTTCATTAACAATGCCTGGCTGGTCACGACATGCTGCAACAACACTCTTTGCTGCCGCCTCGGCCCACAAGCGCGATTCGTGCTGCGCAGGATCCTCTGGATTCTTTTTGAAGTTTGGATCAAACCAACGACCTTCATACAAACCACCAGCTGCGACAAACGTCGCGCGCACTTCCCAATAGTTGCGCGGCTCAAACCGCCGAATTTTCTCTTCCCGCTCAAACACAATTGCCAGGGTCGGGGTCTGGACACGTCCAACAGGCGTCTTAAAGAACCCGCCATCCTTGCTGTTGAACGCTGTCATGGCACGCGTGCCATTAATGCCCACCAACCAATCAGCCTCGGCGCGCGAACGAGCCGCGGCCTCCAGTGGCTTCATCGTGTCATCTGAGCGTAACTGCGTAAACGCCTCGCGAATCGCATCTTGCGTCATGGATTGCAGCCACAAACGCTGTACCGGCTTTTTCTGCGACGCATACTGCTCGATGTAGCGAAAAATCAGCTCGCCCTCACGACCGGCGTCACATGCATTAATCAGCGCTGAAACGTCCTTGCGCTTGATTAGTCTCACCAGCATCTTGAGGCGCTCGGCAGATTTCTTATCGCTGGGTCCAAGCTCAAACTGAGGGGGGATCACTGGCAGGTGCGTAAAGCTCCACTTCCCCTTGACCGGGTCGTTCGGAGCCACCAAGCTCAACAGGTGCCCAACGCTCGACGACAGCACGTACTTATCGTTCTCGAAATAGTCGCCCTCGCGCGTGAAACCGCCTAGCGCCCTGGAAATATCAAGGGCGACCGAGGGTTTCTCAGCAATTATTAGTGTCTTAGTCATTCTTATCCATTCTGACCCGCTCACCCAAAGCTGGTGGTCGGATCAATGCGTTAATTCAAGCTAGCGCGGATCATAAGGGCGCTGGTGATTGCCGTGCAAGTTAGCACGACTCTGCCCTTGCACCCAAACGGACATGGCAGCGGACCAAAATGTCTCTATATTAGTGGCAGGGACTCTTTCAAACCCCAAGTCTACCCAAGCCTGCTGTAACACCTCAAGCGGACGGGCGAGATCTAGCGCTTTCGCACCATTCTGTTTTGAGAGCTTTTGTCCGTTTCGATCCATCACTAGCGGTACGTGTAACACGGTCGGCTGTTCGTAACCGAGAATTTCGCGCAACATATTTTGCCTTGCTGTGCTTGTAAGTAAGTCTTCACCTCGAACAACATCTGTAATCTGTTGGGCTGCATCGTCTACCACTACAGCGAGCTGATAGGCCCAGATACCGTCTGCACGCTTCACAACAAAATCACCAACAGCACGGGCGACATCTTGCTCTTTCCAGCCTTGCCAGCGATCTTCAAACCGATAGACGCCCTCTGGCACTCGCACCCGCCAAGAAAGCGCCTGACGACCGGCTGGTAGCCCCAGACGGCAGGTTCCGGGGTAGGGCCGCTCCCCATCCGCACGCATTGACGCCTCTTGCACAGCAGAGTCGGCAATTTCTCGGCGCGTACAGCCGCAAGGATAAAGGCGATTTAATGAAAGAAGGGTGTCAAAAGCCGACTGATAGACATGTAATCGACGAGATTGAAAGACGATGTCTTCATCCCAAGTCATTCCGAGTGCCTGAAGCTGACCTAAAATGATGTCAACAGCGCCAGGTGCGTTGCGAGGCGTGTCTAAATCCTCGATGCGCACTAGCCATTTGCCACCCCTTGCCCGGGCATCAACAAAGCTTGCGACCGCGGCCACAGCCGAACCAGCATGAAGTGGCCCGCTCGGGCTCGGGGCAAACCGCCCACAATATGATGACAACACCGGAGACAGCAGGCCGATCAGTGCAACAAGCGATCACCATCGTCGCGCAGAAGTTCCTCAAGAATCAAGTGGTCGACCTCGGCCTCCTGACTCCAAAGCACCATCAATGCGATGATTTTGATTTTTTGCAAAGAAACCGGGCCATCTGTTGTCGCCATGGCGCGATCGATCACGATTTCGCGTAGCGCTGGAGACAAGGCCTCAGTCGCTTCGAGAAAAGTAATGAACCCAATTGCTGTGGCGCCAAGATGCTGTTGCTCAGACTCGGCATACACCCGCGTCCCGTTGCCTGGCGTGTGAGCAAGCTCGACGCATTGCTCGGTTGTTTCCGCCAGACCGACCAGCCAGCCGAGCGCATCGTCAATGTCGTTGTGCTCAAACCCGGCCGCGGCGAGACGTTTGGCCAACACCTCGGCTGAAGGACAGGCTTCAGGGGTGTAGTAGTTCTCAAACAGGTAAACCAGGATATCGAACATAGTAGCTACGGGCTCCTGTTTTAACCGGGGCAACCATCGCCCCACGTTGTGATTCCACTTTACCCCTAAAAAACAAAAACGACAATCGCCAAGGCAAATTTATTTTGTGGCTAATCGCCAGCGCATAAATTGCGTCGCTACAGCAGGCGCAGCAACCACCAAACCGGCCACGCCGGTTTGCCATCCCGGAGCGATAAACAGCAACGACGCAATGGCGAAAAACCAGCGCTCCCACGTGCGCATTCCAGTCAAAAAATATGCCGAGAAGGATGCTGACAACAATACTAAGCCAACCATACAACCACTCAACGTGATCACAAAATCTTGCCAAGTAAAGCCTTTCAACACCAACAAGAGCGAAGGCGAGAATACAAACACAAAGGGCACAAGCAGTTTGCTAATACCAAGTCTGAACGCAGTGTTCCCTGTTTGAAATGGATCGCTTCCGGCCATGCCCGCCGCAGCATATGCAGCCAGCGCAACAGGCGGCGTTAAGTCGGCAAGAATCCCGAAATAGAAAACGAACATATGCGCAGCGAGTGGTTGCACGCCCAATTGAACTAGCGTCGGTGCAGCCACAGCAACCATGATGATGTAGTTGGCCGTCGTTGGAATCCCGCAGCCCATCAAAATGCAAACGATCCCTGTCATGGTTAGCGCTGCAATCAGGGTCAATGTTTGCGTATTCGCCATAAAGTCCGGCAGCACAGCAGACATCGCTCCTGCTATTGCCTGCGATGCGGCGATCACGATAAACGACACCTTAAAACCCACACCCGTCAGTGTCACGACACCAATCACAATGCCAACGGTACCCGCCGCCGCACCAACTGCAAGCGCGTACTTAGCACCAATCTCGAAAGCGTCATAGAGATCACGCCAGCGCAAGCGCTGCGCTGGGTTAAGCATACCGACCACGATACACGCCGTGATACCAGCGAATGCTGCTAAATAAGGTGTGCGGCCACTAACCAGCACGCCAATCAAAACAAACAAAGGGATTAGCGTAGGCCAGCGCTTGCGAAATGACTCTTTCAGCTTTGGCATCTCTTCTTCAGTCAGGCCACGCAAATTTTGCCGCTTTGCCTCAAAGTGCACCTGCATGAACATGCCGAAAAAATACAAGAACGCAGGAAACGCGGCTGCTAATGCTATGTCTTGGTAGGGGATATTGAGGAACTCGATCATCAAGAACGCAGCAGCGCCCATGATTGGTGGCGTAATCTGGCCGCCGGTACTTGAGGCTGCTTCAACTGCCGCCGCAAAGTGTCGCGGATAGCCCACACGAATCATCGCGGGAATTGTCAACGAACCCACCGTCACTGCGTTAGCGATAGAAGAGCCCGACAACATGCCGAACATCGCCGAGCCTACGACGGAAACCTTCGCAGGCCCGCCTGCGTAACGACCCGCAACGGCAGAGGCCACATCCAGAAACAATTGGCCCAGGCCAATGCGTGTTGCCAAAACACCAAACAATACAAAGTGGAAAACATAGGTCGCCACAACGCCTACGGCCACACCATATACGCCCTGGCTAGTCAGGTACATATGGTTAACAATCTGCGGCCAGGTGTTACCAGCATGCTTGAGCAAACCGGGGAAACTTTGCCCGAACATGGCATATGCCATAAAGACAATCGCGATGACCGGCAGCGGCCAGCCCATCGCTCGGCGCGTACCTTCAAGTAGGCCCACCATCAAAATCGTACCCATTGCCACATCAAGTGTTGAAGGGTTGCCAACCTTGAACGCTAGCTCTTCAAAAATATATGGGATATATAAAACGGTGAGCGCCAACGCAAATGCAATGACCCAATCAAACAAAGGCACTCCGCCCGGGGCGAACCACGTCGACTTAGGCGTTCGGTTGTATGCAGTCTTATTAAAGCCAAAAACCAAGAAAATCAGGCTCAGTACAAAAGCCAAATGCACGCCACGGTGTGTCGACTCTCTAAGCAAGCCGAAACCCGCGGTGTAATAATGAAACGCAGATAAGGAAACCAACAGAACCGACACAATCCAAGTCGCAACTGGGGTGAGAGGTCGAAACCGAATTTCGGGATCAAATTTTTCCGTTAACGCCTGTGCTTTGGCTTCATCGATTTGCATACAAACTCTCTTCCAATTGTTAAGGGCGGTATCACGCTCACGCGCTCACCGCCCTAGAGACTAAATGCCTTACTTGAGACAGCGCACCTTAGTGCCTGCGCTGAATAACGAGTTACTTCAACAAGCCTATTTCTTTATAAAACTTCTCTGCGCCTGGATGGAAAGGAATCCCCGCACCGACCACCGCATTGGCTGGAGTGATGAACTTGCCCTTTGCATGACCAGCTGCGAGCGCCTTTTGTGCCGCTTCTGAGTAAACAGCTTTGACGATGTTATATACAACCGACTCTGGCTGCTTAGCAGACGTAACCCACTGCGCATTCACAGAAATGGTTTTAACTTCACCAATGCCCTGATATGTTCCGGCAGCAATCGTGTCTGCAGTAAAGAAGCGCTGCTGACTCATCAGTTTCTCGATTTCCGGTCCAACGATCGGCACGAGCTCAACACCACCAGCGCCAGTTGCCAATTCTGCAATTGCTGCAATCGGTGCGCCACCCACAACGAAGAAGGCATCCAAACCGCCGTCTTTCATTTTTTCACCGGCTTGGCTGTGCTTCAGATATTCAGCTTTCACATCTTTGTCGGTCATACCGTAGGCGCCCATAATCAAACGCACGTCGACTAAGGTGCCCGAGCCAGGCTCATCCATCGACACACGCTTGCCGCGCAGATCAGCAACTGACTTGATGCCCGAACCTTTTTTAACGACAAGATGAATGCTTTCAGGATAAAGCGTTGCCATCAAGCGCAAGTCTGCTGCTTTAGGCTTACCTTCAAACGTTCCTGTTCCGCTAAATGCCCAAAAGGCGACGTCTGACTGACTGAATCCAGACTCAAGTGAACCGCCCACGATGCCGTTTACGTTTGCAACCGAACCATTTGTAGCGACAGCCGAAGCAATCAACTTGCCTGGTTGTGTCACCAAGTTGCCGATCATGCCGCCAACTGGGTAATAGGTACCGCCCGTTCCACCCGTACCGATACGGAAGAACTGTTGCGCCTGCACGGGTGCTGCCACAGCAGCCACGATAGCCGCCGCGCTTAGAACTTTGATCCAGGATTTAAATGACATGAGAGAACTCCCTGTTAATGATATCCAATTGTGACATAAAAATTCCTTATTGTTCCAGGCTAATTAACACTGCGCCTTCAGCAACCTGCTCGCCAACAGCAAAATAAATATTTTCTACGACGCCATCCACACCCGCCATGATGGTGTGCTCCATTTTCATGGCCTCCATCACCAAGAGTGCTTGGCCACGCTTTACTTTTTCACCCGCCTTCACCTCAATCGCAATGATTTTTCCAGGCATCGGTGCAGTCAAGCTGCCAGCGTGATCAGCCTCCGCCTGACCCGCACTCGCAAGTGGGTCCTTCAAGGTGAGCGTCTCGCCTTTACCCGATACGAAGACATCGAAACGAGCCCCTTGGCGAACGACTGTTCCTGCTACGCGGGTGCCACGTATCAAGAGCGTGATACGAACCGCGCCATCTGCACCGTCTGTCTTCGATGACATCTCAACAGCCGCGCTCTGTCCATCCACGGCCAAAGACGTTACACCTTCAACCACCTCAATCACGACACTTTGTACGCTCTCGTTATCTTGAAAACTCAATGTCCGTTGATAACGTCCATCGACACGCCAGCCACAACGCTCGGCCCACGGATCTGTCGTCGGCGTAGTCCCCGCCTTTTCTTGTTCGAGAACAGCTGCGCAAGCAAGCAGCAAGGCTTCACGCGTCGCAGGTTGTGGCGCCGGCAATAATGTCTCGCGTCGTCGTTCAATGAGTCCTGTATCTAAATCCGCGTCGGCAAACGCTTCGTCAGCCATCAAACGGCTCAAGAACGCAACGTTCGTATGCACGCCAACGATTTGTGTTGCAGCAAGCGCGCGTAACATTCTGGCGCGTGCCTGTTCTCGATCGGCGCCGCGAACAATCAGCTTTGCGATCATCGGGTCGTAATAGGGGGAGATCGTGTCGCCCGCGCGCACGCCACCGTCAACACGAACGTCAGCATTCACAAACGCGTCGTGCTCCGGAAATTCCAAATGGACCAAGCGTCCAATCGAAGGGAGGAAGTCTTTGTCGGCATTCTCAGCATAGATACGCGCTTCTATTGAATGGCCGCAACGTTGCAGTTCTTGTTGCGTCTTCGGCAAGCGCTCACCCGCTGCAACGCGCAACTGCCACTCCACCAAATCCATTCCTGTAATCATCTCCGTCACAGGATGCTCAACCTGCAGACGGGTATTCATTTCCATAAAATAGAATCGGCCATCGGGCTCGGCAATAAACTCGACCGTCCCCGCTCCAACGTAATGCACAGCGCGCGCAGCGGCTATTGCCGCCTCTCCCATTTCCTGACGACGTGCATCAGTCATGCCAGGGGCAGGCGCCTCTTCAATTACTTTTTGATGGCGACGCTGCACTGAACAATCGCGCTCAAATAAATAAACATGTTGATTGTGGGTATCAGAAAAAACTTGTATTTCAATATGGCGCGGCTTTTGCAAATATCGCTCAATCAACACCTTATCGTCACCGAAACTTGCAATTGCCTCTCGCTTACAAGAAGCCAGTGCAGCGATAAAGTCTTTGGACTGCGTGACGATTCGCATACCTTTTCCACCGCCACCAGCGCTTGCTTTAATCAGGACGGGGTAACCCATCGCATCCGCTTGCTGCTGCAAAAATTCGGGCGCCTGTTCATCGCCGTGATACCCCGGGACAAGCGGCACACCCGCCTTTTCCATCAAGGTCTTCGCAGCAGATTTGCTACCCATGGCGGCGATCGCTGACGCAGGCGGTCCAACAAAACAAATGCCTGCTTTGGCACATGCCTGAGCAAATGCTTCGTTTTCCGACAGAAAACCATACCCGGGATGAATCGCCTGCGCACCGTGTTCAAGTGCGACCCGCAAGATGTCATCGGCCTTTAAATAGCTTTCACTCGCAGGCGCTGGACCTAAGCGAACGGCCACGTCACAGGCGGCCACATGTTTTGATTCAGCATCGGCATCGGAATACACCGCGATCGTCTTAATCCCAAGACGACGCGCTGTCGCTGCAACACGGCAGGCAATTTCACCGCGGTTTGCAATCAATAAAGTAGTAAACACGCTGATTCCTTATGGATGCGTTACATACGAAACACGCCAAAGCGCGTCTCGGGAATAGGGGCGTTCATTGCGGCCGACAAGCCCAGAGCCAGTACACGACGGGTGTCAGACGGCGCAATGACACCATCATCCCAAAGCCGCGCGCTTGCATAATAGGGATGACCTTCGCGCTCGTACTGGTCGCGGATAGGAGCTTTAAATGCAGCCTCCTGCTCCGCACTCCAAGTCTCACCCTTGGCCTCCATGCCCTCGCGTCGTACGGTCGCGAGAACACTCGCAGCCTGCTCGCCACCCATCACAGATATACGCGCGTTCGGCCACATCACCAATAATCGTGGAGAAAACGCGCGGCCACACATGCCGTAGTTTCCTGCCCCAAACGAGCCACCAATAATGACAGTGAATTTAGGTACGGCAGCAGTCGCGACGGCAGTCACCATTTTGGCGCCATGCCGTGCAATGCCTTCATTCTCGTACTTGCGTCCAACCATAAAACCAGTAATGTTTTGCAAGAACACCAGCGGAATCTTGCGTTGTGCGCATAACTCAATAAAGTGCGCGCCTTTTTGTGCAGACTCTGAAAAAAGAATGCCGTTGTTTGCAACAATGCCGACCGGCATGCCGTGAATATGTGCAAACCCGGTAACAAGCGTTGTGCCAAAGCGCGCTTTGAATTCATCAAAGGCCGAATCATCCACAATGCGCGCGATGATTTCGCGTACATCGTAGGGTTTGCGTGTATCGAGCGGCACAATGCCATCGATTTCTCGCGCGTCATAACGCGGCGGCTTGACCGGCAGGATAACCTGCTCACTCGGCTTTTTGCGATTAAGGTTTTTGACCGCATCACGTGCGAGCTGCAGCGCATGGTGATCATCTGCCGCGAGATGATCTGCAACACCAGACAAGCGTGTATGTACATCCCCACCGCCTAAATCTTCAGCGCTCACCTGTTCGCCTGTAGCCGCCTTAACCAAAGGAGGTCCACCCAGAAAGATCGTCCCTTGATTGCGTACGATGATTGATTCATCGCTCATCGCAGGAACATAAGCACCACCCGCCGTGCAAGAACCCATCACGACAGCGATTTGCGCAATCCCCTGCGCAGACATATTGGCTTGGTTGTAAAAGATTCTGCCAAAGTGGTCTCGGTCAGGGAAAACGTCCTCCTGCTGTGGCAGATTTGCACCACCAGAGTCCACGAGATAAATGCAAGGCAAATTGTTCTGCATCGCAATTTCTTGTGCGCGTAGATGTTTTTTTACGGTAAGCGGGTAGTAGGTCCCGCCCTTAACGGTCGCATCGTTACATACGACCACACACTCTGTGCCTGATACGCGACCTATTCCGGTAATGATTCCCGCTGCTGGCGCATCACCGTTATACATGCCGTGTGCGGCAAGGCCCGATAGCTCCAAAAACGGCGTGCCTGGATCAAGCAGTTTTTCAACGCGCTCGCGTGGCAGCAGTTTGCCGCGCGCGATATGCTTTTGCCGTGCCGCTTCACTACCGCCAAGCGCTGTTTGTTGAAGAAGTGTTTGCAGGCTTTTAACTTTTTCCTGCATGGCAGCCGCGTTTTCAGCGAAGGCCGGTGAGCGAGTATCAATTTGCGATTCGATGATGGGCATACACTGCCTTTATTCGGTTGTGTTGGCGCATGACAGTTTAAGTCAATGTAACTTATGATGCCCGTTATAAGACGTAAAAGTCCGGAGACTCTCGCTATATGAACCCCCTTGAACATCAACTGCAGTATCCCTTTGGCGACCAGCTACCGGCACCCGGTACAACTGCGGAGCTTGCACCAGGCTTACGCTGGATACGCATGCCTCTGCCGTTTGCACTGGATCACATTAATTTATGGCTGCTGCGCGATTGCATCGACGGCAAACATGGCTGGACCATTATCGACTGCGGGATAAGCCGTGACGAAGTCAAGGCGCTATGGACTGAACTGTTCAAGACACAACTAGAGGGGCTTCCTGTTTTGCGGGTAATCGTCACGCATATGCACCCGGATCATGTCGGGTTAGCAAGCTGGCTCTGCGAACAATGGGATGTACCACTCTATATGAGTATGACCGACTACATGACGGCCAAGCTCTGGACCGTAAGTAAGGGCGGAGCCTCCGGTGGTGAAAGCGCCGCCCGTCACCTTGGTCGTCACGGAATGGTTGATCCAGACGCCTTGCAGCAAGTCCGCGAGCGAGCAAGCTACTATCCAAGTCTTGTACCAAGCATGCCTGCTTCTTATGTCCGTTTGCTACACGGCAGCAAGCTCACGATCAATGGTCATCTTTGGGAAGGCATTGTCGGCTATGGCCATGCGCCTGAGCACATATCGCTCTACTGCGCAGACCTGAATGTTTTGATTTCAGGTGACATGGTGTTACCGCGCATCTCAACCAATATAAGCGTCTTCGACTATGAACCGCTGAGCAATCCCTTGCCACTATATTTAAATTCACTGAACGCCTTTAATCATCTGCCAGCGGACACTCTTGTACTGCCTTCACATGGCAAACCCTTTACTGGCTTGCATGAACGTATCGCGCAACAGCACGCACACCACGCCGAGCGTTTAGACGAGGTGCTCGCTGCGTGCATCACACCTCAATCGACAACCGACATCTTGCCTGTCATGTTTAAACGTAAACTTGACCTACACCAAACCACCTTTGCGATGGGCGAGGCGATCGCACATTTGCACGCTCTGTACTTCGAAGGAAAGCTTTCCCGTTCGCTTGATGCGGACGGCATCATCCGTTTCAAACAAATCTAGCCCTCCCATATTTAAAAGGACGCGTCGTGACTACGCATCATCTCGATACTAAATTGCTCCATATCGGTAGTGCCCCGTTTGATCCCGAAACCGGCACAGCGCCCGTTAACCTGCCTTCGATGCGAACCAGCACGGTCCGCTTTGAAAACCTCGCGGCACTCGAGCGCGTCTTTGCCAAACGTGCTGCCGGTGAGCGTGCCATCAGCTACGGTCGTTCAGGCATGGATACACACCGTGCGCTCGAAGAAGTCTTCATGCAACTCGAGGGCGGTACGTACTGCGTACTCGCACCGTCGGGTATGGCAGCGATCAATATCGCTTTCTTGGGAATTCTAAAAACGGGCGATCATGTACTCGTGTGCGATGGCGTCTACGGCCCTGTGCGGAACCTGGACCGCGCGTTGCTCAAGGGCCTCGGAATTACTGTCACGTATTTTGCGGCACAGGACGATCTCGATGCGCTCATTACGCCTGAAACAAAAATGATTTATGTCGAATCGCCAGGTTCGCTACTGTTTGAAATGCTCGATCTACCTGCAATGGCTGCAATCGCTAAACGACACGGTGTGTTGCTTGCAGCAGATAACACTTGGGGTTCAGGATATATCTACCGCCCTTTAGCCTTGGGTGCTGATATCTCTGTCGTCGCTGGGACCAAATATGTTGCCGGACACTCAGATGTCATGCTCGGTGCCGTCGTTGCCAAAGACGAGTCCGTTGCTGCACGACTGCACTCTGCGCAATATGCAATGGGTAACTCCATTAGCGCAGATGATGCATGGCTCGCATTACGCGGTGTCAAAACAATGGCTGTTCGTATGCCCCAACACGCCATCAACGCCTTAAAGGTTTGTGCATTTTTTGATGCTCAGCCGTACGTCGCCAAGATCTTTAATCCCGCCTGGCATAAAGACGCAGGCTATGCACTGTGGCAACGAGACTGTACCGGCGCCAATGGGATGTTGTCCGTTGAGCTTAAGTGCTCACCCGACGCAGCAAAGGCTTACGTCGATGCACTGACGCTTTTTGGAATTGGATTTTCTTGGGGAGGCTATGAAAGTCTGGTGCAATGGGTCGATCCGAGCACACTAGCGGCGCACAGTTACTGGAAGCACAGCCCCAATGCCTTACTACGATTTCATATCGGACTTGAGGACGTTGACGACTTAATCAACGACCTCAAGCAAGCCGCTCTTCACTTGCCGCGAACCTGAGTAATCAGGCTGTTAGCGACATCAATCGTTTCCTGATAACCACCGGCTTCCGATGGCGAGGTCACAAAACGGCCCGCCACCGACATAGTCGGTGTGCCTTGCACACGATAGGCGGTCACAAGCTGATCAGCACGGCCCGCCTTAGACGACACACCAAACGATTCGAACGCAGCTTCGAATTTTGCACGATCAACGCCCTGCGACACAATCCAGGTTGTAATTTCTGCTTTTGTGAACAAGCGCTTTTTCTGTTCATGAATCGCATCAAATACTTTCATGTGCAAATCGAGCCGGTCCATTGCTTCAAGCGTGTAATACAAGCGCTGCAAAGGCTTCATGCTAGCGTTAAATGCAACGGGTACATGTTTGACGACCACGTCTGCTGGAACTGTCTTCATCCATTTTTGCAACAACGGTTCGATCACAGCGCAGTGTGAACATGCGTACGAAAAGAACTCCTGAACTTCAATTTTTCCGGGCTCAGTTGGCTGCGCTGGGCTTAACTCAACATATTTTGATTTGGCCGGCGCGCCGCTCTGCGCATGACTCGCGCCGGCAAACGACATCAACATCAGGCCTGCCATCGCAAGCAATACTTTTGAAAAAAGTTTCATCTCTGAATGATCCTTAAAAGGTTCTAGCGCCAAGAAGGCCGCATCACACTACCGCTCGCCTCTATTACTGTCGAACTACTGCTGTCGGAATTTTTTCCTGGCCCAGCTTTGTACGAATTTGATTCATATCATCGATTCGCGCGAAGGGGCCCACACGCACACGATTTACTTGTAATCCATTGACCTCGGCACGCTGAATTTCAACTGGCATGCCTAAAAGCAAAATCCTTGCGCGCAAGGACTCCGCATCTTCCAACACGCGGAATGATCCAACCTGCAAGAAATAGGGCCCACCACTTGCTGGGGTCGTTTGTGGTTGGCTCGGAGGCGGCGGCAGTGGCTCAGCCTTCGGACGTGGGTTCACGTTTGTATTTCCACCGGCAGCGGGTGCCGTTGGTGTCAAGGTCGCGATCAAAGAGCCGAGCGCATCGCCACTTGCGGGTGCCGGTGTATTTGCGGCAGGCGCTGAATCAGTAGAGGGGGTAGAGGGAGCCGAGGTTGCAGTGGAGTTGCCCGAGTCGCGGCCACCCATTCCAGCGTTAGGGTCCGGAGCCTGACGCGGATCCGGGGCACCAGGCGCATCAGGCGTACGGCTCGCCTTGTCATAAAACGGCATTGGCGCTTTCACCACATAGTAAGCAACACCCGCTGCGACCATCAGGCCAATAACCAAGCCTGCTAGCACCCCATATAACGTGCTTCCACCAGACGATTTATGTTTTGCCATGTTGTGTCTCTTACATCCTCTCAGGTGCAGATACGCCCAACAACTCTAAACCATTTGCAATTACTTGGCGCGTTGCATCCGCCAAACGCAACCGTGCGTGCTTCAGCGCAATGTCGTCAACCAGCACTCGCTCAGCGTTATACCAGCCGTGAAAATCAGCGGCGCAGTCTCTCAACCAGAACGCCACCAAGTGCGGCGACAGCTCGAGCGCTGCCTGCGAAACTAAAGCCGGGAACTCGGCCAGACGCTGCATGAGCGCGAGCTCTGACGGTGCCTGTAACAGGTCAACAGATGCCCCATGTAATTGTTCCGTGGACAACCCAGCCTGGGACAGCATCGAGCAAATGCGGGCGTGTGCGTATTGAATATAGTAGACAGGGTTTTCTTCGCTTTGCGATCTAGCCAAGTCAACATCAAAAACAAACTCAGTATCAGCACGGCGCTGTATCAAAAAGAAACGCACCGCATCTCGACCAACCCACTCGATCAAATCACGCATCGTGACATAGCTGCCTGCACGCTTAGAGATCTTGACCTCTTCGCCGCCACGCATAACCTTCACCATCTTGTGCAATACATACGCAGGATAATCAGCCGGGATACCGAGGCTCAACGCTTGCAGCCCCGCACGTACCCGTGCAATGGTGCCGTGATGATCACTACCTTGAATATTGATGGCACGAGTAAAGCCACGCTCCCATTTTGTGACGTGATACGCCACATCCGGAACAAAATATGTATAGCCACCTTCGGACTTGCGCATGACCCGGTCTTTGTCATCGCCCGTTCCCAGCTCGGTGGTGCGCAACCATAACGCACCCTCGCTTTCATAGGTGTGGCCGCTAGCAACCAATTGATTGACCGTATTTTCTACGCGGCCCGAGGTATACAGCGAGCTCTCGAGATAGTAGTGATCAAACGCCAAGCCAAACGCCTGCAAATCTAAATCTTGCTCATGCCGTAAATACGTAACAGCGAAGCGACGAATGTTATCCAGATCATCAAGATTGCCATTGGCGAGCACCGGCTCACCATCGCTTGCGTTGGCACTCGCCTTCGCAACAAATTCTTTCGCGATGTCAGCGATGTACTCACCCTTATAGCCATCTGCGGGATAGTCCGATGAGTCTGTGCTGACGCCTTGGGCGCGTGCCTGGACGCTAATAGCAAGGTTTTGAATTTGATTGCCGGCGTCGTTGTAATAAAACTCACGACTCACCTCAAAACCGCTTGCATCAAACAGGCGGCAAAGTGCATCACCGAGCGCAGCCTGGCGCGCGTGACCAACATGCAACGGGCCTGTTGGATTCGCGGAGACGAACTCAACCAATACTTTTTGATCTTTGCGTGGAGCGCGACCGTACGCATCGCCAAGCTGCGCGATCAGCGGCAACACTGCACCGCGCGCAGCATGGGTTAGCCTGAAGTTTATAAAGCCTGGGCCCGCTAGCTCAGCTTGCGCGATAATGGCTGTCGCGTTGGGATCGCCCATTAGCGCATCAACGATGGCCTGCGCTAATTCGCGCGGGTTGCGTTTTGCTGGTTTGGCGAGTTGCATCGCAACGTTGGTAGCGAGATCTCCGTGCGCAGCAACTTTTGGGCGCTCAAGGATAATCGTTGGTTCTGCCTCAGGCAGAACGCCGGCTACAGCCTTTTTGAGGCAAGAAATAAGTGTGTTTTGTTGCTCGAGGAGCATGGGCGTAATAGACGACAGGTTGAAGCCTCAAATCATAGCCTGAATTATGGTTTACATTGACTCAACACTTAATAAAGGAGTCGCAATGCTTGTTACCTTTAGCAGCAAGGCTGGTGCGGATGTCCTGATGCTGTCCCAGCATGCCAAGCCACTTTTAAAAATCATCGGCAAACTCGATGGCCCTGAGCTTGAAACCCGTGGGGTATGGATGCCCGAGCAGCTCGGCGAAGCTATCACTCTGCTCGAGGCCGCCATCGCGCAAGAAAAAGCAGCGAATACGGACGAAGATCCAGATGAGCCAATTCATCCGCTCGCTCAGCCTGTCAGCCTACGCCAACGGTCCTTTACCTTGCTTGATCTATTTCGACGTGCGCAACAAAAAAAGCTTCCTGTTCTATGGGAAGCCAGCTCCGCTTGGTAACTTGGGGTCAGTAAGCCTGATCAAATAGCGATCTGAAGTCGGCAACCGTTGTGTGGCGTGGGTTCCAGCGGTTGTAGTTTGCCGCAAAGCACGCTTTTGCCATGTCATCAAAGTACTCTTGCTTGGCACCCACATCGCGCAAGCGCGCAGGGATCGACAAGTCCGCGCACAAGGCGGTGATGGCGTCTACGGCCGCATGTGCTGCCTGCAGCGTGGGTAACCCCTGAACCGGACAACCCATTACCTCGGCGACACGCGCGAATTTTTCAGGGACTGCCAGCAAGTTGAACTTTGCAACGTGTGGCAAACATACGGCATTCGACAATCCATGCGACAAGTGAAACTCTGCGCCGACAAATCGAGCCATACAGTGCACGTTACCCAGGCCCGTCTGACCAAACGTAATCCCCGCCAGCGCAGATCCACACAACATATTCATCGCAGCGGTCGTGTTTTGCCGATTCGCCACAAACTGACGGATATTCCCCGCTAACAAGGCCATCGCTTGCAAATTAATCGCGTCGGTCATGAGATTCGATCCGAGCGAAATATACGACTCAAACGCGTGCACAAAGGCGTCAATACCTGAATGTGCTGCAACGTGTGCCGGTACCGTCCGCAAGGCCAGAGGATCAAGAATCGCAAACGGCGCTGGATTTAGCGACGCATGACGAATCGACATTTTGAGATTTTTCTCAGTGTCGGTAATGACACAGGAACCTGAGACCTCTGAGCCCGTTCCCGCTGTTGTCGGGATCGCAATCAAAGGAAGGGCAGGGGTCGAAAACTTTTCGATTCCCTCGTAATCATGAATTCGCCCACCATTTGTAGCGAGGATACCAACGGCTTTCGCAACATCGATGGTGCTGCCACCACCGATTGCCAAGATCACGGTCGCCTTGTGCGCGTGACAAACTGCAAAGGCTTTCTCAGCCGTGTGTGCACTCGGATCAGGCTCAATCTCAGTGAATAGTGCCGTCGATACGTCCGCTTCCTGCAACAGGTTTGCAATGCCAGCGTAGAACTCACTTTTGAGCAAAGCTGCATCCAGCGCAATGAAGATGCGCTGGCATGCGAGCTTGGCAATCACGTCAGCAATTTTCTTATATGAGCCCTCGCCCATATAAATCGTCGTCGGACAAAAAAAGCTGGTGATCATATGCTTGCGTTAAACGTCGAGGTTGGCAGCTTGCAAAGCATGAGTTTCGATAAATGCACGGCGCGGCTCAACGTTGTCACCCATTAGCGTTGTAAAGATTTCATCCGCGGCAATCGCGTCTTCAATCTGCACACGCAACAAGCGACGCACCGTTGGGTCCATCGTAGTCTCCCACAACTGGGCTGGGTTCATTTCACCCAGACCCTTATAGCGCTGCTTGCTCACGTTACGCTCAGCCTCTGAACGCAACCATTGCATCGCCTCGCGGAAGTCGGCAATCATCATCTCTTTGCGTTTTTCACCCTCACCGCGTGCAACCATTGCGCCCTTTCCGATCAAGCCCTGGAACGTTGCGGCAGCACGTGCCAAGATGGCGTAGTCTGCACCACGCACGAAGTCATGATCAAGCACGGTGACACGCACGTTGCCATGATGTTTGCGACGTACGATCAGACGATATTTTTCTGCGCTCTGATGGAACTCTGCCACGACATCGACCTGATGCGGTAACAAAGGATCTTGTAGGCCGGCGTGCAAGCGTTTAGCTGAAGCCTCAGCCTGCTCTTGTGTGTCGAGCTCAACCGTTGCTCCGCCCACAATGGCAGACAGCGTACGCTCATCCATGAAGCGGCCAAGACGGGCGATCACGCCACCCGCCATCACATACTGCTTGGCAAGTTCTGCTAGCGCATCACCGGTAATCGCTGCTGCACCCGCCTGTGGAACAAGCGAAGCCTCTTTAAGAGAGAGTTGCAACATGTAGCTAGACTCTTCAACTTCATCTTTCAGATAGCGCTCATCTTTACCGGCCTTCACTTTGTAAAGCGGTGGCTGTGCAATATAGATATAGCCACGCTCGACAAGCTCAGGCATTTGTCGGTAGAGCAGCGTCAACAACAGTGTTCGAATGTGCGCACCGTCAACGTCAGCATCGGTCATGATAATGATTCGGTGATAGCGAAGCTTCTCAACGTTAAAGTCGGGTCCAATACTGGTTCCGAGTGCAGTGATCAAAGTTGTGATTTGCTCGCTCGAAATCAATTTATCGAAGCGTGCTTTTTCAACGTTCAAGACTTTGCCGCGCAAGGGCAAAATAGCCTGGAACTTGCGGTCGCGTCCTTGCTTAGCCGAGCCACCCGCAGAGTCTCCCTCGACGATGTACAACTCGCAAAGTGCTGGATCTTTCTCTTGGCAATCTGCGAGCTTACCTGGCAGGCCTGCACCTTCCAGCACGCTCTTACGTCGGGTCATCTCGCGAGCTTTACGCGCTGCTTCACGCGCACGCGCCGCCTCAACAACCTTGGCGCATAACGCTTTTGCATCAATCGGGTTTTCTAACAACCATGTTTCAAGCGTGCGTGCGACAGCCTCTTCGACAGCAGGACGCACTTCGCTCGAGACCAACTTATCTTTTGTCTGACTACTGAATTTAGGCTCAGGTACTTTGACCGACAACACGCAGGTTAAGCCCTCGCGCATATCATCGCCTGTGGTTTCAACCTTGGCCTTCTTAGCCATTTCGTTGTCGCCAATGTACTTATTCAGGATGCGGGTCATCGCTGCGCGCAAACCAGTTAAGTGCGTGCCGCCATCGCGCTGTGGAATGTTGTTGGTGAAACAAAGGACCTGCTCGTTGTAACCATCATTCCATTGCATCGCGACATCCACACCCACTAGAGTGCCGCCAGCGGTCGAGTCCGTACTGACTGAAAACACGTTCGGATGCAATACAGTTTTGCTGCGGTTGATGTATTCGACGAAGCCCTTGCAACCGCCCGAGAATGCAAAGTTCTCTTCTTTGCCTTGGCGCTGATCGATCAGTCGAATTTTGACGCCATTGTTCAAGAACGAAAGTTCGCGCAAGCGCTTAGATAAAATTTCGTAGTGGTACTCGACATTATTAAAAATATCGGTGTCCGCTAAAAAGTGAACTTCGGTACCGCGATTTTCTGTTGTACCTGTCACAGCCAAAGGTGCAACACGCTCACCCTTGCGAAACTCCATTTCATGCACCTGGCCATTGCGACGTATCGTCAACTTCAGCCAGGACGACAATGCGTTCACGCACGACACACCAACGCCGTGCAAGCCACCAGAAACTTTGTATGAGTTTTGATCGAACTTACCGCCCGCATGGAGCTCCGTCAAAACGATTTCAGCCGCACTACGCGCAAACTCATCATCTTTGTGAATATCGGTCGGGATACCACGACCATTGTCTGTCACAGAAATCGAGTTATCGCCGTGGATCGTTACAACGATGTCGTCGCAATGACCAGCCAAGGCCTCATCAATCGCGTTGTCGACGACCTCAAACACCATATGGTGCAGGCCGGTACCGTCCGATGTATCGCCGATATACATCCCAGGACGTTTACGAACCGCCTCAAGACCTTTAAGCATCTTGATCGAATCGGCACCATACGCATCATTGTCTGGTGAGTGCTGGCCTGATAGTTCTTTATTTTCTGACATGTCTAGATCCGCATTGGCATGACGACATATTTAAATGATTCGTCGTCAGGCAGAGTAATAAGGGCTGATGCGTTCGCGTCTGGCATGACAGACCAGCGAATCGTTTCAGCTTTGACGTTGGCCAAGAAATCTAGCAAATAGCTGACGTTGAACCCAACATCTAAAGCCTCGTGACCATAATCAATATCGATTTCTTCTTGCGCTTCTTCTTGCTCGGCGTTGGTTGAAGAAATCTTCAACACATGTTGTGCGAGCTGTAGGCGCACACTGCGAAACTTGTCTGTCGTCAAAATCGCGGCGCGCTGCAAGCAGCCCTGCAGAACTTCGCGCGATACGTCAAAGTGACGCGTGTAGTTAGTTGGGATGACACGATTGAAGTCTGGAAACTTTCCCTCAACTAATTTAGACACTAATTCGACGTGTCCAAATGAGAAACGAATTTGTCCTGGTGCCACATCAATGGTCACCGGCTCTTCGCTGTCATCTAACAGACGTTGCATTTCCAAGACTGTCTTGCGTGGCACGATGACTTCATGTTTGGCGCTAATGCCCTCTGCTGGGGTCGAGCTATGCGCAAGTCTGTGTCCATCTGTTGCAACTGCGCGCAACATACCTGGCTCAAACACGAGCAACATACCGTTCAAGTAATAACGGATATCTTGTTGTGCCATGGCAAAGTGCGCCATGTTGAACAAATGCTTAAGCGTTTTGCGCGTTAAGGTTAACGAGACGTCCCAGCGTGTTGGCTGCGTCATCGTCGGGAACTCTGTCGCTGCCAAGGTCTGCAGCGAAAACCGGCTCTTGCCTGACTGCACTGCCAGCTTTCCGCTCGCTGTCGACAGTTTGACGTCGCCCGTGTCAGGCAGCGCGCGCAAAATATCAACCAGCTTACGCGCTGCAACTGTCAATGATTCGGTTTCAGCGCCCACACCAAAATCAGCGTGCGTGGTGATTTGAACCTCTAAGTCTGTTGCAATAAAAGAAACGCGGTTGGCTTCTTTGCGCAGCAAAATATTGGCGAGAATCGGCAAGGTGTGCCGACGCTCGACAATACCGGCTACGGTTGAAAGCGGCTTGAGCAGCGCGTCGCGTGGGGTCTGTACAAGTTGCATGGATTATCCCTTTAAAGTTTGTTCAAGCACATGCAGCGTATGGTTCAGGTCTGCCTGTTTGGCGCGCAAGTCCGATATCTTGCGTACCGCGTGCAAAACAGTGGTGTGGTC
>JACCEE012165926.1_pt1 | contig 30525 bp, 26 predicted proteins | sample 7449931 | NCBI WGS metagenome assembly JACCEE01 (sample SAMN15323457, study PRJNA562643) | freshwater metagenome | isolation source: river surface water | place: USA:Blue River Watershed | collected 2017-08-19 | reverse complement strand
ATGATGGTGATGATGGTGATGATGGTGATGATGGTGATGATGGTGAAGATGGTGAGGATGAAGATTACGAGGATGACGACGAAGACGAGGAAGATTATGAAGATTACGAGGATGATGACGAGGAAGATTACGAGGATGACGACGAGGATGAAGACGAAGACGATCAAGAGAATGAAGATAACGAGAAACAACTAAATATAAAAACAGAATTAGACAACGATGATGATGAGGATGATGAGGATGATAATGAAACAACAGATCCACAAGAACAATTTATAATGGTGTTCTAATCAACCGATACTCACGTTTTAGAAGAAATGCATACATTTTCGTTGAACGTGAAAATCGGCGTTGGATTATCCATTTTCGACACAAACGCTGAAAGATACGCAACCAAAATGTTTTATAAATCGCAACCATTTCATCCCCGGGTTGTAACATGAGCGGTTCTATGATTTCAACCGTAGCATTATAAAATTTTGAAAGTATCGACGTTGTTTCACATAACGATCGTGATGAAAAGTCAAAGGTGTATAAACAAATATAGTGATCTTTTATTTCAGGAGAGCTTGTATTCGAATCAAAACCATGAATCGTTGGATTAAATTTTTGGCACAGTCCTATTTCATATCTACTCATATACGAAGTTGCGAACACAAATATGAAATAATTACAAATATAAATCAATTTACTATCTTTTGGAATTATTATATTCTTAAAATATATATTATCATTCGTGACTTTTAATATATATTATGTCATCTTTCATTAGCAAGTTATTTAATACGCCATTTTTACAAAACAAGTTTGTTCTGTATGTCAGCTTATTTGTCGTATTAGTAACGATTGTGCGTCATATCTCAAACCGTAACACGAATGCGGTTGTTTTAATGGCGTTAATCGGCCTAGTTACATCTTACTTTAGTAAAAATATGATTATTATTTTATTGACAGCATTTTCAACTGTTTTTGTTCTTGAAATTCTTGGTTATCAAGGAGTCATGGAAGGAATGAAGAATAAGAAAAAGGACGGAGAAGGCGAGACAGAGACAGAGACAGCACAAGAGACGAGCGGAGAGACGGAAGGTGATTCTGGAGCCGCCGCAGATACCGAAAAGAAATCAAATGAAAAAAAAACCGAGAAGAAAGAAGGCAATCAAACATTAAATTCTAAGAAAGAGCCTACAAAGAAGAATAAACAAGGTATGACTCCTCTATCTCCCGCAAGCTATGACGGTGAAGAACATGACGATGGTGAGAACGCACATGGCGCAAAAGAAGCAAATCGTATTGACTATGCTTCCACCCTAGAACAAGCCTATGATAATATTGAAAACATAATCGGTGAGGAAGGTGTTCGCGGTTTGACCGACCAAACAAAATCACTCATGAACCAACAGAAGGAACTCATGAATAACATGAAAGAAATGGGTCCTCTCTTAAAATCAGCGGAAGGGTTCATGGCTCAACTCACAGGTAATGGAGGAATTAAAGGAATCACCGATATGTTGAAAGGATTCGCAACACCTGGCGGCAGCAAGAAATAAACGATACTTAAGGTATCAGCAGTAATATCGTATTTTATTAGCGCCATTTATAGTCATAGTAAAATATACAAAGGGTTCGCCGATATATAAACAGTCAGTATATTGTAGTGCCCTCTTCCAATAATCCCAGTCTTCCTCTAGTGGAACAATATGTTGTTTTCCGGTTTTTTTTACAATCGAGTGGTGTATGATAACAGAAGAATTCGCAATATGGTTATGTTTAGTAACTATTTCTAGGTTCAATATTTTATTTTCACGTTCATTCTCGTTGTGAATACAAATTGTATTAAAATCAAGTTTATCCATACTGATAGATCGATGGTCAATCATATACATGTTCGTTGTTGAAAACAACATGTCGCTCTTTTTCATCGTCTCTAACTGTTTTTCGATTTTGGTTTCAACATAGAAATCATCATCATCTAGAAAAGCGATCCATTCTCCTCTCGCTATTTCTAATCCATGATTACGTGTCATTCCTTGTGCGGCGGATACATTATGTTTTACACGCATATTCACCGGTAAATGAATGACTGTGGTCTTTTCGTATTTTTCAAGTTCGCCGGAATAATATCGTTGATCAGTTGAACAATCGTTGATCACGATGATTTCAACATTTTTATATGTATTCGCAAGCACACTTTGAATACTATGATTTAGCAGTTCGTAACGATTATAGCTCGGTATAATGACGCTTACTAGACCCTGTATGAATTCACTTGATTCTTCATGTGACATATCGTAAGCAAATAATAAAATATTATAAAACAGCTTTATATTTATATCATGATTCAAAAAATAAATAAACACATATAATAATAACAACAAGTTTTCGCGGTTGGTATTATTGTTTATTTCTAATATGGTTCGTAAATGTCCGCCTGGTGTATTTTGTTTTGAAAATGTAACACTCGTTGTAATATCGGTCATCGTAATCGGTATTGCGATTTATGCGCATTCGCGGTTTTTTGGCCATTCCCACCACCAACACGGCTATGGTCATGGTCATGGTGATGGTCACGGCCCACACGGTCACGGTCCTGTATTGATCGCATCTACCGACCCATTATCCGATTCATTAGATTTCGGAATTGGCGGACCATCATCTAACCAAGATGTATTATTAAATCCATATGTCCCCCCTCTTCGCGATAATTCGGTTGGCGCAACCCGCCCTATTTATGATATTCGTGGTGGTGTTGAAACAATACTTTATGGTGGTATGGACACCTACGGCGGCAGTGGTGGTGGTGGTGGTGGCGGCGGCGGTGTTCGTGTAAATGTTCCAACTCGTTCAGTCGATACTACATACCGCCAAGTCGGTATTCTTACTCGCAATGGCGGTGGTGGAGGCAGCGGTAGCGTTCCGTCATCTACATCCTCTCAGGAAACGATTCTTCCGTTGATTGGTCGCCCCCTCTTTACAAACCGCGACTAATAGCAGTTTTACACACTGAGCGATAAAAACAACGCAATCAAGTTGCCGATTACAGTAAATGGCAAAAGCGGCACAAACGAATACGGTTGTAATAATGTCAGCACTGGTGACATCGTATATGTCGAAGGATATAATGACTCATTCCGGGTGACCGCTTACGATAGTGCCTCACTTCGTTATTTACCATTTTAGTCATAACTATTTTTTAGAAGCTAGCTGTACCGCACTCGTTGCTGCTGCGGTTGCGGCTATTTCTGCGGCAAGTTTTCTACTATATTCAAGTTCTTTTTCATGCTCTTTATATTCTTCTGCCTTTGCTTTTGCTTTCTCTTCAAGTTTTGCCATATCTTCCTTCGCGTATAATGTCATAACCTTATCGAGGGTATCATCGACGGACGTGTATGAACCAGTTTTTGGCTGTATTTTGGTATTTTCACCTCTCTTGAATATTCTCGTGGATGCTTGTGGTTCGGGAATATATTCATCACTCGCTGTACCCCAACCCATAAAATGAACTAGATTTATATCTTGAAGGTCTTTAAATATAAATCGTCGTATCAAATATGCCTTATACGCATTACCCAGCGAATCTATCGCGTCGATTTCTTCGATTTTTTCTTTCTTTAAAGGCAATACGTTTGGATTTACAGATGGCATAGGCGCACGTTGTGGTCCTGTGGTGCTTGGTGTTCCTTCTTCACTCTTGCTCGTTGTAGCAGTAGCTGCCTCACCCTCACCGGTTTCCTTAACCGCTGGTTTTACAGGTGATTCTTCTTTCGGAGTCTGTGATCCTGTGCCTGCGTTCGCCTCCGCATTCGCCCCTGCGTTCGCGCCCGTTTTTGTCTCTTCATTCTTTTTCGAAGTTTCGCCTTCATCTTTATTTTCTTTTTCTTCACTTCCGCTTGATCCAACTTCTCCTATTTTCGATAACTGTTTCCCAAACCCGCCCATGTTACTCGCGTTATCGAGTGTTTCCGTTTTTTTTGTAACGATTTTTCCATCTTCTTCATATGTTTGAGTACGTGACAACTCATAAAATGACGGGGACTGACTATCGAACCGTAAGCAATCGCCATTCGACCCACCCGGACCGTGCCCCAATAAATTCAATAACTTAAAGAATTCCTTTGTAACACGAGGAGGAATACTACCCGTTTTATCATCAAAGAATGTCTGCATCTGCGTGAAACCATACAATCTCTCGGATCCGCTAATCTTATATGAAAACCCAAAGACCTTTTCTTTAAAATCATCATATCCATCTGATTTCGCAAATTCAGGATTTTGTAATAACGAAGTCAGCATACGTAGAACATCAAACGCTGTTTGTTTGCTCTTTTCATTCTCGTTTTCAAGATTTATTCTCACCATCTCGAGAGATTTCTTGAGTGTCTGAATCGATACAACCTTGCAGCCTAAGCTTAAATTAACAATATATGTATTTGATTCATCAACCACTACTTTTGCTTCTGGATCACTATTATTTCCACTAGCGACTTTTTGAGCGTCTTTCTTCAACTCATCCGGTGTCATCGGAGCGATTTGTAACCTGAACTCCGACATATCAATCTTATTATCTCGGTCGATATTTGTTAATTTCTTTACCGTATTGATTGAATCTGGTTTAGCATCTGTTTCTTTTCCTGTAATTTTATACAACCGATTTGAATCAGATAATGATGGAATAGGCGCCGCATTTGGATCATCTTGTAATAATCGCACTTTAATCGAAGTATCCTTTGAATCCGGTAATATTTGTCCTTTTTCACCTGTATAAATAAATACACCAGGATCGCTGTTGCCATATAATTCGCTGTTGGCAATACCAATAACGTCATTTGCTTTCAAATATATTTTTTGTTTATTTTCATATACCTTTTTGATATCTTGTGTAAATTTACCGTATAAAATACGGCGTAGGTCGAAAATACTTGTATCATTCTTATTGAGGGCCTTGTCGGCCGATTTAAGATGAATTTGAACATAATACGGCAACCCTTTTTGAATTAAAAAGCTTACTAGGTCATAAACCTTCGTTTTGTCATTACATTCATGTTCTTCCATACCTATGCTTACATCTCCTTCGATTTCAGGTCCTAGTCGAAATGGTGGTTTTTTTACCGCGTCTTTGGATTTCGGGTTTGATGAAGTTCCATCATTATTATCCTTTGTTGTTGTATCTGGTGTTGTCGTTGTTTCTGGCGTTGTCGTTGAAGTTGGTTCAATAGAAGTTGTTGGCGTGTTCGCATTTGTCTCATTATTTGCTTTACCGCGAAGTTCGACATTACCATTATCATTTTTCAAAGGCGAATCCTTCGAAGATTGTTGTTGTTTCAATACAATTTCAACTGCTGCCGTAGCAGCCGCTGTCACCGCAGCTTGTAACATTTCAGGTGAGAGCCCACTCGTTATCTCACCACCAACCTGTTGGCGTTTCTTTCGTTTGTCCCTTCGTAATTTCCGATACTTTTCTTTGATTTCACGTATTTCATCATCAGACACGTATTTTTTCAACGTGCGATTCACGACTTTTGGCGTGTTTTTTGTGATTATACTTCCACTTCTACGATGCCGACTTTGTCTAAATGTGGATCTTCGTGCCGATGCCTTATGCTGTTTTTTCCATCTTCGAACACTTTGATGTTGTTGCTTACGTATCTTTCGTATTCTATTTCGTGATAATTTCATCCAGTTCCATATACATAATTTATATATAATATTATATATAGAAATACACATATTACGTAAAAAATATAGATAGATATGTCTCGAGATGCGCCAGTTAATTTAACATCGGATGTTATGCGGAAAGAAGACCGTCAATGTTCATCAACATGTAACTATTCGTATCAATATAACACAAGCACATGTAATGTGTTTCATAAAGGATCTTACTTACGCATTCCATATGATAGCGGAAGTGGCGGGATTTATCCTGCGAGATATAATGGTGTTGATTATAAGGTCGAACACATCCATATTCATCAACCGTCATTACATCGTTATGACGGCGCTCTAGCAGACGCGGAAATCCTCGCGTACCATTCTAGCGCAGATGGTCGGAACTTAATCGTCAGTATCCCAATCAATATTGGAAATGGTTCTGGCAAACAAAGTTCCGATATCATGAATACCATATTACAGAATTTACCTAGTCGATCTAGCAGCGGGGGCAAGTATATATCTGATGTGAATAACTTCAATTTAGGCAACCTTATTCCGAAAGAGGGGTTTTTTACGTATGTCGGTCGGCATTTATTACCTCAGCACACCGGTGTATATAACTATATCGTTTATCACAAGAAAGACGCGATTCTGGTGTTTCGTGATTCGTTGGCGAGTTTAACCGACTCATCGAGAGATTCTGCGATCACCAAGACAGGGCCTATCAGCGAAAATAGAATGCCGAAAAACATGTATTATTACAATAAACGCGGCGCCAATAACGCCAAGGGAAACGGCGATATTTATATCAAATGTAATCCAACCGGTGAAGACGGGACCGTTTTATACCAACAATCTGCGAATAACGGTGAGCTTGGAAGTTTGGCTGAGTTGGATTTAAATAAATTTGGATTGAATTGGGAAACCATATTACAGAACGACATTTTTCGAACGCTCATCGGCACACTTGTTGGTCTTGTCATCGCAGCAATCTTATTCTATATGTTCCGGTTTATTTTTAACCGCATCGGAAATCGTGTGAGCGGTGCTGGTGAAGTAGTTGGTCAAAGCGGTGGTGGTGTAGGTCGCGGACCTTTAAATAACTTTGAAACGTTTTGGTAGGAAACTTGTTTTGTCTTTGATACATATTCATTACAGTATGTATCAACGTTACTACGACAGGGTTGTTAGATCGGGCCGGTATAGTCTGGTTCAACCGCACCATGAAGTTCGCCAAGAACGGGCTGGAATGAACCGCCATCCGAGAGACCCGCGTTTTCGTCATTTGGAGAGATCACCACTAAGCTATCCACCAGCTCCTCTTCGAGTGTCTTCACCGGCGCGGGGTTCATCGCAGTCATAACTTGTTGCTTCTTCTCTTCCGTCGGAGAGAATGTCTCGATACCATAAACACCGGTCACGCGACTAGACCTACGAATGAATTCATAAGCGGCCAAAAATCCTAAAATACCGACAACCGGGTTCGTGCTTAAAAAGAGGGTTATCGCAAGGATAACAACAACGACCTGGCCAGCGGTGCTTTCGGCGTATTGTGCGAGAGCCGGAGGAACAGAAGGCGTGAAAACAATATACAAAATCAAAAGAACAAAGATCACCATTTCATGTTGTTTCTCTTGACGCATCAAAGTGCGAAAGGTATCCATTTGCTTATTATATATAAAAGAGATAGAATGTTATTAATATTAGAGAATATATTATTCTAAAACTAATATCATATAGAATTGAAATCTCTCGAACAATCTATTTCATAACTACACCCATCAAACAAAATATGGCCGTTGTTGTTTCTGCGTCAGCTGCCGTTTCATATTATGGACCTCGTGGATATACGCTTCTCAAAGAATGTATGGACGCCGATGATTTGAAGTTGCTGAGAGATGAACTCACGGTCGGCGCATATGTTCCTAAAGCACCTGTTCAACCGCCTAAATTCCCAATCTACCGCGAATGCTCCAAAAAGATATATATTCCGCGGTTTTATGGAACAAAAATATACGGTCTTCCCGAAGAAACACGAATCCCCCCTGGCACCAGCGTAAGTGATTCTCTCGTATTCGCGGGAGAGATGCGTGAATATCAGAACGTCATCGTGGATAAATACATTCATCAGGTGACGCGGCCTGAAAATGCAGGAATGGGTGGTGGCGGGCTACTCGATGTCGATCCAGGAAAAGGAAAAACGGTCATGGCTCTAAATATAATCTCTCGACTTCGGATGAAAACTCTCGTTATCGTTCATAAAAGTTTCCTTCTGAATCAATGGATCGAGAGAATTCAGCAGTTCTTGCCTGCCGCACGCGTCGGAATGATACAGGGGCAAATCGTAGATATCGATGATAAAGATATTGTCATCGGGATGCTTCAATCACTTTCGATGAAGGAGTATCCGAGGGATTTATTCGATACGTTTGGTCTCTCCGTCTATGACGAATGTCACCATATGTCTGCAGAAGTGTTTTGTCGGTGTATGATGAAAGTCGTGACGAAATATACGTTGGGGTTGTCAGGTACGATGGTCCGCAAAGATGGTCTTACAAAAGTGTTCAAATATTTCCTCGGTGATGTGGTTCATAAAGAGAAAAACGACACGACGAGCCACGCGGTGGTTGTGAAAGGGATACAATATAAAGTAGATGACGCCGAATTCAACGAAACGGAATACGACTATCGCGGCAATCCGAAATTCAGCACGATGATTTCTAAAGTATGTAATTACAATCGACGAAGCGAATTTATATTGGATGTCCTTCAGAATGAGCTCAAGACGAACCCTGATCAACAAATCATGATATTGGCACATAATCGGTCGTTGTTGGAGTATTTCCATGATGCGATTGAACATCGTAAAATCGCGACGGTGGGTTATTATGTTGGTGGAATGAAAGAAGCCGCGCTGAAATTGAGCGAGAGCAAGAAGGTCATTATTGCTACATATGCGATGGCGTCGGAGGGGTTGGATATTAAGACTTTAACTACACTTATTATGGCGTCGCCGAAAACGGATGTTTGTCAATCGGTGGGGCGGATCCTGCGTGTGAAACATGCGGCGCCGCTTGTCATCGATATTATCGACCCTCAGGATGTATTCCGCAGCCAGTGGCTTAAACGACAGACCTATTATATTAAACAGAAATACCGTATTATTATGACAGATACGGAGGGGTATTACAAAAACGCATGGACGGTGAAATACCAGCCACCGGCGGCGAAAGCGAATAACGCAAAGGCCAGCAGACTTGAAGAAGACGAAGAAGCAGCGTTGGCTGATGCTGACATTATTGAAATTGATGAAGAGACGGGAAATCTCTCGGTGACGACAGAAGTAAGCACAAAATCTAGGATGAAATCAACCATTCCGAAGACGAATGGGAAATGCTTGATTCAGTTAGTGGAGTGAAAAATTGAAAATAAAAAGGCGCAATTATCGGATTACACTACCTAGATTACTACATAACATAAAATGAATATTAAACAAGCAATTCAGTTTATACTTTCAATTGAGAATTTGCGAAGCAAACAAGATTTGGATATATGGTGCGGTGATATGGGACGGAAAAAACTATATCTATATGTTGAACGTTTAGCACCGGATCATTGGAAGAGAATCACAACGCCAGAAAATAGTGTTAGGTATTGTTATCAAGAAATGTTAGAAGGATATAAAATTTACCATTAAATTACATGACCGGATGGCAGCTATTGTAAGCGGTATAAGGTGCTGGATTTGCTAAAGCAGTTGTTGAAGGCCCGACATCTGTTCCAGCCCCTCCAATCGAATAAGCCGCATTTGCGAAACTACCGCTGCTACCGCCTTGTTGGCGAAATGATGTCCGACGACATGTTTTTGATTTTTTACAGCATTTGTGCTTACAGAATCTGGAGTGGCGACGAACACCACCAACACCAATAATAATATCACACTTACACTTTTTACATTTTGTCACGCGACGGTTACGACGATAGCTGCGACGACGCGAGGCGGACGACGACGACTTCTTACGGCGGGTTGAACCACCTGTAGTAGGAGCAACAGAATTTATACCAACAGTTACTGGCGCGTATGAACCACGCGCATGAGCGCTATCAGAGTCGGCAACACCAGGATTGAATGAATAAAATTGACTCATACCGCCACCGCCTTGAACGAACGCACGACCGCCTTGACCTTCATACATATTACCCGTTCCGTTTTGGGGAATATCTTTACTTGACAGAGCGATACCGGAATTATGTTCAGCGAGAGGATTTGAACGCAAATATGACATTATATTCTATGATATAATGTGATATTTGTATTTGCGAAGAATCGCAAGTTATTACAGCGCTTACGACCTGTAGTTCTTGTTCGTGCGCCTACGGCAGAAAGAACGCTTCGCACCACGAGCATACTTACAGCTTGCACGAAGCTTACGGCTGTTACATTTCTTTTGTGATTTTGACCGGCAGGGAGATGAACGCAACCGTTCTAAATACTTTGATGGGTCTTTGATCGAAAACGGTTTGACCCGCTTAATTTTCTGTCCGCTGATTGGCGCAGAAGGTTGAAGATTCATATGATGATTTTTCAACATGATTTTGCGCTTGGCGCCGCCATTAAGAGGCTCTTCGGGTTGCATATTTTGAATGAATGAATATATATACACGTAGATAATATTATTTATTATGTCGGTCAAATAAATCATCTACAATCAAGTGGATTTCGGGTTGGTTCGATACCGATAAAACTGGATCTATATGCGTTTTCAACTCTTCTAAATGTTCGATACGTCTAATAACACGTCGGCCATCTATCATGATACACCGTGTTGGAATACCATACTCACTTTCAAACGGACGAGTGATATTTCGTAAAATGTAATCGAGCGCCACTTTATAGCTATACTTTGATGGTGGGATCGAACCTCGCGCCGAATCCGTGAAGTTATCAATATCAAACACTAATCCTTTCAGTATATTCTTATGCGCCCATATATGTTCGAACATTCGTCGTGAATTTTCGATTCCGTCGTTGGATATCTTGGTATAGACCCATAATGGAGTCAGTGATTCAATCGTCGGCATATCACATAAGTTACGCGCAATATATTCATTTCCGCCAAAACGGGTATTTTCGATGGTTAGCGTATGTTCATTTACTGCGCTCACTTGTCCGGGAGTTTCACACAACATGGAAATACGATAATCACGCATAAGAGATATTGTTTGTTGTGTCGAACGAATGGACAAGGCGTAACATGGGCGAATCGTTGGAAGTTGTCGTTTCCATTCGCGTAAAACCGGATTATGTGACGTACGAAATATTTGATGGAACGACATCGATGTAGAAAATACGGGCGGTTTCATAATAATAGAGATTCAATGCTACAATAAAGTAGTGTTTTACGTTTATGCTCATTTCATTCGATGATAATGATTCACATAACGAATCTCATGCTGTTTGGCTTGCTGCTGTGTAATAATTTCCTTCTTTGCGCTTACTTCTACCGGTACCCATTTACAGAATCGTTTATGAAACCGACATAACATAATACATTCCTTCGAAAGTGTAACATATTTGTCTGGTTCTGTGTTCTCAAAGTCGGCCTCGTCTTCGCTTTCTTCCATTGTATCAAGCCGTTCATTTTCACTAATGTTACGAAATAGACGATTCATAAAAACACTTGTTTTAAAGCTCGGAATAAGCGCAAAGTTATGAAAGATTGGTTCTACACTTTCAACGCCAGTACCACGGTGTCGATACGCATCCGGCATTACAAATAATTCATATATGTCATTTTGTAAATTTGGTTTCACGATAAACACCGCTTGAATATTCGTAAGCATTTCGTCAGAAGGGGGGGAAAATAATTGTTTCACCGGTTTTGGGGGTTGTGGTTGTGGTTGTGGTTGTGATTGCGATCGTTGTTGTGATTGTGGTTTGATTAGCAACGACGACGACGCCGTTGCCGATGATGATAGTAACGTAGGCGGATTAACGTATTTTTCATTATTACCGTCATTATCCCGAAACAATATCTGAAATATCTGTGTGCTTCGAATCGAACGATATTGTATCGAGTATATCTCATACGGAAGTTGCGACGCAATACGTTCGGCATCACGTTCAGTATTACATAATACCGGCAATCCAAATATCACACTATTCTCCTTCGTATATGAAATCTGGCGAATATTATGTTGGTAAAACAATTCTTCGCATAATGCGATATGACCAACGCCTGAAAGAGGCGGAATTGGATTTCCTTTACACCAGTAAATCGTATGAATCGAAAATAAAGGGGATTCCACGGTTTTACTACGAAACATTACACCGCCAAAAACAGTTCCATACACGAGTTCGCGGTCGAAGCAAGCATCGTAGATGCTGACTTTTCCTGGATACCAACCATTTTCCTGATAAAACTTACGAATGAACGGACGTTCGAGTTCATTCATGGCGCCACCTCTATTTCCATTTGGTTGATGATGATAAGCACGGCGATCATTCGGTCGTTGTATATCAATTATAACAAATATTCGGTTACGTTTCCATTCCGTAGCCCACGCAATACAGCGTTTTCCTTTTGGAAGAATAAAATATTTGTAATGATTTTGATTTTGATCCTTCGCAGCAGCATATTGTGTGTCGTTCTTATGAATAGACACTTCATAAGAAAGTCTTGTAGGCGGAAAATTCGATAGTAATGTATCGGAATCATTCTGATTTAATACATGCGCAGCTTGCCGAAATTCACGCTCGGTGAATGTAGTATTATAACGTTGATTATATTGATGCGATAACATTTGTCCGATGACTGCGTATATGTATATACCACTAGATGCCTTTAACTCGTTTCATAACTCGCTCGAAATAATGAGTCAGAATTTGATTTTGATTTCAATCCGATACCGCGTAAAAATGCTTTCAGGTCCGTTTTCATACTATTGCGGTCATCACTCATTGACTGTGATGTATTTTTCGGCGGGTCATTATAATTTTTCGGCAAGAGTCCAACTTCTGGTCCATCGCCAGTAATCCCCCCGACCACCGTTTCGGATTCATCTCCTCCTAAATTTCGACCCTTTTGTGAAAAATTGTTGTCTAAATTCTTATTTATTGTATCAAATAACGACTTGTATTTCTGTTTCGGGCAATGGATGAGGTCTTTTACTTTTGGCGCAGTTAGCGTTGTTTCAAAATAGATGTACAAATAATGTATAACTACAATTAAACTAATAGAAAAAAGAATATTTTGAATTAACCACAACATTACGAATAGTATATATTGTATTCATGTGTATATTACGAACATAATTTGAAGTGGTCGATAAACGATATTATATCGTCTTTACATGTTTTCGTTAATTTTTCCTTGTTTTTTTCAATAATACCGTTTTCGGTTGTGAAATAAAAATCAAGCACTTCATTTTCATTTTCATCCATAATAAAAACAAATGAATTCATCGATTTTGGATGAAGTTTTACAACTATTTTTGTGTATTGAATGAGGGTATGGTTCGGAGAAATATGCGAACCTGTCATCGTTCTGGTGTCAGCTTCCATGTTTCGGTTCGTCAATTTATAGTAACTTTCATCAACAAGTAGGGGCACTATAAAAGACTTATCAGGTTTTCCGGTTTCATCATTTGATACAATATTCAATTCGATCGTTGTGACATCCCCATCGACAGGAATTCGTTCCAATAGACGTGGATTTACGACTTCGCGGGCTATCATGTCGTTGTTATGCGCGTGTGTGCGTAAATGCGTTGATCTTGTTCGTGAGGCATACGCGATTTCATAAATCGCGTCTTCACTAATAATAAGAGTCTCGCGTTTTTTATATACAAAAAACAGTTCAGTTCCTTTTGGTCGAAGGCGCCCCTTCTCAATCATCCCATGTATTTTAGAATACATCTGATTCATTTCTTCTAATGTCGTATCCAGTAGAAAAATACGTGGTTCTGTCTGTTGATGTGTTTGTATCGAATGTGTAATCGACTGATTACGATAAATTGTGCTTAATCCAGATATCATCGTCGCTTGACGCGCATTTTGGTTTTTTCTTTGACTTCGGAACGTGCTCGTCATCGTATGTATATACGGCGTAATCTATATATATCGCGTGATCTATGTTTATATCACATCTATACCTTTGATAAACAATATAGAAATATGACAATAGTATAATACACCGGACATCATTAATCATTAATCATCATTCGTCATCCATGAATACGGCCAACGAACAGTCAAAAAAACTCAAAAAGAGTGCTACTACGATTGTTATTGTTTCAAAAACAGGAACCCTGACAGAAGTAATTGTTGAACCAGAAAATGAAACAACCTTGGACGAATTGACAATATTACTATCCAAAAAATGCGGCTATCGCAACCACAATGGATTCAGTTGTTATCATACTTATAAATATAAAAATAAGAAGAAGTTTAGTTTTTATGTTGATAATGAAGATGTAATCCCAAAATATATTTATGTCGATGTTTGGGCGAAAACCGACGGACGTGCCGGAAATGAAAATAAATATGAGATGCCGCCTCCGGTCGATGAAATTATCTACTATGGAAATATTGCGTTGGTTGCGCGCATAGATAAAGAACATGCTGTTAATTTGACCGCGACAATATGGAATGTGATCTATGAGCGATTATTTGGAGGGTTTGAAGACCTTGCTTCAACGGCTGTTGAAGATGAAAATGAGATCGATGAATTGGACCTCATCCCTGCTTATCAGAAAACAATCAACGGGTATTTAAAAGATGGGTTTGTCGTGGATGATGACAGCGACGATAAAACACCTCGTTGTCATACGTCGCGAAAATCGAAAAAGAGTCGCGGAAAAAAAAATAAATCAGAATCAACCGAAAGTGAATTCGTTACGGAAACCGAGACTGAATCGGAAACGCCGCCGTCTGATTCACCTAACGATTCAGATATAGATGCTGATGCGGATAACGTCGAAGTAGTAACAACTTCGAAAAAAAAAATCACAAAGGAAAATCAGAAAACATCCACTAAGAAGCCGATTGGAACAATTAAAAAATCAGCGTCGGCGTCGGCGTCTGGGTCGGCACATACGGGTATATCATCAACCAAATCTAAAAAAACGAAAAAGAGTTTGGACGATCCTCCCGTAGAACAAGAAAATGAAAAGGAATTAAGCGAGGAGGAATACATCTAAAAAATTGAATAAAGAAAACTATTCTACTTTATACAATACACCGCCATGTCGAATATTGAAGCTATTGCGTATCCGGACCAATTTCGCGCTGAAATCCGAAAGCGGATTATTGGTATTTTGGTGAATCATGAATCTCAACACGCGGTGAATGGTCCAGCGCCATCATGCGATGATATCGATACGATTTCCACGAATATCGAAAAAGGAATATTCAATTGGACGATTCAACACGCATCAAAGAACAACATCGTGAAAAAATGGTCAAACACGTTTTTCGTGACGCTGTACATCGACCGTTTGCGTTCGGTGTATATCAATTTGAAAAAACCAGATGTGTCAAGTGCGGTTCTGTCTGGCAACATTAAATCACAAGAAATCGCATTTATGTCGCATCAAGAGATATGTCCCGAAAAATGGAAAAAGCTGATCGAAGATAAGAAAATACGCGACAAACAAAAGTATGAACCAAATATCGAGGCATCTACGGACAACTTCACATGCAACAAATGTAAATCCAAGAAATGCACATACTACCAGCTTCAAACACGGTCGGCGGATGAACCGATGACTACATTCGTGACATGCCTGGAATGCGGAAAACGATGGAAGTGTTAAGTGGTTGAATAGCCGGAAAAAAATATAATAAACGTATAATACATCGGTATAGTAAAAAGATGTCAGATCATTTTTTTACTACATTCAACAACTATTTCAAATGCTGTTGGTGCCGCGATGGCTGTTGTTTTACTACTAAGAACGCAGATGAAAATAGCAAATCCAGCGGTGGATTTGGAAAAAGCGGAAGCGATACTAGTATTAGCACCGGTGATGGAAGTCCATATTCTTTTGATGACCTTTCAAATCCGCTATCGCCAATGACAACTTCATCGTCTGGTTCTTCAATCGACAGTATGTATAAACGGCCCAAATTCAAACCGTATGTTGGTATAATACCCGCACATTATTATAACGACTAGTAAAATTGATTCATAATTACAATCATTAGAAACTATTAGAATCTCGCGATAGTTGTGCTTGTGATGCGACCTCTGCGACTTGTCAGCCCAAAAGACCTTCAGCCAGGAAAAATGTACCTCATCCAAGAAAAACGTCCCGAATATGCTCACCTGAATAGCAAAGGTGTATTTATAAAAAATGAGTATCCGAAGTCGGTTCATTACTGCACGATGAGTCACTTTACAAATATCATGATAAGGAACAACATCTCAGCACAACACAACCTGACACTTCAAGATACATATTGGAATTATTACGAAGCCGATGCCGTAGAACGAGCTTATATCACCCAGGCGCTTCGCACGATTACTGGCGACCCAGACTTCATGTTTGATAATTATTGATCCCCTCCGTCTTGTGGAATGTCATTACAATATCTCTAAATCTTGAACTCGCCAATATTCAGAACCGCCATTCGGTAAAGGACGGCGAATGATGAATGGTGTTTTCTTTTGTTCGAGCTCTTTCACCGCAATCAGGTATCCATCTATCACTGTCGAGTCGATTTTAATAAATGCTGGCGATCCCTCATTCAGTTGTTTGGCTCGCTGTCCCAATATCCTTGTTTTTTCGTATTTCGTCATAATCGGTATTGTACGATGTAAATCATCCACGATCACCCCAGCACTATTTCGGACAACTCGCGCAAGAGTTTGAATTTCGTCATAATTATGTGACATCGACTCAGGGTGATATGTGTCAATATAACTTTCATGGACACTCCTCGTTAGTTTCTGAAAATATTCGCTGCTATCTCGATCATCATCCGAACTTTCGTCATCTTCATCATCATCGAACTGGATTCCATGAGGAACGCCCAATAACGTCATATCATCCTCCATGTTTTTTTTACGTCCGGATGCGGACGATGATGCTGTTCGCTTTTTCTTAGTTTTTCTCGTTTGCGCAGCAATACCACCTTCATCATCATCACCTTCACCTTCACCTTCACCTTCTTGCCCCCCTTCATCGCCGCTATCCGCTCCTGCTCCTCCACCAACGTCTTCATCTTCGGTTTCATCACTTTCATCACCACCAGAAGTAAGTGTTCCAGATGTCGAATCATCGTCGCTTTCATTTATTTCTGAACCTGCGTCGGCCGACTCCGCGTCGGATTCTTCTTCTTGAATATTCGGGGTATCTTCATTCTCGGAATCGGCGTCGGCTGATTCAGCACGCAACTGTTTTTTTGGCAAACTAGGTATTCCACTTGACATCATAAAGTGTATATATATATATTAATCACACTTTATTATGTTTCAATTTATTGTTGCTCTGTATTCCACACTTTGTCGCACTTCGCGCATAAATAAACATACTTAAGATTCGTATCGTCATAACGAACATATATGATTTCATTTTTCGATTTTTTATTATCTCCAGCACCACCGCCACCGCCCGCTGATGCCGATGCCGACGCATTACTCGGGCATTCGTCATTTGGACAACGTATCGTGTGAATACGAGGCAACGTCGGATCGTATTTGGTATATTTATTCACGACTTGAGAGAATGATTGTTGCGTAGTGGTATGTTTTACATTCACCTTTGATACACAAATGTTCTCCGCCGCAATCGTATTGTCAATATTCCCGCAGTTACGACAGTAATATTGGAGTTCATTCTCGGGAGTAATACTAATATAATACATGTTGGCGCATACAGAACAGAAATGCATTTGCTTCCCTTAAATATCGATTATCGACTATATTGTATAGATATACATTTATTTAATTTCAATTTAAGGCAGGCGCCCCACATTATAATACTTACATTACACGCATCGGCTCTATGGTGTGGCTGAACTGATCATATCGACTACACTTTTATATTCAAGCATAACTAGGTCATAAGCAATAACTGTATGAATACCGCCATACAACCCAATATATATAGATTTACGGTCGGGAAAACGTTTCAAACGTTCGGTCAAAATCTCTCGAATTCGTTCTTTATTCTCTCGAAATGTTGTAATCATAAACTCTTTAAAATCCACCACAAGTGACGGCTCGATAATGACATGAGTTGTCAGCTCCTTCAATAACGTCAAACATGCGAATTTATAATTATAATATTCAACCATTTGATGGTATGGAATAAAATCGCTGTGTTCTTTGCGAATTCCCGGTTCATGGAGAAGAGGTTCTTTATCTAACAACGACTGAAATGTCATTAACACTGAACGAATATTCTGACAACCCGACCATTGCTCTCCCCTCCATGTATTCACAATAGAAACACATACTTTTTGATTGGCATAAAAATTAGGATGAAAACGTATGTTTCCCGTATTCGTTATAAACTTAACCGCCGGTGGTGAATGCGGATAATTCGTTGGGAACTTAAAAACGTAGAAATAATATCCGCCGAAATAGAGTGTATCTTCAGGTCCAACGATACACGCATATCCGGTAAGCATATCTGTCTCACTATGACGGTACATGATACCACATTCACGCAACGTTGGATCCGTCATTACATCACGAATGTCGCGAAGCAGACGAGTGACTGTTTCTTTGGGTATCACGACTTTGGTTGTGGTTTCGTCTGTCATTTTTATGTGTGTGTGGCGTAATTTACAGTAATCACCACGATTGTTTTTATGTATTTTTACACATATTCTACATACTACGCGTCTGTGATTTGTTTTTGGTCCTTTTCGATCGTAACTTGTTTTGCTACTTTACGTATAACCTTATCGATATTACCATCCTTCTCTCCATCTGTTACGATCTTAGACAACCGGATGTATTTATCATTCTCTCGAGTATGACTATTCAAACAACGCGGATTGGCCTTTGCCCACTCATTCACTAATACTACATTCTTATGTTCAACTGCTAGAACCGCATTTGTCATTTTCGCATGGTCAGGGCCATCACGCTCCCATTGATTGTTCTCTTTCACATACAAAGTTTCGCGCTTCACATCACTGCAATGGACAGGTCGTTTATATACATCCGTTTTCTGGAGGTTATCAATCAATATATTCGACATTCCCTCGACATAGCCAAGCCTACCGACATTTTCCAGATCGGTCATGTTCAACTGAATAGAATTCACGAAATCCTTCATGTTCATCGCATCTTTACACTTTTCATTCAGAAACATATTCATGTTGAAGGTGTTGTTGTTACTGTTAGTCATAGTATTGGTTGTATTGTTGTTGAATGTGTTATGGTCGCCATTTACTGCGATTCCACTAGGAATATGTGCGTGTAACGATGATTGAGTCTCTTCATTATTGTTACTCGAAATTTCTATTATTTTATTCTGTAACTGAGAACTCGTCATCATCATCATCAACATATCCTTCATACATTTTGTTGTATGAACAATCGTATTTTGAAGATCGCTAACACTTACTTTTATATTATCTTCCGATATTGTTGATTGTGAATCGTTGTTGTTGTTTTTCATTTCTTGAATCAAGCCTACTAACTTATCGAATTCGTCGCGTGTGACCATCGTTTGCTGTTGTTGTTGATTTGTTGGAATTTTAGAACATACTTTTTTATGACGACTTAACGCAGAAAGATGAGCGTATTGTTTATTACAATATTTACAAATATTATTACTCATTTTTTCTTTACACGGTATTATGGTCTCGTCTGGTTGTTTGAGTAATAAATGGTAATTTTTTACCATCGTTTTATGCTTCTGTGTGGAAAGATGTGCTTCATAGTTACTTTTATAAGAGCATTTGAAGTCACAAATTACGCACTCATAAAAACACTCATTTTTTTTACCATTTAATGACTCACTCATTTTTTTTACCATTTTTTTACCTTTGTCCTAAAATATGTCCATAAAATATACCTCCAAAATGGACGCGGTCGCCGACCCCCAAAAAAAGTTCAGTCACAGTTTTTTAGGGTCAAAAACACGTTTTGAGAGCATAATGGTCACAAACCCGTTTTTTGATGTTTCGCATTTCGTGTTTAAAATTGACGACGCGAAAAGGGCAAAATGGACATTTTTTGGACGGCCCAAAAATGTCCAAAATTAGGGGGGCTAAATTGGACATTTTTTAATTGGATTATTTGGTTTTGAACGAAATATTTTCGGCGGTTTTGTTGTTGAAACATGATTTGGCAGCCGCCCAGAATCCAAACTTTACAAAATACTGATTTTTGAAGCGAATATTTTCGGCTGAAAAGAAAGAAATCCGAAGGAATCCGGTTCTACGAACGAGGAGAATTCCAACTTTATGAATTTTCTATAGCTGTTCCACATTTTTCGATCGCCACAGACTTCGCTACTTTCCGTATCACCTTATCGATGTTACCTTCCTTTTCACCATCCGTAACAATCTTGGATATTTTGATGTATTTGTCATTTTCTCGAGTGTTGCTATTCATGCATTGCGGATTGGCTTTCGCCCATTCATTTACAAGGACCACATTCTTATGTTCCACCGCAAGGACCGCGTTGGTCATTTTCGCATGGTCAGGACCATCACGTTCCCATAAGTTGTTATCCTTAACATATAAGGTTTCGCGCTTCACGTCACTACAATGAACAGGTCGTTTGTATAGGTCGGTTTTTTGGAGATTGTCAATAAAAATATTCGACATTCCCTCAACGTAACCAAGTCGATTCATATTCTCCATGTCGGTTATGTTCAACTGAATAGAATCCACAAAATCCTTCATGTTCATCGCATCTTTACACTTTTCATTCAGAAACATATTCATGTTGAAGGTGTTGTTGTTACTGTTGTTATTATTGTTATTGTTGCTATTCGTATTTATAGTGCTATTACTAACGTTTGATTTTTCTGCTAATGATTTTATTATTTTCAACATCTCTCGATTATCTTTCAACAACTCCATAAACATATCTTTTGATACTACAATATTCTCCGTTTCATTTTCATATGTGTCGAATTCACCGGATGATACATTTAATAAAGCACAGGTTCGTTTATGTTTTGCAAGACTCGAATGATGAACATATTTATTGCCACATTTACAAATATAAGTTTTGGGGTTTTTTTCGGTAGTCTCATGTAGCCGAATATGCTTGTTCGTAACAATATGACGATTGAACTCGTTTTGTTTAAAGCATTTAAAGTCACATTTTTCGCATGAAAATTTTGGAGTTTTTTTGGAGTTTTTTTCGGTAGCCATGGATATAAATACGCCATATAAGAATTATCCTAAATGGCCGCACGCCTCCGCCTCCAAAAAAGTTCAGTCACAATTTTTTAAGGCAAAAAATGCGTTTTAAGAGCATAATGGTCACAACCCCGATTTTTGCGTTTCATATTTCATGTTTTAAAATTAACGGCAAGCAAAGGGCAAAATGGACATTTTAAAAATGTCCAAAAAATGGTAGTCGAAATCTCTCGTCCATTCTTGCCTTCGGCCATTTTCAACGAAATATTTTCGGCGGTTTTGTCATTGAAACATGATTTGGCAGCCGCCCAGAATCCAAACTTTTGAAATCAACCAATTTTGAACGGAATATTTTCGGCTGAAAAGAAAGAAATCCGAAGGAATCCGGTTCTATGAACGAGGAGAATTTCAAAATACATATGATACCTCAGCCTCCCATACCTGACACACAAACGCCCATCACCACCGTCTAATCCGATGTTTCCAAAAAGCCCCCCCCCCGCACCGCATGCTACCACATGAACCAACCCAGAAAAGCATCCCCCTTTTTCGCCTATTTTTTAAAATGCCAATTTCAAAGGCCCATTTTTGAGGGATCAGATTTAGAGATAAAACCTTTGGAATATATAGACCGGAGGTTTTACATTTTTCAATTCATATCTTGAAACAAAATTGAATCTTGTCCCTGCCAAATTACTTTTTACAAGAGACACGATACCCCGCGAAGAACTTTAATGACAACAACCGATGTGAATACGACGGCGTCATACCAGTCGCTTTGTGCTGGTATGACCTATGAACAATTTATGAAACACCACATTTCAAAACCTGGCGAAGCTTATACGCATACAAGGATTGGCGATAAGGCGCTGAATGTTCATGGCGGAGTTTATACGATCCCGCCAGCGATCTTGCCCGTATTCTGGAAGAAATATTATACACACGTCTTTGAAAATGGAAAACAGGAATTCCTGACAGAAAAACAGAATCCAGAACGTGGAATCATTACCGTGGATTTCGATTTCAGGTATGATACCAGTATTACGAAACGCCAACATTCAAAAGAACACGTTTTGGATATGATTCAGTCCTACATTCAAACGATGGAAACGTTAGTAGAAATTCCTGCCGACGCCCAAATCCCGATTTACATCTTTGAAAAAAGTGACGTGAATCAGTTGGACGATGTTACCAAAGACGGAATCCATATGATTATTGGCGCCAACGTAGATCGACCGATCCAGCGCATGTTGCGTTCGCGAATGCTGAAAGAACTCCCGGAAATTTGGACAGACCTACCGATTACAAATACATGGAATGATGTTCTTGACGAAGGAATCTCGCGAGGCCACACAAACTGGCAGTTATATGGATCGCGAAAGCCGGGACATAAAGCCTACATGTTGAAGTATCATTTCGTTATGATACGCGACCCCGATGACGACGATCATGAGTGGATGTGCCGAGAAGAAGAAACGTGTAAGTTCAACGTGAAAGAGAATTTCGCAAAACTTTCGGTTCAGACTGCGCCGAGTGGCACTCCAGGAGCAATCGATATAGATTACGCATCATTCGCATTACGACCAAACAACGCCGCGTTGAAAGCAGAATACGACGCAATATTGAATCAACAAAGAGGCGCCGCCAGCGGACGAAACGGCGCAAATGGAGGTGCCGATGGAGGAAAACGTATTCGTTTGGTTGTAACCGGTGGTGCTGGCGGACTTGCTGGGTCTGGCGGCAGAGGTCCAAGCGATGCTTTGTTGGCACACAACGGTTCGATTATGATGGACAAAATAACGAATCATTCGGAGCTTACGATGGCGGTGGAAATCATGCTGAATATGCTTGAACCGAAAGAATACGAAATCCGCGAAACGCATTATTATACGATGGCTCTTCCATCTCAGTATTTTGACCCGTATGATCGGTGGTTGCGCGTGGGTCTGGCACTTCATAACACGAGTGATAAACTATTCCTTACCTGGATGCTCTTCAGCGCAAAATCAGCCAAGTTTGCTTATACCGATATCATGAAGCATTATGACACATGGTGTGGATTTCCATATAGTCCGGATGGTCTCACACGTCGTTCCATCATGTATTGGGCGAAAAATGACTGCTTAGAAGAATACACACGTATTCGAAATGAAACCATCGACAACTTCATCCACCAAACGATTTGTAATGAAACAACGAACGACGCTTCGACGGATGTGGATCTGGCAACAGTTCTATACACGATTTTCAAGGACCGGTTTGTATGCGTGAGTGTGAAAGACAATCAGTGGTATGAGTTCGACAAGAATCGTTGGGTTGAATGTGATCAGGGCAACTCACTTCGTGCGCTTATTTCCAAAGACATGCACGACATTTACACGAAAAAGCACCGCGAGATTATGGATCTAACTTCAGGTCTTGATCCGACATCTGACCAATACACATCTGCGCGCAAACGGTCGCGTCGCATCGTAGATATTTGTACAAAGTTGAAGACGACAAGTTTCAAGAATAATATTATGCGTGAGGTCCGTGAGCAGTTCTATGATAAAGACTTCGAGGAGAAGATCGACACACGCCCTGAGCTTCTATGTTTCAAGAATGGAGTCATCGATTTCAAGACAAAGACGTTTCGCCGTGGTCAGCCAGATGACAATCTCTCGAAGACTACAAAAATCGACTACACGCCGCTTGACACCGAACGTCATCGCACACAGATCGATGAAATCAACGAGTTTATGGCGCAGTTATTCCCCGAAGAAGAACTTCGAACGTATATGTGGGAACATCTGGCTTCTACACTCATCGGGACGAATCGCGAACAAACCTTCAACATTTATATCGGTGGAGGTAGCAACGGGAAATCGAAACTCATCGAGCTGATGTCGGCATGTCTGGGTGAATACAAAGCGGTTCTTCCGATCACGGCAGTTACACAAAAACGCGCGATGATCGGCGGTGCTTCACCAGAACTCGCGGTTCTCAAAGGTGTGCGATATGCGGTGATGCAGGAACCAACAAAAGGCGACCGCATTAACGAAGGTATTCTCAAAGAAATCACGGGTGGAGATGATATGACTGCCCGCGCACTCTTCAAAAATACGATCACATTTGTTCCGCAGTTCAAGCTTGTTGTTTGCACGAATGTCCTCTTTGACATCAAAAGCAACGATGATGGAACATGGCGCCGTATTCGCTTGTGTCCTTATAAATCGAAATTCTGCGAAGACCCGAGATCCGACGATCCAGAAGAACCGTATCAGTTCCTCATCGACAAGAATCTTGATATCAAAATCAAGACATGGGTAAATGTATTCATGGCGATGCTCGTTAAGAAAGCATTTGAAACAGATGGCAAAGTCCGCACATGTGCTGCGGTGACCGCAAGTAGCAACAAGTATCGTAATACTCAGGATTATCTCTCGGAATTCATGCGTGATAAGATTCGCGCAGCCGATGAAGACACATATATCAAGAAGACCGAAGTATATGAAGAGTTCAAGAAATGGTATATCGTTCAACATGGCAAGAATGTACCGAAAGCCAACGAGTTGTATGAATTCATGACGAAGAAGTTCGGAAAACTCTTGACGAAAGGATGGCGTAAGTGTAAGATTGTGTATGATGATGAAGAAGACATCATAAACAACGATGACGATGAAGACAGCTCGTAATCATAATCGATTCATTCAACGCATTATTCATTCTGTTGATTTCCAAAATCGAACATTTTTCAATCCCAAAATTTCGGCGACTCGTGTGAGTCCGTTCAATATCCACAATACAACCGGTAAGATGTATTTTGGATAAAGACCGAGTAATATCAATATCACAATATTGCGCTTATCATAAGAACCGCTGGAAGAAAAAAACTCGCGCAAAGACATGAATACGAAAATCGCAAACACCGAATAATAAAGAAACATTACCAGCTCTTCATAAAACGACAAACTGTTATATTCGTCATAATCGTATAATGCGTTCTGTTTATTGAGCGCAATATTTTTCTTTTGATTTTCAAGGAGGGCTTCCACATCTTTTGTGCTAAGATTTGGATCACCACTTTTCAATTGAACTTTGTAAAGTATGTTCAATAATCGATCTGCGCGGTCAAACTCATGATTGATCGCTTTAATGTATTTGTCTTTTTCGATGTTGGCATTTTTACATCTGGTTATAGCAGGTGTGTCGCCTCGAAACGCTTGCTCGCAATCTACATAATATTCTGTCCATGGAAGAATTGTGGCGGTTGTTCCTTCATTACCGACACTTGTGCTGCGTGTGCTATCACTATATTGTGGAAGTCGAACATTAAATTTCATCACTGCGGGTGTTGTTCCACTCGCTTGTGACAAAGCCGAATTACTGTCTTCATAAGACGACCCATTATAAAAGTCAAACCCTTCCTTGACTCCAGTAAATCCTTCGACGTTTTCACCGTCTATATTGCCACCCAACCCATCTGCACCCCGCGCGACCTGAAATCTCTCGCGCGTCGTCGTCGAGGAAGAAGATAACGTGAGTGGATATTCATCCGCCGCCTTCTTATTTTGACGAACACGTCGATCAACCTCGATGTATTTGTTCGCCTTCTCCAGTAATTCCGAATCTATTTTTTTACACTTTTCTCTGGTAGTTTTCCATTCGCTATGCGCCTTATTGATTTCATGCGTTTGTGCCTTTCCATTCACTAACGCGGTATATTTCACGCTTGTTTCTTTGACATCATGATCACATTTACGTTCGATATTTCGCGCATGAACCCATTCCGCATGAGCCAGACTGAGTTCATATTTATCTTTCTCAGGTCCTGTAAAACCACCCTGCGAAATAATTTGCCGGACTTTTGTTAGATTTTGCTCAGAATCTCGTATCACTTCATCGATGGATTTGTCATTCCCAGTTCCTCCACCGCGATTCGTTAGCTTGGCTGCCTCGGCATCAGTGCTGGCGGTAGTTCTTATCGTTGCCTCACCTTTTATACCTTTTTCTAAAAGTTCGGGTTCAATCCCTTCTGCATCATTAAAATTGATACCCATCGTAACTACTATATTTGTTAGATTATAATTCCTCCTTACTATCCTGAATTATAATCCCAACCTGAGGTTCATCGTATTTCGGTATTCATTGTATTCCCGTAATACTAATTCCGACTTCGTTGGGATCCTTAGATGATTTTACCTTAAGTATCTTCGACCGTGTAGCATCATAATCGCTGGCAACTACACCCAAACCGGTGATCACAATATTCGGAATAGCTTTTGTAGTTGCGTCACTGACTCCACTAGCCGCAACCGTCAAAACGAATGGCGCTGTCGTGGAAGGAGTTCCTGAAAAACTACCAGATAATGCGGCAGGTGATCCAGAAAATATACCCGACGGCAACGTAACTGTGATGGTATCTCCAGCAACTAAAGCATTCGTCACTTTCAACGAGAGAGTTAGTGTGCCTCCAGACGCATTCGTCCATGCTGCGGTTCCGCTCATTCCAGGAACACTAGGAATACATTTCTTGCTAGCGTCATTCCACGACGTTCCAACATCGCAGCAACCAGGTCCATAACATGGCGCCAGTCCCATTCCCATTTCCGAGAGATTTGCGGGGTCACTATTCTGTTGAAGAAGTTGTTTCCTGTTCATTTCATCTTCATTAAAATTCCAGTCATACTTATCAAAATCATGGTCGTTGCGGCGAATAATATCAAATACTTGCTTACCCACAACGATGCCTCCCAACGTAAGAATGAAAATAATGCCTAAAGTGCTAATCGATGCGGGGATAAGGTCCTTATTGCGTAGAATCGCCAATACGATCAGCGCCACCGAAATAAATATAATATTCTTCATAACCTCTGTGTTGGCTTCATAATTCTTGGTATAGTAAGTATTGATTTGTGCCATGCGGCGTTTATTCAAATTATCCTGTTTCAAAGACTCCGCATTGGAGGCGGCACGCTCCTTCTCCTTCTTAATGAATTCAATTGCGGTTCGTTGGGCTTCATACAACGCATCCGAATCAAATACTTGACCGGCTTCTTTCACAGTGCCGTAGGTTGAAGCCAATAATGTGACAAGAGCAGAGCGAGCTTTCAATAAGTTGGTTCGTTCGGCATCTGTCATCGCAGTTCCTCCATTTGTAAGACGCGTATTGATGTCGTTGATTGCGGCTTGGATTTCGGCAGTTGTAGCGGAAGAAGACGCTACAAACTGATTTTCAGAGGCAGTTAATGAGGGTAAGATCTTAAATTCTCTCGACTGAGCAGTTTCACCATTCGATGGAGTAACTGTAAATACGAGTTTGCTATCCGCCTTCGACCCAGGGAAAATCGTCACATTTTTTACTGTAATTCGGATTTTAGATCCGGCCTTAACGGTAGCCGACGGTGCGATTGTAATTGGACTGCTACTACCGCTGGGGGCTAATGTCGCGGATGTAGTTCCGCTTACAACACTCGCTGAATAGTCAGCGCCAGTAGTGCTGGTAGTAACGTCAGAAGCAGCGGTGCCGGTCCATGACAGTTGTATATTTTGAGACGTAGTCAAATCTTGGTCCAAAATAACAATCAAATACAATTCTGCTGTAACGTTGCCTCCACCTGTCGCATTACGCCTCAACTGCGTGCTTGTCTCTGTCGTAACCGTCATACCCTCGATATACCCCCTACGAAAAAGATAATCTTTGAATAATTTCCCCGCACATAAAACCACAATCGCGAATAATGCGACCAATATTTGATTTTTTTCACTTAATTGATATGCCATATTTATAATGAGTAGTGATACAATCCATAAATACTCATTATATTATTATTTCTTTTTACCATTCGCCGCTCTTGTCGGCGTTGATGATTTGCGACCACCACCGGCCAACGGCGCGCTAGATGTACTGCCTGTGTTCGAAGAAGTTGAAGGGGCGCCATTTATCGCCGCCGAAGCCGCTGTTCCAACTTGATCAATTGCGTTCGACATAGTTTCTTTGGTTTTATCAACTAGGTTTGTCGCACCTTCTACGACCCCCGTCGCCATATCATTTGCGGAATTAACTAAATTATCGGCACCTTGTGTAATACCCGTCGCAAGATTCGCGCCGGTTTCTTTAAGTTGTTCGCCAGCAGAACTTAAAGCCGCCTTTACATCTTCGGTGCGGTCGGGAATATCATTTGTTGATACGCTTTTCACGCCGAACCAACCGAGGATTGTTGCTAAAAGTCCGCCACCTTCTTCTCCGCTCCCGCTGCCTCCGTCGTCTCCGTCGTCATCGTCCTGTCCAAACATTTCTTTTAATTTCAAAAGCGCCAACACAGCCAATATCGCTAAAATGCTCCAAAGAATAAATTTATAGGATTCAGATATGAGATTCTTGTTGCTTTCCTCGGTCATCGCAAGAAGACGCTCGCGTTGATATTTTGAATTTGCGATTTTCACCAAACTATCCTGAACACCTTTCATTGTTTGTCCATAATTATTGCTAGCATCAGTGTAAAATCTCGCATTTTTGTCTTGAAGTGTCATACCTTCTGTCAATAATTGACCAGTAATTTCAGGAGGTGGAGCCTTAATCGCTGTTTGGTTACGATACTCTGTGGTTTTTTCTTCTGTTTCGTCGAATATTTTATCCACCGCACCAAACATCGACGTTAAATCCGTTGGATTGCGTGATCCTTCTTTAGGAACAATATGACGAATGTTACATTTGGTATTAGATGACATCGAGCCAGTATCCGGATAATGCGCATATTGAGCGCTGTCGATCATCGTATAAGCACCATTTCCTACTTTACATGTTTCATCGCTTATGGATCCGTTGATTGTCGGTACTTTCAGCATTAGCTGCTTTGTAGGATCCGCCACACGCAAACCAACTGGATACATTTTTGCGCGATCTTTCAGTTCGCATTTTCCGTCGGCGCCAGCACTACCCTTCGTATAAACGAACCCACCACATTTTTCGTCGGCATCACACATTCCGCGGCATTTTTCGAATGAGGCAGTTATGCTGTCGCCCACCGGCATGGTGCGCAAACGACGAGCGAATTCTAATGTTTTCGGGAATGTATTAGCATCGACAGAATAGACTTCGAGATCTCTCAGCGTGTATTGTTGATATGTATAACGACTGCGTCCGAATGGTGCGCGACCATCACTCGTTGTAAATGTATAAGCATTATTATACATATTTTGCCCCCAAATATAAAAATCATGACCACCGCCAAAGGTAGGATAATATCCGGAATTCATATATGTAGCATAAACGCCAGAGCCCCAAACACCATTCGTAGAAGGAAATTTCGTTGTTCCATCATACAAAAAGGCGGTGGTATCATTCTGATAATTGGATACAGTCGATGACCAACTTAAAGAGGTATAAGCACCCAGCACACGACCATCGTTTAAGATGGCGCGAGTATAAGTTGCTCCTTTGTTATCGCATCGTTGATGAAATGCCGCTTGTGACCATCCATCACGACTTGCCTTATAAAGAAGGTTGCTTGCTTCGCTGAAACTGCCCGGTGTGATTTCTTTGAGACTGTATGAGCTTTCAGCCGACCGCGTATCATATCCGCCTAGGTTCAAATAGGTTGCTGGAAGGGTCTCGCCTTTTTCGTTTTTCGAAGGCGCCATATATGAAAGTGCCGACGCTGGATAATCATGCCTCTCGCCGTTATGATCGATATATGCGATACGGCCAACATAACCACGACCGCCCCGATTGACTTCATCCACACCGGTTGGTCCGCCGGTTTTAAGCGAATAAAGGGCAACCGATCGTTCTATTTTGGTGCGTGATTGCGGATTATCGTCTAATAATTCATATCCCTCTGTACGCTTACATTTTTCGATGTATTCATTTACCGCGTTACGTTCTAGTCCATCCGCATTACGATTATGAAGCGCGTTCAGCCATCCCTTCAGTTCTTGCTTACTGTATCGATATAAACCGCCATATGCCCACCATCCGTTCCAATTATTCGGATAACATGTTCCATCACCGACATGATGATAATTTTTAAAGATACACCTACTTCGCGTTGTATGGTCACATTCCGGGTTGGGTGGGTTAAGCGGAACTTGAATTGTTGTATCCTTTCCATACATACGTTTCAGGTTCGAAGTTGTATATGATTTCAAAAACCCGTCTTCATCGGCTTCTTGGTTTGACATCGTATGGCACTTACCCCCTTTTTCATCGATTGTCATAATACCGTTGATATTCGGCTTACCTGAACCAGTATAAACCCAACAACCGCCGCGATTATTTGGCTTATCTTTTTCTGGAGCAGACACCAAAAAATACGAACTTCCCAAATCTTCGGCGCGTCGCTTACACTGCGATATCGATGCTTCGAATAAATCATTCTGAAACGTAAAACCACGATTGGTTAGGTCGCTGTCTGTGACATTATCGCCAAGAACATAACATCCCATTTGGATCGTATCCACACCTGAACCTGGAAATTGGAAATCCGCGGAGGGTCGTTCTTTCACAAAAACGTTGCCACGTTCATTACCGCATGAAAATAGACCCTTACCGCCGAGT
>JACCEE010870906.1_pt1 | contig 30547 bp, 24 predicted proteins | sample 7449931 | NCBI WGS metagenome assembly JACCEE01 (sample SAMN15323457, study PRJNA562643) | freshwater metagenome | isolation source: river surface water | place: USA:Blue River Watershed | collected 2017-08-19 | reverse complement strand
GATAGCTAAATTTAAAATTCAACTATGGTTTTCGTGCTAATTTTAAATTTTTTGATCATTCCAGATTGAGATCAGTATCAACTTTCCCTGTTTGGGCATTTTTTTGATTTCTTTTTCCATTTTTAAAGCAGCTGTTCTTGTAGGATATGCTTTAAATTCTAACAGTTTTTGTGGGTGATTAATTCGCGTAAATAAAGCACCTTTGCCTTTTTGATGGGTACTGATACGTTGATTCAGATCAGGGCTAACGCCAGTGTAAATTTTTCCTCCCTTGCACTCCAATAAATAGACATACCAGGTTTGATTATTCATTGCTGTTTTTACCCAGGATCACGGCATTTCTTGCCTTGATAAGCTCCGGTTCAAGTTTTCTGTGCATGTCCACTGAGAGCAAGCATTCAAGTTTTGCAACAGTCGGCATGGATACACCAATAGCTGTTTTTAGCGTGATTCTGTCTTGATAACCTTTTTGCATCAAAGCCAAAATTGCTGAAGAACGTAATTCATTTGTCCGAGACTGCAGTATTTCTTTTCCAAAATAATCTAAGTTTTTAATGTAATGAGGAAAAATTTCAAAATACTGTGATTTTTCATCAGGTATAGACTGCCAGTTAGGATAGTAAGTTTCTATAAGATTGGTGAGGATGCTTTGGACATTGCCGGGCAATGCAACCCAAACCTCATTGGGTTTGATAACACATTGTTTATCCTTATTTATTTTAATGCGAGAAAGAGGTAAATGATAAGCCTCTTTTAATCTTAGCCCCATTTTGCAAACAAGCCACGCCAGTGCAAATGCCGTATCTCCATACTCGCTTTGTATCTGTTTTAATAACTCTTTTACAATTTGCTTTGATACAACTTTAGGTAGTGGAGTTGAAGTTAAAACACTTGCTTTTTTCTTGCGCTTGCCAGATTTTGCTTTTTTAAATGGATTTTTTTTATCTTGGGCGAACTTGATGAATTTCTTTAAAGAGGGTGAAAACTGAATCTGCTCATCTTCCAGATAACGCAGTAGTTGTGTTTCCCCGATCTGCAGCCAATCTGTATAGCCTTGTTTAGCAAGATACCTAACGAATTTTAAGGCAATATTCATTTCTCTTCTTGAATAGTCTTGAGTGCGTTTGTGACCCTTGCTAAGCAAAATTGAATAGCGCCGAAGAAATTTATCTTGATAGCTATTGAGAATCTCCTGGAAATCTTCGGGGAGATCAGCAGGGATAGGGAGTGGATCAGGGATAGGAAATGCCTCTAATTGATATTGTTCCTTTATTTCAATCAATTTGTATTTAAGAGCAGACACACTATTTTCGATCAGTAAATAGCGGTCTTGGATGCTCATCTGAACAAACGCATCTATGATTGCTTGATCACTTTCCTCGGCAGCTTGACCTAAGATACGAAACAGTTGGGCTAGATGATATTTTTTCTTGAGACCCAAGCATTTTTGCTCATATAGCGAATCTACACACAAGCGTTGAATATCGGACCTTTTTGTCCAGCATAATTCAGGATCATGAATTTTTGCTGTGTTGTATAAACATAATCTTGTTGGTCTTCCATGAGCATTACTGAGTTTAGCATGACAAAGAAGGCATTCCATTTTCACTATTATCTCTCTTTTTTCAACTTGCCTGCATGCAGATGGGAAACTTTAGGTCCCAAGATGCTTTCTAAATCGACTTTAGTCTGTTTGGCTGTTTTTTCCGGCTGGATGGTAACGATATTGCTTTTCTCAGCCTCGACAGGAGGTGTTGTGCCTTTGCGGATTGTGCCGTAGCGAAAAGGCAAAACACGATTTTGTATATCATCTATCTCATCCTGTGAGGCGTTTGAAATATCGACTTCAAATAAATCACTTGGCAAACACTGCAGTTCATTGCAGATCGCCTCAATCATCTGCATGGTCAGGCTTGGGTTTTCATCACGAAATTTACGGCTTAACGCAGAACGGCTGATTGACCAGTGCTGGTTTTTGGTTAGACGTTCGGCCATTTCTTCGAAGGTCGAAATGCCGGAGTCTTTCATCAGAACTTCTAGTCGATTTCGCAGTTTAATTTTCATATAGGTAATCCTTATTCATCTTCATCATCAAACAATCCTAAAGGAATATTTGGCTCACTGGCTGCTTCCAGCGGACTCGGATGATAATAACCTAATGTTGTAAATAAGTTTTTATGACGCATGTATTTTTGGGCGATTTCAGCTGAATATAATGGAAGAATCAAGGTACAGCCTGTATGCCTAAGTATGTGAGGGGTAATTTTTTTCGCTACTACACCAGTCGCTATAGTGATCGACTTCAGTCTGTGGCGGATAGCATTGTCGTTGATCACTCCACCACGTTCACTTGGAAACACTAATTGGGAAACCAGGTAGGTTTCTTTCTTGTAAATGCAGACCCCATCATTTTTAACCTTGCGTCTCAGTAGAAGTGCAGGCCGGATATTGTCTAAATACCAAATGAGCAACTTATAAATCTCTGGCTCTCTCATTGGAATTGTACCGCTAACATTGTTTTTGCCTGTTAGTGTCAATAGTCCATAATTCCCGAATTTTTTCTTAAGCTTTGTATTGTTATGTGGGCTAAATTGTTGTAGCTGCAGAGTAATCAGGTCTGATATACGCAGGGCAAAATGAATGGCGATGTGAAACATCACTCTATCTCTTTGTAACGGTAATAGAGACTTGCTTCTGCTGTGGTATGCCGCAATGATTTGTTTTTGGAATTCTTCATCAATGGCATCAATCTGTTCAGGCGTTAATGCCCAAGCTTTGGGTGCTGGATTAGCTTTGGACTTCCTAACGGCAATGCTGTTTTCATCATTAACGAAACGGATCGGTCGCGTATTAAAAGTGCGATAAATTTGATTGGCTCTTTCCGGATCACACATGAAGTTTTGAAATGAACGCCATGCGGAGCAATAAACAGCATATGTTGCAGGAGCAATAGTTTCTTTGGTTTTTGGATCAACCTTGGATTCAAAAAAATCGATGACGTGATTAGGCTTAAGTTCCCAAGGAGCGACTTGGGCAAAATTGATCAGACGTAACAGATTTGAAGCATGGGTCTCTATCGAATTGTGTTTTATTCCATCGATATGACGAATCTGAGCCATCCAATCTTTCAACAGATTTTGGGCATAAGTGCGTTTATCACCACTAAGAAACTGAAATTCTTTGGTGTCCGCAGTCCTTTCGCTTTTAACCGAAGATGAACTATTGGTCGTGCGTTTTATGTTTAATACGTTCTTCATTTGCACGATTTTAATTAAAAATAAATAAACGTGCAATATATGCACGAAAATTAATTAAAAAATGTACAAATCTGGAAGGTGTGTTAAAAAAACAGGAAAAACGTGCAATATGTGCACGATAATAGTTGTAATAATTCACAAAAAAAAATACGCAATGATTGGGGTGATCATTGCGTAGAACAACGAATCTGCTTTCACAGATCGGTTAAGGAGAAATGTCATTCGCTCAGAAGAGTTCCTGAACATGTAATTATCATAAGCTGAGTTGAGACCTCGTTCATGATGCTTCAGGTAAGTAAGTGTTAATTCGTGTTAAATGCTGCTTAGTATTGTAATTTTCTCGGATTTTTTAGTTTTAGTGATCCGTTTCGTTCACTCAAGCTTGTATCTGTTGTGCTTTGAAGAGATAAGCAAAGCTTTCTCTGTAAGGCTGTGTCACAATAGAGTGAGTTAAAATTTGCTGTGGAAACATTATGTCATCGCTATCAGTGCAAGAGCATCTTCACCAACTTAAGCAGGTAGATTTAACTGCAGAGCCCAATAAGCTGATTCGCGAAGGAGGTAAGCAGGGGCGTCAAGAGGCACACAAAAATGCTTTGGTGGCGCTGCATCAGGCATTTGAGCAGAATTTTGTTGAAGCTGTGTGTTTAGCTTTGGGCTTAAATGAGGCACAGGCTAAAAAGATCCGTTATAAAAAAGACCGGGTCCGGATTTTAAAAGCTAAAGGAATTGACTATCTTGCAGTAGATGGGGCTGAAACGGCACAAGTCTTGTCGCAGATTGCTCAAGCGATTAGTCGCGAAGATGCAATCGTAACGCATGATTTGCATGATATTTTCCCTTTCTGGAAAGAAGGCTGGCCGATGGTTCAGTTTGACAATGCTTATAAAATTCTGGCGGAAGATATCACTATTCATTATCAGATGATGTTAGATAGACTGCTGGATGAAACTGCATAAAAGAGCCTTCGGGCTCTTTTTTTATTGAGTAGCATTGCCAGAATTTTACTTTAGATCATCTCTAGCGATTATCTTTTGGATGAATAGATCATTGGGTATTGGCTGAATCAGTCTCTATTAGGCGTTGATTTTCATCAAATAGACGAGTGACAAGGAGTTGGTCAATTTTGAAATGATCGACATCGACTACTTCAAATTTATAGTTGCTATACACGACCGTATCTGCCGGACGGGGAATTTTACGCAGCTGATACATCATAAAACCGGCCAGGGTCTCATAGTTTTCATCATCTGGCATTTCATCAATTTCGAGGGCATGTTTGAGGTCTTCAATTGGTGTACTGCCATCAATCAGCCAAGAATTGCTATCTCGTTTAATGATCTGCTGTTCTTCTTCAATCTGAACGACCCAATCGCCCATCACAGTAATCATGATATCGGATAAGGTAATGACACCGACGACGAGGGCATATTCGTTAATCACCACCGCGAATTTTTCCTTGGTAGAGCGAAAACGGTCCAGTAATTCGGACAACGTTAAGGTGTCAGGAATAGTCAGTACAGTACGAATGGTACTTTCATTTAATTGTAGCAGGGACTGATTGTTTAAAATTCTCACCAAAATATCTTTGGCATCGACATAGCCAATCACCTGATCAATGGTTTCGTTACATACCACAAATTTGGAATAGGGATATTCAGCCAATTTTTGTCGAATACTGGCCTCTGACTCTTTTAATGTAAAGAATACAACATTTTCACGTGTGGTCATGCTTGAAGGAACTGTACGTTCTTCTAGTTCAAAAACGTTTTCGATAAAGTGATGTTCTTGTTTCTGTAACACACCAGCCTGTGCACCAGCATCCATGACTGCCGAGATATCATCGAAAGTAATATTGTCTTCGCGAGTAGTATTGACCTTAAACAAACGGAAAAGGATGTTGGCTATCGCATTGATAAACCAAGCCAGTGGTTTACAAACTTTGATAAACACCTGGATGGGGTTAATCACGCTCACGGCAATTCGTTCGGGGGCAATCATGGCCAAGCGTTTCGGCATCAAGTCGGCGAACAAAATAAACAATGAGGTGACAAAGGTGAAAGATAAGCTGAAGCCAATGGTTTCAGCCCATGGACCTTGATAAAAACCTTGGACGATACTGACAAAATAGGGGCGGAAAGCTGCTTCACCTAAAATACCACCGAGAATTGCAATTGCATTCAGGCCAATTTGAGAGGCAGCAAAAAAATCGGCAGAATTTTCCTGAAGGTCCAAGACTTTCTGTGCACGTTCTTCACCCGATTCAGCGAGGATTTTAAGTTTTACTTTGCGTGCGCCTGCTAAGGCAATTTCAGTGAGAGAAAGAAAGCCTGCCCCAATAATGAGTAAGACGATAATGAGAAAATTTTGAAAGAGACTCACAATTCACCTGTGGTTCGTCATTATTTTGGAATCATTTTTTAGATAAAGGCTTAGGAAACAGATCATTTCCTAAGCTTAGTATAAGCATGAAGTGAGATTATTTTAACAGGTGGTGTGCCTTAGTACTGTGAAAATTGTGAATTGTTCAGTAGGAATTCACGATTTTCTTCCTCGATCATCTGCCGAGCGACATATAAAATGAGCTGACGTAACCAGCGATGTGCAGGATGATGATGCAGCAGCGGACACCAAGCCATTTTTAATTCAAACTCAGGAATATAAAACGGAGGATCCTTAATCATCAAATTCTGGTTCTTGGCTTGTAAGCGGGCAATTCGTGTGGGTAGGGTCGCTATCAGATCAACATTTGAGGCCAATAAGCCTGGCATTTGATAATGACGGGTAAAAACGGAAATTTTACGCTTCTGGCCAATCCGTTCGAGTGCCTGGTCAATCCAACCCAAACCGGCTTGTTTTTCAGGATTAACCCCAAAACCAACCCCCATCCCTGTTTTAGAGACCCAGATGTGTTGGGCATCTAGATAACTTTTCAAGTTGAGGTTATTCACTGCAGGGTGTTTGTTGTTGAGCAGGCAAGAAAAACTGTCGCGCCAAACCAAAACTTGGTGGAAGCTCTGTGGTATTTCGTTAAAACGGTTGATTGCTAAGTCCACTTTACCCTGTTCCATATCACGATAGGACACGTCACTTGGGGTTAAAAAGTCCAGCACAACATTTGGGGCTTCAGAACGCAAAGCCTTAACTAGACGCGGAACTAAGGTTGCTTCTGCATAGTCCGAAGTCATGATACGGAACACGCGGTTGCTGGTATATGGTCTAAATTCTGTGCGTGGCTCCAGAATCATTGAGAGATCAGAAAGTGCATCGCGAATCCGTGGCTGTAGTTCCAAGGCACGTTCAGTTGGTGTCATGCCTTCGGATGAGCGGATCAATAACGGATCATTAAATAGATTACGCAAACGGCGTAAAATATTACTCATAGCCGGTTGTGTCACACCGAGTTGTTCTGCAGCACGAGTGACATTTTTTTCACGAAGAAGGACATCAAGATAAATTAATAGGTTGAGATCGACCCGCTCCAGATTCATAAAAAAAATACCGAGAATAAAATCGTGAAATTATGTCGAATTATGCCACAGTTCCACAAGCTTGTGTAAGAGCACCAAGAAAAAACCGTGCTTATTTCATTGAAAATACTACTTAGGGAAGTGGAGCGCAGGTAGAGAGGTGAGGCGTGAAACCCAACTTGTTTTTTATGATCTACAGCATGTTTATTCTAACGGAGATTGTGAACTAAAATTCAGTGAATGCATGATTATTGGCGAATATTTGTTCGTATGGATAAGGTAAGATATATAGTTTTTGATTATTAAATAGGCGTTTGAAAAGACTTTAGAGGCTGTGAAAAGACCTTAATTTTCCCTGTTCAACGTTAGAAAAAAGGTTTTTTCTAGCAGACAAGACTTAAGTCTAATGAGGAAAAAAACAGCAAAATGTTGAAATTGTAAACAAAGATTTATTTAACTATATTTAATAAAAACAAATACTTGTTTAATTTTATTTGAATTATTATAAGACTTTGATCTACATATTTTTTCAAGAAATACCGAGAATCATCGGAGAATATTGGATAAAAAAAAATAACCCATCTAAGCTGTGATTATCGTAACGAAGCGCTCTAAATCTGAACAAATAATACCGAGCACGATTTAGTCCTTCGCTTGATCAAAATCCTAATTCTATACAGGAAAATATCATGACTACATACCAAACAGCGATTGATGCAATCCGCGAATTAAAAGCAAAATTCGGCAACACTTGGGCAGACATCAGTCCTGAAGATGCTGCACGTATGCAAATGCAAAACCGTTTCAAAACTGGTTTAGACATTGCTAAATATACAGCTGCGATTATGCGTCGTGATATGGCTGAATATGATGCTGATTCTAGCAAATATACTCAATCATTGGGTTGCTGGCACGGTTTCATCGCGCAACAAAAAATGATCGCGAACAAAAAATACTTCGGTACGACTAGCAAGCGTTATATCTACCTTTCTGGTTGGATGGTTGCTGCTCTTCGTTCAGAATTCGGTCCTCTTCCTGACCAATCTATGCACGAAAAAACTTCTGTTCCTGCATTGATCGAAGAAATCTACACCTTCTTACGTCAAGCTGACGCGAAAGAATTAAACGACTTGTTCCGTGCATTGAAAAAAGCACAAGAAGCTGGCGACACTGCTAAAGCAGCTGAAATTACTTCACAAATCGACAACTTCCAAACTCACGTTGTGCCAATCATTGCGGACATCGATGCTGGTTTTGGTAACGAAGAAGCGACTTACTTGCTTGCGAAGAAAATGATCGAAGCGGGTGCTTGTGCACTACAAATCGAAAACCAAGTATCTGACGCGAAACAATGTGGTCACCAAGCGGGTAAAGTAACTGTTCCACACGAAGACTTCATCGCTAAAATCCATGCATTACGCTACGCGTTCTTAGAAATGGGTCTTGAAGACGGTATCATCGTTGCACGTACTGACTCTGAAGGCGCTGACTTGACTCAAAAAATCCCAGTGGTTAAAGAGCCAGGCGACATCGCTTCTCAATACATCAGCTACTTAGACACTCAAGAAATTGATATCTCTGAAGCAACTGAAGACGAAATCTTAATTAAACGTGATGGTAAGTTACACCGTCCTAAGCGTTTAGCGTCTGGCTTGTATCAGTTCCGTGAAGGCACTCAAATCGACCGCGTTGTACTTGACTGTATCACTAGCTTACAAAACGGTGCTGACCTGCTTTGGATCGAAACTGCAACTCCAAACGTTGAAGAAATCGCTCACATGGTGAACCGTGTACGTGAAGTTGTTCCAAATGCGAAACTTGTTTATAACAACTCTCCATCGTTCAACTGGACTTTAAACTTCCGTCAACAAGCGTATGACCGTTGGGTTGCTGAAGGTAAAGACGTATCTGCATACGATCGTGCTAAATTGATGAGCGCTGAGTACGACAACACTGAATTGGCTGCTGATGCTGATGCGAAAATCCGTACCTTCCAAGCAGATGCTTCTCGTGAAGCAGGTGTGTTCCATCACTTGATCACACTTCCGACTTACCACACTGCTGCTCTTTCTACACATGAGCTTGCACAAGGTTACTTCGGTTCTGAAGGTATGTTGGCTTATGTTGCTGGCGTACAACGTAAAGAAATCCGTGGCGGTATCGCTTGTGTGAAACACCAAGCAATGGCGGGTTCTGACATCGGTGACGACCACAAAGAAATCTTCGCTGGTGACAACGCGCTTAAAGCGGGTGACGATGCGAAAAATACAATGAACCAGTTCGCTGCTCACTAAGCATTGAATTGAATCAAAAAACCCACTCAATTGAGTGGGTTTTTTATGCTTTAAGATCAATCATATTTGGTTAAAAAAAAAGAATAAAAGACCTTATTCAATTTCCAGCTTTGGATGAATCCCACCCAGTGCTTCACAAGCGGAAGTGTAGAGCTGGAATTGTTGCTGCACTACGTCACGTAAGGGTACATCGAAGAGTTCATCGCCTGCTTTATAGCTTTCAATATAAGTTTCGACTTTTTCACGACTGGCAGCCAATGACTGCTGGTAAAAACTATTGAGTGGACTGTGTTGCATTTGCAAAGTTTCGATATTGTGGCATTGAAATTGTTGCAGCAATTTTTCTGCTTGTTGAATTTCGCTAGAACCACCAAGTGCACAAGCACTGAGTAAGAGGCTAAGGCTTAAGCCAGAAATCATTTTTGTCATATTATTTGTTGGGAGGAGTGGATAAATCATGGTATTGAGTTGATGCAGTTTTATCAGTTTAGTCTTTGGCTAAAGCCATGCCATTTTATGCATTTATAGTTTAGCCTAAATGAATGGTATAAATTTTTAATTTGATATAAATCACATAAAATTAATTAAAAGTTGATTTATATCACATTCTTTTGGTACAGACCCGCACGTACGCTGCCTGCTTTACTACTTTTGATCTGCTGCCAAGAATTAGGTAAAACGATTTGATCTAACTCACGATCAGCTTCCACATAAATCAGCCCATTTGGGGCAATAAGAGGATCTGTTAATCTCGCTAATTCTTGCCATAGATCTAAGCTATAAGGTGGATCAAGAAAGACCAGATCAAAAGATCCAGTTAATTCCTTCAATGCCTGCTGTGCTGTAGCCGTTTTGAGTTGGCAGTTTTCTGCCTGTAACAGTTGAATATTGGCTTTCAAGATCTTGGCTTGTGCAGGGTGTGGTTCAATCATCAGTACAGATACGGCACCTCGAGACAGTGCCTCAAAACTTAAAGCTCCTGAACCCGCACAGAGATCAAGGACACGAGCATTTTGGATATCCCACATCAGCCAGTTAAATAAAGTTTCCCGTACACGGTCAGGCGTTGGGCGTAAACCTTCAATGCTGGCGAATGGTAACTGGCGGCGTTTCCATGTCCCACCGATAATACGAAGCTGATTTTTCATTTATTCGGTAATCTCACTACTAGCAGGTGAAGTCGCTTGTGGCTTTGTTTCAGGTTTGCTCTGGTTAGGATTGGCTTTGGGATCCGCTTGCAGGATGCCAGCTCCACTTGGTAATTCACCTGGCTTGATTCCTGCTGTCATTAGACCACCACTGACTTGATGCGCAGCAGGGCGAATTGGATTTTTTTGACGCTTGAGTAACCAGTAATCGAAAATTGGACGTGACAGTTGAGCTGCTGAGCCACCATGGCGACCATTTTCCCAAATAACCGCAATCACGATTTCTGGTTTTTCTGCTGGTGCAAATCCTATAAATAATGCATGGTCGAGTTGGCGCTCAGTGAGCAGAGCTTCATTGTATTTTTTGCCTTGGGCAATACTTTTTACCTGAGCGGTACCGGTTTTACCCGCAATTTGATATTGCAAGCCGCCTTTAATGCCGCGTGCAGTACCGGATTCAATCACGTCAACCATTGCACTGCGCATATTGATCCAATCCTGTTCGGTACCATTGAACTGGATGCGACCATCGGGCGCATTCAAGACCTTATGGACTTTGGCACCATGCGAAGCTCTTAATACATGCGGGGTAACATGTGCACCGTGATTGGCGGTAATCGCGGTGGCCATAGCTAATTGTAGGGGTGTTGCGGTAAATGCACCTTGGCCGATACTGACCGAGATGGTTTCACCTTTCATCCATTTACTTTTGCGGGTGCGCATTTTCCATTCAGGATTTGGATAGAGTCCGTCGCTCTCACTAGGTAAATCGACTCCAGTTTTTTGGCCAAAACCAAACTGACGCATCCAGATATTCATTTTCTCGATACCCATCTGGAAGGAAAGGGTATAAAAATAGGTATCACAGGATTCTACAATCGAACGGTGCATATTCACCACACCATGACCGCCTTTGCGCCAGTCACGGAATTTATGCGAATCTCCAGGTAAATGGAAATAGCCCGGATCAGAAATGGCAGTGTTCCAGTCTACTAAGCCATAATGAATACCGCCTAAAGCAGCCATGGGTTTGATGGTCGATCCTGGAGGATAGACCCCTTGTACCGCACGGTTGTACAGTGGCTGATCCAGATTGTCACGTAATGCACTATAGTCGGTATGATTAATCCCGGTTACAAACAGATTTGGGTTAAAACTTGGGCTGGAAACCAACGCCAAAATTTCACCGGTTCGTGGATCCATCGCGACAATCGCACCACGGCGATCTGCCAACTGCTCGGCAGCGACGACTTGTAAACCATAATCAATTGATAAATATAAATCATTCCCTCGAATGGGTTCTTTACGGCCTAAATGGCGGAGCACATTGCCATGGGCATCGGCTTCAATCGATTCATTGCCTGGTACTCCGTGGAGTAAATCTTCATACGATTTTTCCACCCCAATCTTGCCAATCAGGTTGGTACCCGCATATAAATCTGGGTCAATTTTTGCCAATTCCCGGTCGTTGATCCGTCCCACATAGCCGACAACATGGGCAAACAGATCACCGTGTGGATAGTAGCGGGTCATTTGGGTATCAATTTTGACACCCGGAAATTCATGCTTGATTTCACTGAAGCGTGCAATATCCGTTTCGGTCAAATTCAGTTTGATAGACACACGCTCGGTTTTACGTGCTGTCTTGATTCGACTGCGGAAGCGTTGAATATCTTCTTCATTCAGGCTGAGGATGGGGGTCAGCCGTTTGATGGTGCCTTCGATATCTTCGACATCGGCCTTGCTCAGTGTTGCAGAAAAGACAGGATAATTATCAGCCAATAACACGCCGTTGCGGTCATAAATATAGCCACGGGCCGGTGGCAATGGTTGTAGGCGAATACGGTTCTTATCTGAAGCGGTAGTAAATTCGTCATAGTGCACAATTTGCAGGTAAGCATAGCGTGCCAACAAGAGTGACAGGAAAAATGCCACCAGACCAATCGCGAAAAAAATTCGACCACGGTAGATGCGCTTTTCTTGCTGTACGTTTTTGAGAGGAAAATGCTGCTTCATACGCGATCGACTTTTAATCCAGAACAACGGGGGAGAGCTTTAAAGGGCAATTATTTTAACTCAGGATTGAGTTCTCGCACGCATCTTTTTCCCATAAAGCTGTAATTTATTGCCGCTATACTTTGACTTGTGAACTATTAAAAATCCGCCGTGTGATCTATAAGCCCTTAGTGAATTCTGTTACAGTCAGCGCAATGATGCTTATTATGATTGGGTATCCATTCCTTGAAACCAAGGTGTAACGATAGAAAAACAGAAATATTGTCCGGTTCGCGTAGTATTCGCAGATTGCCGGATATCTGGATAGAACACATGAATTATGTAACCATATCAACGACTAAGCCAGGTTGAACTCACTGGTGCTCATTGAATGAAAGTGAAAGAGTCGAGCAGGATTGGGTGACTTTGCCTGCAACCTGCTTTTCTACAAACAGAATATATTGATGATGGTAGATCAAGATATTCATATTTCATGGTTGTTGTTCTTTGTGGAATGTTTGAGACGGTAGAGCGATCCAGATGATGTATATATATGAACCGGAAAGATCTGTTTATGCAGAGATAAAATTGAGAGTGGTACATGTTTGAGTACGTAAGTGCAGTGTGGCAAAGCTTTCTGAATCGCCCGGATTTATGGGCGGTGCTGAGTATTATTCCTGTCACCGCATTTGTTACTTGGGCGCATGTCTGGATGGCACTCAAAATGGTGTTTTATCCGATCCACTTCTGGGGTTTTCATCTGGGGGCTATTCCCGTGGGCTGGCAGGGCATTGTGCCTCGCAAAGCTGGGCGAATTTCAGGGATTATCACCGACAATACGCTGTCTAAATTAGGGTCGTTGCACGAATTTTTGCAGGCGATGGATCCTGAGGATATGGCACGCATTATCGGGGAGCAGGTGGGGTTTGAACTGGAGCACCTGATTGATGAGGTGATGGTCGACCGTAATGCTGTCTTGTGGGAAAATCTACCTTATTCGATCAAACGCCGGATTTATGCACAGGCACATAAACAGCTGCCAGATGTGTTGAAGGATTTGGTTCTCGAATTATCGGTGAACGTTGAATCATTGGTGGATATGCGTGAAATGGTAGTCCGCCAGATGGAAAATGACCGCCGTTTGATGGTGCGCATGTTCCTTAAGGTTGGGCATAAAGAAATTAATTTTATCTGGCATATCAGTGCCTTGATTGGGATGTTTTTTGGCATATTCCAGATGATTGTCTGGTTTGTTGTGCCATGGCACTGGACGGTTCCATTCTGGGCATCGATCTGGGGCTTTTTAACTAACTGGATCGCGATCTGGATGGTCTTTAATCCGATCGAACCTCATCCGGTTCGTTATCCGCAGTTTTTTAGACGAACTGAAAGTCGAAAGTTTCCTTGGATTGTCCCCGTTTTGCCACGAATCGGTTCGTATAATATTCAAGGTGCTTTTATGAAGCGTCAGGATGAAGTGTCTGATGTTTTTGCTAAAGTCGTGACTGAAGAGTTGATTACCTTGAAATCCATCATGACAGAAATGATGTATGGTGCTAAAAAGGATCGAACCCGGCGGATTATCAAGGCACATGTCAATGAAATCATGGAAACACCGCTGGTGCGTACCACCTTGCAGCTCTCTTTGGGGCCACGTGAATATGCAAAACTCAAGACAGACTTGATCGATCGCTCAATTGAAATTACGATGGTGCCTGTATGCGACCCAGCGTTTAATGCGAGCCGTGCACAGAAAATCTATCAAATGTTCAGAGATCGTATTCGCGAATTGACGCCTAGAGAGTTTCAGAATTTGTTACGCCCTGCTTTTCAGGAGGATGAATGGATTCTGATTGTGTTGGGTGGGGTGACCGGATTTTTTGCTGGTTTAATACATTTGTTTGTCGCTTTCTTATAATTAGATGCCGAAAAATGAACAATATGTGATTGTTCAGGCTTCAGGTGTCATTCATTGTTTAATAATGAGGATGTTTATTTATGCGCATTATCTTACTCGGACCACCTGGAGCAGGTAAAGGGACTCAGGCTCAGTTGATCTGTAAGCGCTACAATATCCCACAAATTTCAACCGGTGATATGCTCCGTGCTGCAATTCGTGAAGGTACTGAATTAGGCCTAAAGGCTAAAAGTGTAATGGAATCGGGTGGTCTGGTATCCGATGAGCTCATCATTGGTTTGGTTAAAGAGCGTATTGCACAGCCGGACTGCGTGAATGGCTGCATTTTCGATGGTTTTCCACGTACTATTCCACAGGCTGAAGCACTGGAAAATGAAGGTATCACGATCGATCACGTGATTGAAATTGATGTGCCAGATGAAGAAATCGTTCAACGTCTTTCTGGCCGCCGTCAGCACCCTGCATCGGGTCGTGTGTATCACATCGTTTACAACCCACCAAAAGTGGAAGGTAAAGATGATGAAACAGGTGAAGATCTGGTACAACGTCCAGATGACCAAGAAGAAACCATTCGTAAGCGTTTAGGCGCATATCATGCTGAAACAGCACAATTGGTTGGTTTCTATCAGGGCCGTGCGGCTGCAGGTGAAAATGCACCGACCTATGACAAACTGAACGGTTTACGTCCAATCGAAAATGTACAAACTGATTTGTTTGCGATTCTCGATCAAGCAAAATAAGTTTTAATATTTTGCAGATGAAAGAGTCCTAGTTAATATAGGGCTCTTTTTCTTTTAAAGGTGAACTGTGATGAAAATAGCCATGATTGCACTAGTGATTGTTGCTCTCGCGGTGCTACTGTTTTTATTCTACATCAGCCAGAAAATGCTGCGTCAGGTGCAAAAACAGGAAGCTCAAGAAAAAGTTCAGCAGAAACCTGAGCGTCAATTACATCCTAAATTGCTCGAGCAGCAGAAAGAGAAAAAATCAGGACGTTAATTGGCATCATTGCTAATATTTTTGACCGGAATACGGGCCGCACCAAATTCAAAACGATCTGGCCAATTACACACATCACCGACCACACATTCGTGGCATTTCGGTTTGCGTGCGATACAGCAGTAACGGCCATGCAAAATCAGCCAGTGATGGGCATCCAGAATAAATTCTTTAGGAATGACCTTGACCAGGCGTTGTTCAACTTCCAGTACATTCTTCCCAATCGCCAGACCAGTACGATTGCCCAAACGAAAAATATGGGTATCAACAGCCATGGTTGGTTGGCCAAACGCCGTATTCAGCACCACGTTCGCGGTTTTACGACCTACCCCCGGCAGTGCTTCCAAATCTTTGCGGTTATCAGGTACCTGTCCTTGATGTTGCTCTAGCAGGATCTGGCAGGTTTTGATCACATTTTCGGCTTTAGAATTATACAGGCCAATGGTTTTAATGTAGTCCTTGAGTCCTTCAAGACCTAAATTGAGAATGGTTTGTGGGGTATTGGCCACCGGGAAGAGTTTATCCGTGGCTTTGTTTACACTGATATCCGTGGCTTGAGCCGAGAGCATGACGGCAATCAAAAGTTCAAATGGACTACTGTAATTCAGTTCCGTTTCCGGCTTAGGGCGTTGTTCGCGCAGACGTTCAAAAAACAGCTGAATCTGCTTTTTTGTCATGTTTTTCACGGCCATGTCAGACTCCCTGCAAATCCGCGAGACGCTGTTGTAAGCTCATCAGTTCCTGACGTTTTTGCGGGTTTTCTCGTACGCTGAGCTGTTTTTCCAATTTCTTGATCTGTGTACGCAGCTTGGCCAGTTCAATGGTTGTCTTTGCATCAGTTGAAGGATGACCAGGATGTGCCGTTTCCACCAGTTCAATCGTCGGCACCACATTGACGTGCTGGGAAAATTCCGCAAAGATTTCGGTTGAAATTTCAGCACGAACAACTGGGCCTTTACGATGAAGTCGACGCTGTTCCTCACGCTGAATATGAGCGTAATAACGTCGGCGCAAATCATCCTGTTCTGCAATGCGCTGCGTTTCATCCGGTACGGGTAAGGGATCTTCCACCAGCTCAATACAGTCCACCGGGCAGGGTGGAATACATAATTCACAGCCAGTACATAGGTCGTTTAGCACACTGTGCATCAGCTTGCCGCTACCAATAATCGCATCGACTGGGCAGGCATTAATACATTTAGTACAACCAATACATTCATCTTCACGGATCAGCGCTTTCATGCGTTGTGGACGGCCATCATGCTGAATCGGCCATACGCTCGGTTCAGCAACCAGGCGAGGGCGTTGTAGCAATTGTGCCAATTCATCCGCGACAGGCTGACCACCCGGGATGCACTTATTCGCTTCTTCGCCTTCCGCAATGGATTTTGCATAAGGGAGACAACCATCACGATGTCCACATAACCCACATTGGGTCTGAGGTAACAGCGCATCAATTTGCTGGATGAGGGAAATATGCGAATTCATGCCGAGAACCAGTGAAATAAAACGGGAGGATATTGCGAGAAAAAGGATATTCTATCAATAAATTTTATCATGTTTTTTAGAACTATTATTGCGCTATTATGGTTCGTTTATAGCATTATTATGGTGCGTAAATTTTCATCAGATGCACAATAATAAAGCCAAAAACTAAGCTAAACTTATGATTTTATTTTTAAGTAAGATTTTGATTAATATTGTTTTATTAAAATATTTACAAAAAAGTGTTGTAGATCAAGGTTAAAAGATATTTAATATTTTGCGCCAAAATTTATCATTATTTGAAAATTTGACCAATTTTGAATCACCTTCTGCTGAGGATTAAGCGTTGAAATATAACAGCCTTAACGACTTCTTAAACTACGTGAAAGCACGTGATCCGCATCAACCAGAGTTTTTACAAGCTGTGGAAGAGGTTATGACCAGTTTGTGGCCGTTCATTGAAAAGAACCCACAATATGCTGCACATGGTTTACTTGAACGTTTGGTTGAACCAGAACGCGTGATCCAGTTCCGCGTATCTTGGGTCGATGACCAAGGTCAAACCCAGGTGAACCGTGCTTTCCGTGTGCAGTTCAACTCAGCAATTGGTCCATTCAAAGGCGGCATGCGTTTTCACCCATCCGTTAACCTGTCTATTTTGAAATTCCTGGGTTTTGAGCAAACCTTTAAGAATGCTTTGACTACTTTGCCGATGGGCGGTGGTAAAGGTGGTTCAGACTTCGATCCTAAAGGTAAATCTGAAGGCGAAATCATGCGTTTCTGCCAAGCCTTGATGATCGAATTGTATCGTCATCTGGGTTCAAATACCGATATCCCTGCGGGTGATATTGGTGTGGGTGGTCGTGAAGTCGGTTACATGGCTGGCATGATGAAGAAACTCAGCAATGACACTTCATGTGTATTCACCGGTAAAGGCATTTCATTTGGTGGTTCTTTGGCACGTCCTGAAGCGACAGGTTTTGGTACGGTGTACTTTGCTGAAGAAATGCTAAAAACTCGTAACGAAAGCTTCAAAGATAAAATTGTTGCGATTTCTGGTTCTGGTAACGTTGCTCAATACGCAGCTGAAAAAGCCATGTTCTTGGGTGCGAAAGTGGTTTCACTTTCTGACTCGAATGGTACAGTTTACATCAAAAACGGTTTAACCACTGAACTTCTTGCTGAAGTGATGGAGTTGAAAAACGTTAAACGTGGCCGTATTTCTGAATTTGCTTCTAAGCACGGTTTTGAATACCTGGAAGGTCAACGTCCATGGGGTATCAAATGTGATATCGCGTTACCATGTGCGACACAAAATGAGCTGGATGGCGAAGATGCTGATAAATTGTTGGCGAATGGCGTGATCTGTGTGGCTGAAGGTGCCAATATGCCATCAACCCTTGAAGCGGTTGAGAAGTTTATTGCTGCGAAAATCCTCTATGCACCAGGTAAAGCGTCTAACGCGGGTGGTGTTGCGACTTCTGGCTTAGAAATGTCACAGAATGCGATTCGTTTGGGCTGGAGTTTTGCTGAAGTTGATGAACGTCTGCATGCGATCATGAAAGACATTCACTGCCACTGCGTAAAATACGGTACACAAGAAGACGGTACAGTGAACTATGTAGACGGCGCTAACATCGCAGGCTTCGTGAAAGTGGCTGACGCGATGTTGGCTCAAGGCGTTTATTAATTCATACCGCGTACAAGATATAAAAAAACCGATGCACATGCATCGGTTTTTTTATGGCTGAATGATGGATTACCAATCCGAACAGAGGGTATCGCGTGAAACTAAACTCCTCGTGTTTTAATCAAATCGATAAATATCCATTCCCAAGGCACTCATAGTAAAACTGCTATGCACCAGGCTAAAGCGTGGTCCAGTACCCATCGCAAAAAACAGTGGTGCAAAATGTTCAAGGGTCGGATGGTTGCGTTGTAGATAAGGCAGGCTTGGCCAGTCCAATACTGCCTCAAAATCACTATGGCTGAGTTTACGAACCACTTCATTGCGGAACGTTGAGGCCCAATGTGGCACATCGCTGTGCTGACCTTGCCAGGAGAGTTCTGCCAGATTATGGGTAATGCTACCTGAACCGATTAGCAGGATTTGCTGTTCTCGCAGCGGAGCCAAGGTTTGCCCAATCCGGTAAATTTCCTGTGCACTCATCGACATGGGCAGGGAAATTTCCAGAACCGGAATATCAGCTTCAGGATACATATGTAGTAATGGCATCCACACCCCATGATCGCGTGGACGGGTGCTATGTGCATGTGCATTAAAACCGGCTTCGGCTAAACGCTGTAGAATTTCTTCTGCCAGTACAGGATGTCCAGGAGCAGGATAGCGTAACTGATAGAGTTCAGCAGGAAAGCCGCGAAAGTCATGCCAGGTTTCTGGACGAGTCGCCGTGCTGACTTCGAGAGCCTCACTTTCCCAATGCGCGGACATGACAAGAATCGCGTGTGGTTTAGGAAGATTTAGACTGAGCCGTTGTAGTGCAGGGCCCACTTGTTCCGGATGAATAGCCAACATTGGTGAGCCATGTGAAACAAAAAGGCCAGGTAAAGTTTGCATATTCATGGGAGAAACCTTGCAATGAAAGCGATATTGCCATGATGCCAAACATTCGCTAGGGCTGAAAAGCACGATTGCTTCAACATATTGTTGCAATACTGCAACGCTGTACAGCGAGGGTTAGGCACGGTGATATGGATGATTATGGTTAATACTCATGGCACGATACAGCTGCTCGATCAGCATGACACGCACCAACGGATGGGGCAGGGTCAATTTGGATAATGACCAGTGCCAAGCTGCCGCTTGACGGACTTGATCGGAGAGACCATCAGGGCCACCAATCGCGAGGGCAATGTCATTGCCTTCCAGCATCCAGTTCTTCATGGTTTCGGCCAATTTCTCGGTACTGAGTTCACGGCCACCCACTTCCAGTGCAATCAGGGTTTCATTGGGTTTCAGTGCATTTAAAATACTTTCACCTTCTGACTGGCAATATTTCAGAATATCCGCTTCAGAATCATTTTTTCCGCGTTTAGCCATGGGGAGCTCAATGACCTGGGTTTGCACAAAAGGCTGAATACGTTTGAAATAATCTTCAAACCCGGTCAGTACCCAGGCAGGCATTTTTTGGCCAATGGTCAGAATCCGAATTTTCATAATTACTGTTCGCCGTGAATTTTCAGCATTATAACGAGCATTGCAGATAGATCGCTATGGGAGGGGAATTTGATGATTTAAAAAACATCATTAACAGCAATGAGGGAATACATAAGATAAAAAAACGCAGTCCTTCAAGGGGGAATCCGGACTGCGAAAAAGACCATCTGTCTGGAGATACAGATGGCCATACGATTCGGCAATCAAATCATGATGAAACCAATCGCATATAAAAATAAAATGAGGTGTGTGTCGCATTTTTCAAGTTGTCTTTACAAAAAAAGAGAGCCGGAGCTCTCTTTTTTGATTGCACACTTCAATTAATGACGTGCCACTTTAGACTCTTCTACCGGTTTGACAATCGGTGTTTTTGCCAACGGTTTTGGTGCGCTGATTAAAGCCAGCGGCAAGATTTCATCAATGCTGCGTACGGCTTTAATTTCCAGCCCCTCTTTTACATTCTCTGGGATTTCTGCCAGATCACGCACATTTTCCTGAGGGATAAACACCAGTTTAATACCACCGCGATGGGCTGCCAGAAGTTTCTCTTTTAAACCGCCGATGCGCATTGCACGACCACGCAAGCTGGTTTCACCGGTCATGGCGATGTCTGGACGTACCGGAATTCCGGTAAATGCAGAGACGAGTGCAGTCGTCAGTGCCAAACCTGCTGATGGACCATCTTTGGGTGTTGCACCTTCCGGTAAATGCACATGCACATCCGTTTCGGCAAACACGGAAGATTCAATGCCCAGACTGTCTGCGCGTGTACGCACGACGGTCATTGCAGCTTTGATCGATTCCTGCATCACATCACCGAGTGAACCGGTAGTGATGAAAGAGCCTTTTCCTTTCATGGTTGCCACTTCAATGGTGAGCAGTTCACCACCGACTGACGTCCACGCCAAACCATTAACGCGACCGACTTCAGCTTCTTCTTCCACCATGCCGTAATCGAACTTTTGCGGGCCCAAATAATCTGGCAATGTCGCTTCAGTGACTTCAACATGCAGGTTTTTCGCTTTCGAGCTAACGGCTTCTTTCACGACCTTGCGGGCAATTTTAGAAACTTCACGCTCCAAATTACGCACACCGGCTTCACGGGTATAACGACGTACGATATCACGGATTGCTTCTTCATGCACGCTGAGTTCTTTACTGCGCAAGCCATTGTCTTTGATGGCTTTTGGCACTAAATAACGCTCGGCAATGTTCACTTTTTCATCTTCGGTATAACCCGGTAGACGAATCACTTCCATACGGTCCAACAATGCTTCAGGAATATTCATGCTGTTTGCGGTACAGATGAACATCACTTCAGACAGGTCAAGATCAAGGTCAAGATAGTGATCGTTGAACTTGTTGTTTTGCGATGGATCAAGCACTTCAAGCAGAGCAGAAGCCGGATCGCCTCGGTAATCTTGCGCCATCTTGTCGATTTCATCGAGCAAGAACAGGGGGTTTTTCACACCGACTTTTGTCAATGACTGCACGATTTTACCTGGCATCGCACCAATATAGGTACGACGGTGACCACGGATTTCCGCTTCGTCACGCACACCACCGAGGGCCATACGTACAAACTCACGGCCTGTGGCTTTCGCAATCGATGCACCTAAAGAAGTTTTACCTACCCCTGGAGGACCAACCAAGCACAGAATTGGACCACGAAGTTTTTTCACACGTGACTGTACCGCGAGGTATTCAACAATGCGTTCTTTCACTTCATCTAGACCATAGTGGTCGGCATCCAGAATTTCCTGTGCTTTATTCAGGTTGATGCTGACTTTGCTAGCCTTGTTCCATGGGGTATCCAGAATGACTTCCAGATAATTACGCACCACGGCCGCTTCACTTGAAGCTGGTTGCATGGCTTTCAGTTTGCGGAATTCCGCTTCAGCTTTTTTGCGGACATGCTCCGGCAGATCAGCTTCTGCCAGACGGCGTTCAATTTCAGCGACGTCATCTTCTGCACCGCCATTCATATCAGACAGTTCACGCTGAATGACCTTCATCTTTTCATTGAGGAAGTATTCGCGTTGGTTTTTCTCCATCTGACGTTTTACGCTTTCATGCAGACTTTGCTCGATTTGTTGCTCTTCTGACTGCTGCAACAAATAAGTCATCAATTCTTGCAAATGTGCTTCGAATTCGTCGTGTTCCAGAAACTTCTGTTTGATATCAATATTTAATGGGACACGAGTAGCAACAAAAAACAGCAGTTGCAAAAGATCATCAATTTTATTTGCCGCAGCGACCAGTTCACGCGCATTACGTAATTTGGCTTCTGCATATTGGGCAAAGAGAACTTTCAGTTCTTGCAGACGTGTGCCGCGAGTGGCTTCATCAAGATGCATACTCATCGGACTTAAGCTGTGCTCTGCCGTCAGGTGCGTATCAGCATCGATAATCTTGTCGAGTTTAGATCGATACAAGCCTTCGATAAGAACCTTAATACAGTTTTCATCATTTTCGTGATTCACAACTTGCACAATCTTCGCGACAGTACCGTATTGATAAAGATTGTCGTGATCAATTTCTTCTGTAAGCGAATCTTTTTGTGCAACTACAAATACTAAATTGTCACTGTTACGAGCCACATCAACTGCATTGATCGATTTTTCACGACCTACGAATAGCGCAATTTGCATATGTGGATAAACCACCACATCGCGTAACGCTAAAAGTGGTAATACACTTGGAACCTGAGGCTCTAAGGTTTGTTCATTCATAATAAGTTCAGACATGGGCACTCCTAATGAGTGACAACGGTGTTGCCATGTTTTTTATAGTGATGGGTATTTTAGAAATTACAAGGGTGAGTTTTAATAAATTGTTCAAAAATTGCGTACATGATGAAGAGTTTTATAACAATACGATTTATAAGGTTTTCTTTTTAGCGTTTAAAACGGTAACAGTTTTTTGGTGTCAATAACGCATCGACTGGCTGATCCCATGCTTCGCGCGGTAAAGGGAATACGATGCGCTGAAATTCATGGGCGAGGCCCAGACGAAAGGGTTGTCGAGGTGCACGGGACAAGGTTCGATCATAGAAGCCGCCCCCCATGCCAATACGGGTTCCTTGCATATCACACGCGAGTAATGGCATGAGCAGTATATCGAGTGTTTTGACCTGATGTCCACGAGTTGCCATCGGTTCACGCATTCCAAGGGGGTGATGGGAAAAGCGTCGGTTTTGATACTGATTCGCATTGATTCGGACCCAGACCAGATGTTGGTTCATGCTACAGATCATCGGTAAATAGACGTTTTTTTTCTGCTGAAAACAGGAACGGATAATACGCTGGGTCGCGATCTCTCCGAAGGCATCAAGGTATACGCCAACGTTTTTAGCCTGATGAAATTCAGGTAAACGAATCAACTGTTGCCAAACCCGTTGTTCAGCCTGACGTTGCTGGAAACGGTTCACCTTCCTGCGTTGGCGGCGCAGAGTTTGACGGAGTTGCTGCAGTGAAACGCGCATGAATCTTAAATCCTGAATAAAAGGTGACCCTCATATATCCACCTCATGATAAACACGTGAAAAGCGGTTTAAGATGAGAATGGACTAGAGTGGCTTATGTTTAAGTTGTTTTAAAATCGGGCAGCTAGTTTCCTGAGTATTTTTACATTCGGCAATCCAGCTGGACAGACGTTTTTTTAAGGCCTGTAATTCTTCGATACGTTGGTCGATTTTGGCCAGACGCTGTTCAATGACCTGACGCACCTGTGCACGGTCATCCAGTTCGAGCTGCAATAATTCCTGAATTTCATTCAACTGTAAGCCGGCATCTTTGGCTTTTTGAATAAAACTTAGGGTTTCGATGTCTTTATCATTGTAATAGCGGTAACTCTGCGTGGTTTCTGGCACCCGCATCAAACCGATACGCTGATAGTAACGGATGGTTTCCACATTTATCTGACAATGCTTTGCCAGTTTTCCAATCGTGAGCATTTGCTACCTCACAAAAAAGACTTGACTCTGTACCCGAGTACGGACTTTATCTTAGCATAAACGTCATTGCAAAGGAGGAACTTCTGATGACACAACAACAAAAACCGGTCTGTTGTTCCGCAGCAAAAAATTCTGAACAAGTAATCCAGCGAGATCCAGTGTGTGGGATGTCTGTTCAAGAGGACACTGCGTATTTCGTCGATTATCAAAATCAACGTTATTTATTTTGTAGCGCGAGTTGTCAACAGAAGTTTAGTCAGAGTCCGCAGCAGTATTTACAGTCTGACGATTCCGATTCAGCGACAGCAACCCGTTGCTGTGCGTCATCAACTAAACCGAATGCAGTGGACTCAGGTTGTGGGCGGACATCTTTAAATGCAAATACTCCAACAGGCTGTGGTTGTGGAAGTAAATCTAAAGAAGTGTTTACGGCCATTGACCCTGTCTGTGGCATGCAGGTTAGTGACCCTGCAAAACCGCAGACCGAATACCAAGGACAGACCTACTATTTTTGCAATCCAAAATGTCTGGATAAATTTCTGGCGACTCCCGAGCAGTATGTAAAAACGACGGCAAAAAAATCTACCTGTTGTGGCGGATCAGAAAAACAGCCAACAGTTGCTGCTCGTACCTGTTGTAGCCCTCAAACTGTGCAGCAGCAAACTGCTAAAAAATCATCTTGTTGTGGTGGGAACCAGAATCAAGCCACAATGGCGGCTGAAATTGACCCGGTGTGTGGGATGCAGGTTGATCCCGGCACTGATTTAAAAACCAAATATCAGGGTAAAACCTACTATTTTTGCAATCCAAAATGTCTGGATAAATTTCTGGCGACTCCCGAGCAGTATGTGAAAACGACGGCAAAAAAATCCTCCTGCTGTGGCGAGTCTGACAAACAGCCAACAGTTGCTGCTAGCACCTGTTGTAGTCCTCAACCTGTACAGCAGCAAACTGTTAAAAAGTCATCTTGCTGTGGTGGGAGTCATGATCAAGCCACAACGACTGCTGAAATTGACCCGGTGTGTGGGATGCAAGTTGATCCTACCACCGATTTAAAAACCGATTATCAGGGTAAAATCTACCATTTCTGTAATCCCTCTTGTCTAGATAAGTTTCAGCAGGATCCGGAGTTTTATCTGATTCCAGCAGATCAGCGACCTGTGCCTGAAGGTGCAGAAGGCCTTTTGTATACTTGCCCAATGGATCCAGAAATTGTGCAGAAAGGTCCTGGGATTTGTCCGATTTGCGGTATGGCACTTGAGCCGATGCAACCTACTTTAGATGAAGGTCCAAACCCGGAACTTGTGGATTTCAGCCGACGTTTCTGGTGGACCTTACCTTTGAGTTTGATCGTGCTGGTGCTGGCGATGGGATCGCATCTGTATCCACTGATTCCACAGCATATTCAGCCTTGGATCGAACTGGTATTGAGCCTGCCGGTCGTTCTTTGGGCGGGATATCCGATTTTCCAGCGTTCTTGGATTTCTTATAAAACCGGTCATCTCAATATGTGGAGCCTGATCGGGGTAGGGGTATTGGCTGCTTTTCTCTATAGTCTGGTGGCAACCATTTTCCCAAGCCTGATTCCGGATGCGGCTAAAACTGGCCATGGTGTCGCAGTGTATTACGAGGCGGCTTGTACCATTGTGTCTTTGAGTTTGCTTGGGCAGGTCATGGAGCTAAAAGCACGAGCTCAGACTGCTGATTCGCTACGTGCCTTATTGCGCTTGCAGCCTGCTAAAGCCAAGCGTGTAGAGAATGGTCAGGTAGTTGATGTGCAGATTAGCCAAATTAAACAGGGCGACATTTTGCAGATTTCTTCAGGTGAGCAGGTACCACTTGATGGCATTGTTGTTGAAGGAAAAACCTACATTGATGAAGCCATGATGACGGGTGAACCGGTGCCAGTGAAAAAAGAAAAGGATGACCGTGTCATTGGAGGTACGGTCAACCAGCAAGGCAGTATCCGGATTAAAACCACAGCGGTTGGGAATCAGACGGTCTTAGCGAAAATGATTCAAACTGTGGCAGAGGCTCAGCGTTCAAAAGCGCCTTTACAACGTCTGGCGGACGTGGTGGCAAAATATTTTGTCATTGTGGTGTTACTGATTAGTGCTATTACCTTTGCCGCTTGGATGCTGATCGGGCAGGTTGGCTTCGATTTGGCCTTAATGTGCGCCGTGGCAGTTCTGATTATTGCCTGTCCATGTGCTTTGGGATTGGCTACGCCAATGTCGGTGATGGCAACAACAGGACGTGCTGCACAAAAAGGGGTGCTGTTCAAGGATGCTGAAGCAATTGAAGCACTTAGTAAAGTCAATACACTGATCATTGATAAAACCGGTACTTTAACTGAAGGGAAACCGAGTGTGAAAGAGGTTGTTGCACTCAGTACATCCGCATCCCAACAGCAAATGCAGCAATGGATTGCATCGATTGAGCAGTATTCCACTCATCCGATTGCACAAAGCTTGACGAAACTCGCGGATCCTTCGGTTTTAATTGCGGTGAATGATTTTGAAGAAGTCACAGGCTTTGGGGTAAAAGGTACTTTACATGGACAATTGCTCTATGTAGGTAGCCAGAAATTACTGGAATTGTTGCAATTGTCTTTATCACCTGACCTGCAACGACAACTGGATCAGTCCCGTGCTCAAGGCGATGTGGTCAGTTTTCTGGCCAGTGAACAGGAAGTGCTGGCGTATATTATTGTCTATGATGCGATTAAGCAGAATGCACAGCAAGTGATCCAGCAGTTACGTGCTGACCATATCGAAGTGATTATGGCGACGGGCGATCATCAGCAGAATGCACAGTGGGTGGCTGCGGAGCTTGGAATCCAGCATGTCTATGGCAATCTGGATCCCACACAGAAACTGGATATTGTGAAAAAATATCAGCAACAAGGCCGTATTGTGGCAATGGCGGGTGATGGAATTAATGATGCACCTGCACTGGCACAGGCGAATGTTGGGATTGCCATGGGCAACGGCACGGATATTGCCAAACAGACCGCGCAGGTGACATTGGTCAAAGGGGATATTCGTGGTGTGGCGGATGCCTTGCATATGGCTAAACTCGGTGTGCGCAATATGAAACAGAATCTGGCATTTTCCTTTGTATATAATGGCTTGGGTGTTCCGATTGCTGCTGGGTTATTTTATCCCATCACTGGGCTGCTGTTGACGCCGATGTTGGCAGCCTTGGCCATGTCGCTCAGCTCGCTCTCGGTCGTTATGAATGCCCTACGTTTACAAAAAGTAAAGTAACGATCGAATCTAGCTGGAAAGTAGACTATCCCTGGAGTTTTGGCTCTGGGGATTTTTATTTGCAGACCATCGTCTGTATTGTTGAATTGTTTTTTATTCTTGACTGCAGATTTGAGGGTAAAACTGCTCAGCTTTCCATCAATTTTTGAATTTCCTTCTCGAATAGCCTTCTAAACTGAGGTGGTCATAAGACTGCAAAAAGAGGAACCAGGCTGATTCAAATTGAGCTTTACGATCCAATTTGAGCTGCTGAGGCATCGTTTGGGTTTCAGCGTGAGGCAGTTTTTTTTGGTGAATCGTTCAAGTAAATGATGATCTTTCCAGAATTATAAAACCGTTCTTTGCGCCATCTGACAGTACTTTGATGAAAGCGATGATCGAGGGATGCGCTCACGCAGAGCCAAAATTATCAAGAAAAGTCCTGGCAGCATTCAATGGTTAGTGGAATTGAAATGCAATGATAGCCTTCCTCAAGTGAGAATTGGATAACCTTTAGGTAGGTTTTTGCTATATGGATCCACCGTTTTTCTGCATGGAATACGAAAAAATGTAAGGCGATTGATGCTGTTTATAGCTAAATCTCGCAAGAAATTTTTATGAATTATTCATCCATTTAGGAGATCTTCTCCAGGAAAGTTAGAGTCTCATCAAGTAAAAAAGAATGTAAAAAATAAGAGTAAATCGGGTTTACCTTATTGATTTTATAAAAATATTTATTGTTTGATTTTTCACATATAACAACGCATGAATATTAAAGAAAAAATTTAAAAAGAATTTACTTAAAATTAAATGATGAGCTTAGGGAAAAGAGTAAATAAGCTATTGAAAATAAATAAATTAGATTGAGATATTCTTGCTCTGAAAGTGAAATTATTATTTGAATTCTATTTTTATATTGAAGGGTAGGATTGATTTTATATTGTTGTTTATTTTTATTTTGCATGGTTTTTTATTTTTAATATTAATTTAAATTTATATATTTAAACCATAGGGTTTTTATGGGTTTGTTGATTTGTGATTTTGTTGAATTTTAAAGTTTATTGGATTTGTTTTCATTAAATATATTTAATATTTTTATTATTTATTTTTAATTTAATTTTAAATGTATTTTTTTTGTGGTTTTTAATTTTATAATTTTTCTTTGGTTTTGGAGTTTTTATTTAATTTTAATTTTCTGGTTGGTTTTTTTATTTTTAAAAGATGCTATTGCTTGATTCGTAAATATAATAAATTTTAAAAAACAATAACCTATAGATAAATTTAATATTTTTTTTGATTTAAAACTAATTTATTTTGATGTTTTTTAGTTTTTGAAAATAGTTAAATTGAAAATAAATATTTCTGGGTTTTGTATTATTGGTTATGGGATTTGTTTTGTAAAAACAAGCCAAAGCCACTAAGTTGCTTGTTTTTGGTGTTTTTGTTTTTGTGAATTTTTATTTTTATGGGTTTTGGTTTTTGATTATGGAGTTTGTGTTTTAGGTTTATTATTTATTCGAAAGGTGTTAAATAGTATTTATTATATTTCTGATTGAGGAGTACTTGATCAGTGATGTGGGTTAAAAATAAAACATGATGATAAAGAAATAAGCCTGAAAGTGCCCAGTTGAACTACCGGGCTTTTTAAGAAAAATAAGAGGGTTGGATTTATATGAATATTAAAAAAACAGCTTTGATTGCAGCAGTTGTCTTAAGTGCAATTGGCTGCACATCAACTCCGAAAAAACTGCCGTTAGAACGGTGGACAACCTTTAAACCTGTGACTGCAATTGATGCAGATACAAGTAAGCTTCCTGTGGATCGTGCTTTGGTGGTGTTTATTCGTGAACCTGGACAAATTTCAGGGCCTGCTGTGAATGTTTTTATTGATGGTGAATATCTTACTTCTTTACAGGATGGGGGATATAAAATCACGTCAGTCTGCGCAGCATATGGCAACATCGTGGCAAATTTTACTGATCCCAAAGCAGATTATTACAACATTCGCCGTCAAAAAAATGTCCAGACATTCAAGCCGGGTTCGGTCAATTTTATCAAGTTTATTCCAGGTACAAATGGACAAATCCAGTTACAGCATCTTGATGAGCAGACCACCAGAGACTTGATGCCAAAGTATCTTGAACAAATAAACACCATTTCACGTGTCGACCAGAAAAAAGTTTGTCCTCAGGTCGTCAAACAGCGTGTACCGGTTCCGTATAAAAAATATACCTTACAAACCAATGCATTATTTGCATTTGGAAAATCAGGAATTAACGACATTTTGCAAAAAGGTCGAGAAGAGGTGTATGCGGTTGCGCAAGATATTGTGAAAGACGGTGACCATATCATGCATGTGATGGTTGTAGGACATACTGATCCAGAAGGCACTAACGAGTATAACGAGCAGCTTTCTATCCATCGTGCTGAAACTGTACGTAGTCTATTGATGAGCAGTGGTATTCAGAATAAAACCATCAACATCGAAGGCCGTGGTGAGACTGAACCGCTGATCTCAGATTGTCGAGCACGCTTTCCTAAAAATAAAGTCGCGCGTGATAAATGCAACCTGCCAAATCGACGAGTTGAAGTTATCTCGTATGGTGTTAAACCCGAATAGATTTTTAATAAATACAAATAATTAAAAGAATTTGAATCATTTGAATGATTGATTCATCACGAAGAGGATGAAGCACTATGTCTACACAAACAGTTACCGTCAAAATCCATGACGCTAAAAAAGTTATTTCAACCTTTCAAGTTACCAAGACTCATGATCAGCCGGTCATTATTCAGGCAAAAGCAAATCTCAATTATGAGCTGGTTGATGATATGACTCAGTTCGCGCCTGAGAACATTAAAATTCAACGCGTAGGCCAAGATCTACATATTGCTTTTGAAGATGCAGATGGTCTTCCAAATGATCCAGATCTGATCATCACGAACTATTACCAGGCGAATGGGGGTTCGAGTAATCTTTTGATTGGCTTAAGCGAGAATGGCAGTTATTACGCGTATGTGCCTGAAAGTGGGTTGCAAGAAGGTGCAGTCAGCATGCTCGCTGACCAAATTACTTCTGCACAGGCACTAGGTGGTGAAGCCTTAGTACCAGCAGCTTTTGCCTTTAATCCATGGTGGTTACTCGGTTTAAGTCCATTGGCAGCAGTCGGTGGCGGTGGAGGTGGCGGTGGAGGAGATACAACTGCACCGACAGTGACCTCAATTGTGATGAGCGATACACAGCTAAAAAGTGGTGAGACTTCTATTGTAACGATTACCTTCAGTGAAGCTGTGACCGGATTTGACAATACGGATGTGACGGTTGAGAACGGCACACTAAGCACTTTGACCAGTAATGATGGTGGTATAACCTGGACTGGGATATTTACACCAACTGCAGATATTGAAGATACCTCCAATATTATTACTGTGGCGAATACCTATACTGATGCTGCGGGGAATGCAGGTAGCTCTGCAACAAGTGATAATTATACGATTGATACACTCGTACCAAGTCTAGATATTACCAGTGATAACTTGGGCAGCCTGAGTGTGGGTGAAACTGCCTTGGTAACTTTCACTTTTAGTGAAGAGATTGAT
>JACCEE010230476.1_pt1 | contig 30557 bp, 34 predicted proteins | sample 7449931 | NCBI WGS metagenome assembly JACCEE01 (sample SAMN15323457, study PRJNA562643) | freshwater metagenome | isolation source: river surface water | place: USA:Blue River Watershed | collected 2017-08-19 | reverse complement strand
TGGCTGTTTATTGCGTCGGAGATGTGCAGGGTTGCGATGCGCCATTGGGGCGTTTACTGGCTGAAATTGATTTTTCACCCAGCCGCGACACCTTGTTTGTGCTGGGCGATTTGGTCAACCGAGGCCCAGCTTCGGCTCAGGTCTTGCGCCGCTTGATGGCCCTGGGACCCGCCGCGCGGTGTGTGCTGGGCAACCACGACTTGCACCTCTTGGCCGTGGCCGCGGGAGCTGGCCGGCTCAAGCCCCTCGACACACTAGACGAATTGCTGCAAGCCCCCGACCGAGAGGCCATGCTCGACTGGCTGCGCCAGCAACCTTTGGCCATTTGGCAGCACGACGTGCTGATGGTGCACGCCGGCGTGCTGCCCTCATGGACGGTTGAGTACACCTTGGCCTTGGCTGCCGAGGTGGAGGCCGTCTTGCGCGGACCCGACTTGAGCGACTTTTTGCACCATATGTATGGCAACACCCCCGCGGCCTGGCGCGATGACCTGACAGGCAACGACCGCTTGCGAGTGGTGGTGAACGCGCTGACCCGGCTGCGCTTTTGTTCGGCAGAGGGCGTGATGGAATTTGCCAGCAAAGAGGGCGCTGACTCAGCCCCTGCAGGCTACATGCCTTGGTTTGATGTGCCGGGCAGGCAAACAGCCCATGTCACGGTGGCTTTTGGCCACTGGTCTACCTTGGGCAAACTGCAACGCCAAGATGTCTGGGCACTGGATACGGGATGCGTGTGGGGCGGTTGCCTGAGTGCTCTGCGACTCAGCAACACCGGCAAGCCTGAAATCATTCAGGTGCGCTGTGAACAGGCGCAACGCCCCGGCTAAGTCGAGCCTGAATGGGTGAGGCGGTAGACCGCGAGGCCCAGCCACTCGTGCAAGGCGACTTGCCACAGCATCACGCTGCGCGCCAACGAATACTCGGTCCATGGCGTGGTCTCGCCCGTTCTGAAGTCCACCGGGTAAGGCGTTATTTGGCAACCCACCGCCTCAAATTCCGGGACAGAACGGGGCATGTGCCACGCCGAAGTGACCAACAACCACGGTTGCTGGCAACGCTCACCCAACAGCGCGGCGACTTGACGGGCATTTTCACGGGTGTTGCGAGAACCGCCCTCGAAGCTCAACCGACTTGGTTCGACGCCCTGCTGCGCATAAAACTGCTGGGCCAAAACAGCTTCGGTCACGCCTGTGGCCAACAAGCGCCCCTCGCCGCCCGAGAAAACCAAGTGCAACTTCGGGTACTGTCGCAACCATCCCACCGGAGTCGACATGCGCTCAGCTGCTTCCCCCAAAGGCACTTGGCCATGGGCTCGGTAAATGCCGGGGTGTTGGGTGGCGCCACCCAACACGATGACGCCCGCATGGCGACCGATCACCTCGGGGCTGGGCACTGGATATTGGTTTTCTAAAGGACGCAACAACGCATGTGGCAAGGCCTCAAACCCCAACAAGCCCAACACCGCCAAGCCGGCCCACAGCATACGCACCGCTGCACGCCGCCAGGTCGCACAAAAGGTCAGCAACAAAAGCGCCCCACCCCACCACAAAGCCAACCAGAACAGCGGCTGGGTGATGGCGGATAACAGTTTGGAGAGGGTGAACATGACAATCTTCTCAAGCAGCCATCACCGCAGCAAAGACGTAGTGACTTTTCCGCTGCTCGTCATGAGAGGCCTCGCCCGGCTCCTTTGCCTCGGCGCGAAGCAAGAGAAACTCATTGCATTTAGGCGACGTTGGATCGGCCTAAAGCCTTGCGCCAAGCGGCTTTGAGGGCGTGTATTTTGGGGGCGGACTCTGTGTTTTGACCCGCATTTCGCAGGGCTTGACGGACAAACACAAAAAGCAACAATGCAAAACCCGTGGCCAGTGCGGCAATGACCGCCGTGAGGCTCCGTTTGGGTGCCACATGTTTGTTGGGCAAGGTCGCCTCTTGAATCAACACACTGGCATCCAGACCTTGCAGTTGCCGCTCAAATTCAATTTGGGAGTTTTGAGCTTCTTTCACGACCCCTATCAGTTGGCCGTAACCCTGCGCCACCGACAATGACTGTTCGCCGCTGGCCTTGTCCAGCTTGATCGTCAGCCGTTCAGCGGCGTCACGGGCTTCTTTCTCACGGGTTTGGGCTTGAGCCAGTTGTTTTTCAAGGCGCATTTTTTCGCTGCCGCGGGGACGACTTTGAACAAAAGTTTGCGTCAACAGCGATTGGGCCAAGGCCTGGGCCGCCTGTGGGGTTCCGGCCTGCGCGGTCAAGGTGAGCAACTTGTCTTTGGCGTTGGCATTGGCTTTCACTTGCCCTGTGAGCTTGAGACGTGCCTCTTCAACCGTCATCTGCGTGGTGTAGCCCAAGCTCACCGCGATCGGGTCCAGCACCGCCGCACTCAGCATGATGCTGGCGGTGGTCTGGTCTGCCTGCAGCACCGCCGTGCTTTCATAGGTTTTAGGCCAAAAACTGGCCCCAGCCAGCGACAGCAATCCGACCGTGAGAGGCCCAATGACCAGCAAACGCAAATTTTCAACCAGGGTCTGTAACAGGTCGATCAAGCTGATTTCGTCTTCTTCAGGGTAGTGGGAGAGTTCGGTCATTTTTTCAAGCAAAGGGGCAGATGAATCGGCAAGAGACGGCAGGCAAGCAGGTTAACGGGAAAAGGATCACTTTAGCATTCCGCCTCAGCAAGGGATTTGCCCACTTGGTCTTTGGCAGACAGCGTGGGTTGTAAGCCTGATGGCCAAGTGATGCCAATGGCCGGGTCGTTCCAGACGATGCAGCGTTCATGCTGCGGGGCATAGTATTCGGTGGTTTTGTACAAAAAGTCTGCACTGTCAGACAGCACCACAAAGCCATGCGCAAAGCCAGGGGGGATCCACATTTGTTTGTGGTTGTCTTCGCTCAACTCCATGCCGACCCATTGGCCAAACGTGTTGGAATTTTTCCTGATGTCCACCGCCACATCGAACACCGCCCCACGCACCACCCGAACCAGCTTGCCTTGGGGTTGTTGCACTTGGTAGTGCAGGCCCCGCAGCACCCCTTTTGCACTGCGGCTGTGGTTGTCTTGCACAAAGTTGAGGTTCAAACCGGTGGCTCGATAGAACTCTTGCTGGTTGAAGCTCTCAAAAAAGAACCCGCGTGCGTCGCCAAAAACCTGGGGCTCAAGGACCAATAAGTCAGGAATGGCGGTGGCGGTGACGTGCAAGGGCATGGGTTTACTTCAGCAAATGGAGCAGGTATTGGCCGTAGCCGTTTTTAGCCAAGGGTTGGGCCAGCTTTTGCAAGTCTTCGGCACTGATCCACTTTTGGTGAAAAGCAATTTCCTCGGGGCAGGCCACCATGAGGCCTTGGCGTTTTTGCAAGGTGGCGATGAAGCCAGCCGCCTCCAACAAACTGTCGTGCGTGCCGGTATCGAGCCAAGCATAGCCACGGCCCATGATCTCGACATGGAGTTGGTTTTGCGCCAAATAACGTTGGTTGATGTCGGTGATTTCGAGTTCGCCCCGTGCAGAAGGCCGAATATCGGCCGCGATGTCGCAAACTTGTTCGTCGTAAAAATACAAGCCAGTGACAGCGAAATTGCTTTTCGGGGCCTTGGGCTTTTCTTCGATGCTCAAGGCGCGTTGTTGGTCATCAAAGTCCACCACGCCATAGCGCTCCGGGTCTTGCACGTGATAAGCAAACACCGTGGCACCCGATGTGCGTTGGGTGGCGTTATGCAGCAGCTTGACCCAGTCGTGGCCGTAAAACAAGTTGTCCCCCAACACCAAGGCGCTGGGTTGATTGGCCACAAAATCTTTGCCAATGAGGAAGGCTTGGGCCAAGCCATCTGGGCTGGGTTGCACCGCATATTGGATGTTCATGCCCCATTGGTAGCCATCGCCTAACAGCTCGGCAAAACGGGGCGTGTCTTGTGGCGTGCTGATCAGCAAGACCTCTCGGATACCGGCCAACATGAGTGTGGTCAGCGGGTAATACACCATGGGTTTGTCGTACACCGGCATGAGCTGTTTGCTGACCGCTTGCGTGACGGGGTACAGGCGTGTGCCCGAACCGCCCGCGAGAATGATGCCTTTGCGTGAGGTCATGGTGTGGAATGGGTGAGGTCAGGAATAAAGCCGGAATGGCGCAAGTCAAATGAAGAATACACGGCTTGCAGCCCCCTCAAAGCGGCGCTGACGAGCCAAACCGCCTGTCACGGCCAGCAAACCATGCCATGGCTTCTTTCAGACGCGCCGGAGAAAACTCAGGCCACAGATCGTCGGTAAAAAACATCTCTGCATAGGCGGCCTGCCAGAGCATGAAATTGCTGATGCGCGACTCGCCCCCTGTCCGAATGAGCAAATCAACCTCGGGTGCATAAGCGGTGCTGAGGTAAGGCGCCAAAGAGTCCTCGGTCATCTCGCGCACATTTTGTGCAGGGTGCGCCTGTTGCCAGGCCTGCGCGGCTTGCACCATGTCCCAGCGGCCGCCGTAGTTGGCACACACCGTCAAAGTGATGCGGGTGTTTTGTGCGGTTTGTTGCTCAGCCCGTGCGATGAGTTCTTGCAACACCGGTGCAAACCGACTTTTGTCGCCCACCACCTTTAGACACACGCCGTTGGTGTTCATGTCGTCCACTTCTTTTTGCAAGTAGGTGGCGAACAAACCCATCAAGCTGGAAACTTCGTCTTCTGGGCGTTTCCAATTTTCGGTACTGAAGGCAAACAGGCTCAGATAGGGCACCCCGATTTCCGCACAGGTTTTGACGATGTCGCGCACTTGTTTGGCCCCCGCGGCATGGCCCAAAGCGGTGGGCATGAAGCGTTTTTTGGCCCAACGGCGATTGCCATCCATGATGATGGCGATGTGCTGCGGCAAAGGATTGGGGGTGATGGAGGTCAAGTGAATGCATTAAACCGGGGAAGCTTGCAGATTTTATAGGGTTATGAAAAGGCGCTGCCCCCAGAAATACCCCTCACCACCTCGGCCTCATTGGCTGAGTTCGACCTGGTGATGTTCCAGTTGAACCAATGTAGGACGGCCCAAAATCTCGAGCAAAACTGCGACGCGCTTGCTGGAAACACTCTGGACAAACCCTTCCATGCCGGCCAACGCGGTGTGCTTGAGAAAAACCGTTTGACCCGCCTTGAGGTTGCTGAGTTCTTGCAGCGTGGCTTGATTGCGGTCGACTTCCAGCTGGCGAATGCGTTGCACCAACTCGTCGTTCACCAAAGCGGGCTCAAAGCCAAAGCGCACCAAGGTCGTGATGCCTTTGGTGCTGCGAACGGTGGAGATACTTTGCTCGGCGCGGCTCGGGCGAAAAAGGATGTAGCGTGGAAACATCGGCTCGAACTGAGCCACCGGACCTTGCTCGGTTTTTTTAAACTTTTTATACAGCGGCAAATAGGTCTCAAAGGCCTGGTACTGCAAATGGGTTTGGGCGATGTGTTCCTGCCGGGGCTTGGTGTAAGCCAAATACCAGCGCGGACTGGGCGCGAAATCGTCCAACACAGCGTCAGCGATTTGAGGGTTTTGAGTCATGCCAAGACTTTAATCGAAAAACCCCGCCGAAGCGGGGTTGGAGGTCTGGTCATTCAGAGTGAACTGGCGCTTTAGATTATGTCCACACTCTGAATAGGGAGGCCGATTAGGCGATTACGAAAGGGGTGCGGTCTTTGCCTTCAATCCATTTAGGAGCTTTGCCGCGGCCTGTCCAAGTTTGACCGGTGGCGGGATCACGGTATTTGGCGGCCACTTTGCCAGCAGCGGCTTTGGGAGCGCCCGATTTGGCAGCGCGACCTGGGAAAACATCTTGTGCTGTCAAACCATATTCGGCCACCAATTCGCGGACCTTACTCACGGCAGCAGAGATTTCATTTTGACGCGCTTTGGCAATGGCTTGCTCGAGTGCTTCGCGTTGTGCCAATAATTCTTTGTAGCTGGTCGACATGGTCGTTCCTAATAATGGTTGAAAAGAACCCAGATTATAGGCCACCTAAAGTTCAGATAATCCAGATATTGAATAAATACTTGTCAAAAAGAGGTATTTATTTCAACAGGCTATTTCTCTCAATATTCAAAAAATAACATTTAATCGAAAAATAATCAAAGTCAAAGCGGCATATTCATGAACGACAAAAGGCCCATACCAGGGACGAATGGCCATCGTCTGCGTCGAATTAATCAGTTGAACAACCGGGCAAAGTCAAACTCCGCCGACCATCCAATACATTTGCAATCGCGCCAAAACCATGCCGACCAACTGCAAGGCCAACAAGAGGGCAATCGGCGACAAATCAATCCCGCCCAACAGCGGCACCACGCGTTGAAAAGGCCGCAAAAATGGTTGGCACAAGCGCACCACCAAGTTGTACATCGGGGCTCCCGGATTCACCCAAGACAAGACCGCCAGCACCAGCACCAGAGCACTCAAGGCAGACACCACCAATTGGGCCAGCCCGACCACACTCACCAGCGGCAACCCGGCCAAAGCCCCTTGCCCACCCATCAAGAGCCACAACAAAGCGTATTGCAACAACTTGATCAAATAAGCGGCCACCACACTCGACAGGTCCCAAGCGGAGACTGCGGGGATCACCCGACGCAAGGGCAAGACCAGCCAATCGGTCACGGCAAAGACAAATTGCCCCAAAGGTTGGTGGAAGGAAATGCGCTGCCATTGCATCAAAAAGCGCAGCAAGCAGGTGCCCGCGACCAAGCCCGCCAACACATCCAACACCATACTGACCATTTGAAAAACCATGCGCATCTCCTGCTGCCGCGATGATACTCAGATGCCTGAATGCTTCGGCCATTTCCGCCAAATGTTGGGGTTGCCCCGTGCATTCGGACAGATCGGCATTTCTTCCACCTCTGAGCCGCAGAATCCGCCCGCAAACTCTTAAAATAGAAAGCTTTGCGCACCCGCGCATCGATCAACCCCGGATTGATTGGCCCAGCGCCACCAAACCCAACCTCACCCGCCCATGTCTGACACGACTGCCAACGCCCCTGCCGCTCCCGCTCAAGATGAAAATCAACTGATTGCCGAGCGCCGCGAAAAACTCAAGGCCATGCGACAAGCGCAGTCGGAGGGCAAAGGCGTGGCGTTTCCCAACGATTTCAAGCCCGAGCACCACGCGGCCCAACTGCACCAAGCGCATGGTGAAAAAGAGGCCGAAGCCTTGAATGGCGAAGGGGTCGCCAAGACCACGGCCAAAGTGGCCGGCCGCATGATGCTCAAACGCGTCATGGGCAAGGCCAGTTTTGCCACCTTGCAAGATGCGACAGGACGCATTCAGGTCTATGTCACTCGCGACGATGTGGGAGAAGACCTGTACGCCTTGTTCAAGCACTGGGACTTGGGCGACATCGTGGGCGTGGAAGGCTATTTGTTCAAAACCCGTACCGGCGAGTTGTCCATCCATGCCACCCAAATCCGCATGCTCACAAAGAGCCTGCGCCCCATGCCCGACAAGTTCCACGGCGTGGCCGACCAAGAGGTGAAATACCGCCAGCGCTATGTCGACCTGATGACCGACGAGGCGGCTCGCAAGCGCTTCATGGCGCGCAGCAAGGCCGTGAGTGGCATTCGCGAGTTCATGGTCAAGCACGGCTTTTTAGAAGTCGAAACGCCCATGCTGCACCCGATTCCGGGTGGGGCCAACGCCAAACCGTTTGTCACGCACCACAACGCGCTCGAACAAGAAATGTTTTTGCGCATTGCCCCCGAGCTCTACCTCAAGCGTTTGTTGGTGGGCGGCTTTGAGCGGGTGTTCGAGATCAACCGAAACTTCCGCAACGAAGGCATCTCGGTGCGCCACAACCCCGAGTTCACCATGATGGAGTTTTATGCGGCGTACTGGAACTACCAAGACCTGATGGGCTTCACCGAGGCGCTGATTCGCGATGCCGCCATGACCGCCGCCGGCACTTTGAGCCTGACCTACAACGGCAAGCCTGTGGACCTCAGCCAGCCCTTCGCCCGCATGACCATCCGCGAAGCCATCGTCAAGCACACCCCAGCCGGTGAGCAAGTGGACGACGCTGCGTGGTTGATCCAGGCCCTCAAAAAGCTGGGCATGAGCGAAGAAAAAGACAAGTTGTCGGCCCGCAGCTTGGCCAGTTTGCAGGTCTTGTATTTTGAAGAAACCGTGGAAGACAAGCTCTGGGAGCCCACCTTCATCATGGAGCACCCGACCGAAATTTCACCTTTGGCCCGCGCCAATGACGCACGCCCTGAAGTGACCGAGCGCTTTGAGCTCTACATCACCGGGCGCGAATTTGGCAATGGCTTCAGCGAGTTGAACGACGCCGAAGACCAAGCGGCGCGCTTTCATGCCCAAGTGGCGGCGAAAGACGATGGCGACGACGAGGCCATGTACTACGACCACGACTTTGTGCGCGCACTCGAGTACGGCATGCCCCCAGCGGGCGGTTGCGGCATTGGCATTGACCGCTTGATGATGCTGTTGACCGACAGCGCCAGCATCCGCGATGTGATTTTGTTCCCCGCTCTGCGTCACGTGCAGGAATAAGCGCCTAACGATTACGGGCGCGGAGGCAAGCGGGGTGCGTCTTCCACCACCTCGCGCGCCTCGACATCCACAATGTCGCCGGTGGGGGTCGAGCCAAAACCGCTGGGAGATCCTGGCGCTGACCCAGGCCCAGGCCCTTGCCCCCAACGCGCTGCCTTGCGCATGGCGCTGAACTGCTGCCACACCAGCACCACTTGGGGCTTGCGCCCCGTGAGCAACCAACGCACCGTGGCAAACACGGTGTACAGCGCCAAAGCCAGCAACAAACCCGCCAACAGACCGAGCCCCATCAGGCCCATGAAAATACGTGCAATCCAGTTCATGGCTGTGTCCTGTTTGGTTTAGGGCAGACGGTCCAAGGCCTGCATGTAGTCAGCTGAGCGCATCAACTCGTCCCATGGGCGCGCGGGCGCGCGGGGCAACAAATTCAGTCGCCGCTCTTCGCTGATCTCACGGGGTATCCAACGGCCCTTGATTTGGGCTTCGGCCAATTGGTCGAGCACCTCATCCAGCTCACATCCGCCATCCACAGACGACCGGTTGCAAAGCAAGGCCAAGTCGCATCCCGCTTGCAAGGCGGTGATGACGGCTTCGGTATAGCTGAGGGTGCGGCCCTCCAATTGGCGAGCCGCGGCCATGGACAAATCGTCGGTACACACCACGCCCTGAAAACCCAGCTGGCCACGCAAAATGTCTTGCAACCAGCGCGGCGAAAAGCCGGCAGGGCGGCTGTCGACTTGGCGGTAAATCACATGCGCGGGCATGACGGCGGTGAGCACGCTGCCCAACCAACTGTAGGGCTGGGCATCGTCGGCCAAAATGGTTTTAAGACTGCGTTTGTCTACTGGCAAGGCCACATGGGAGTCGGCTTTCACCGCGCCGTGGCCCGGGAAATGTTTGCCGCAGTTGCCCATACCGGCTTGCAACAGACCTTGCATCAGGCTGCGTGCCAACAGGCTGACCACGCGTGGGTCTCTGGCAAAGGCGCGGTCGCCAATCACGCCGCTTTCGCCATGGTCCAAATCAAGCACCGGCGTGAAGCTGAAGTCCACGCCACAAGCGCGCAACTCACTGGCCAAGACAAAACCGGCCGAGGTGGCGGCCTCACAGGCCTTGAGCACGCCCGACCCCGCTTGGCCTTTTTCGTCTTGCCCCCACAGCGCGCCCAAGGCGCGCATGGGAGGCAAATGCGTGAAACCATCGTTGCGAAAGCGTTGCACCCGACCCCCTTCGTGGTCGACCGCGATGAGCATGTCTGGCCGCAGGCCTTTGACCTCGGCACACAGCTCGGCCAGTTGCGTCCGGCTCTGCCAATTGCGGCCAAAAAGAATCATGCCGCCCACCAAGGGATGCGCCAAGCGACGGCGGTCCACATCGGTCAGTGTGGTCCCGGCAATGTCCAAAATCAGGGGGGCGTGCAGTGTCATGGGGTATTTCACTCAAATGGGGGGCAATGGCGCCGAATCAAGAGGCCGTGGGCCCACGCGTCTCGACGACGCAAAAACTGGCGGCGTATTCGGATTCGTCCGTCACAGTGATGTGGGCCGACAAGCCCTTGGCTTCAAACCACACCTTCAACTCGCCATGCAACACGATGAAAGGCTGACCACTGGGCCGTTTGCCGATCTCGCACAAGCGCCACGTCATGGGCATGCGCATGCCCAGGCCAATTGCTTTGCTGAAGGCTTCTTTGGCCGAAAACCGCGTCGCCAAATACCGCACACCGCGCTCTGGCCAACGCGCGCTGCGGGCTTTCCATGTGGCCATTTCGGCCTCACTCAATACTTTGGCGGCAAAGCGCTCGCCATGCCGATTCAAGCTGGCCTGAATGCGGCGGATGTCGCAAATGTCGGTGCCAATGCCGTAAATCATTTTTTCAGGCAATCCAGATAGGCCTGCACCGTGGCAGCGTAGCCCAACTCCAGCGCATCGGCCATGAAGGCGTGGCCAATTGAGACCTCTTGCAAGCCCTGCACCGCGGCCACAAAGTCGGGCAAGTTGTCGCGGTTCAGATCGTGCCCCGCGTTCACACCCAAACCCACTTGCAAGGCGGCAGCTGCGGCATCGGCATAGCGCTGCAGCTGGGCAGATTGGTCGGCAGTGCCCCAACTGGCCGCATAAGGTTCGGTGTAAAGCTCGACACGGTCGGCGCCCACGGCGCGGGCCTGAGCCATTTGCTCAGGCAAGGGATCCATGAACAAACTGACCCGCACGCCCAAGCCCTTGCACTCTTCAATCAAGGGCTTCAAGCGCTCAGCGTCTTGCGGAAAAGTCCATCCGTGGTCGCTGGTGAACTGGCCTTCGCTGTCGGGCACAAAGGTCACTTGGTGGGGGCGCACCGCACGCACATGGTCCATGAGGTTGTGAAACGGGTTGCCTTCGATGTTGAACTCGCGCTCTGGCCAGTCCGCCATCAAATGCGTCAATTCAGGCACATCCGTGGCCCGAATGTGGCGTTCGTCCGGACGTGGATGGATGGTGATGCCCTGCGCGCCCGCTTGCAAACACAGCCGGGCCGCACGCGTCACGCTGGGCAGTCCCAAGTGGCGAGAGTTGCGCAGCAAAGCCACTTTGTTGACATTGACAGAAAGCGCCACGCGGTGGAGATGTGAGGTCATAAGGTTTGCAAATCCAGCATCATTTGGCGTGTGCGCAAAGCGCCCACGCCGCAATGGTAGTTGAGTAACAAGCGCAAAGGGCGCTGCAATGGTCCGAGCAAGTCGGCACATTCGCGCAGCAATGCGGCCAAGGGGCTGGGATCGTCCAGCGCCACCTGCAAGGCCAGCCATTGCGCCCCGCGCAAACTGCTTCTGCTGTCGCCTGCAACCCACTGCAAGCCCGCTTCGGGCAACAAGGTGTAACGGTCTTCGGGAGACAGTGGAGAAAGGGTCAAAGTCTGGGAATTCAAAGCCGGCAACAAACCGGTGTGCTTGAGCAGCAGCAACTCAAAGCCACGCAAGGCCCATTGCAGGGCTTCGGGGTCGCCGCTGGCCAGCAAACGCACCGCCGCTGCATACACATCAAACAACTGGGGGTGAGGATCGTCACGCGCCGTCAAACGCATGAGCAGTTCATTCAGGTAATACCCCGAAAGCAAAGCTTCACCGGTGGGCATGACATGACCACCCACCCACTCGGCCGATTTCAGGGTGCGTATGTCGCCGTCACCGCCAAAAGCCAATGACAAAGGTTGCAGCGGCAAAAGCACTGGCCTGAAACTGGAAGTGGGCCGCTTGGCCCCTTTGGCCACCAAGGCCACCCGACCATGGTGGCGGGTGAACACCTCCAAGATCAGACTGGTTTCACTCCAGTCGTAGCGGTGCAGCACAAAAGCTGGCTCGTCTGCAATCCGCTTGGTGGCCATGGACGAGCAGCTTATTCGTAGCCAAAGCTGCGCACGCGCGCTTCGTCGTCGGCCCAACCCGAACGCACTTTCACCCAAAGTTCGATGAACACTTTGGCATCCAGCAGTTTCTCCAACTCCAGCCGAGTTTCGGTGCCAATGCGTTTGAGTTTTTCGCCTTTGTCACCGATCACCATGGCTTTGTGGCCTTCCCGCTCGACCACGATGGTGGCGGCAATGCGCAGCATGCGCTTGGCAGTTCGACCGGCCTCTTCTTCAAACTTGTCAATGACCACCGTAGAGGTGTAGGGCAACTCATCGCCGGTCAGTCGAAAGAGCTTTTCGCGCACCATCTCGCTGGCCAAAAATTTTTCGCTGCGGTCGGTCAACTCGTCTTCGGCATGCCACCAAGCTTGCTCGGGCAGGTATTTTTCGCAGATGCCCAGCAGCCGCTCTATGTCTTTGGGCTGCTTGGCCGACATCGGCACAAACTCGGCAAAAGCATGGCGCTCTTGCATGCTTTGCAACCAAGGGGCGATGTCGCCACGGCGGTGCACGTTGTCCAACTTGTTGGCCACCAACAAGACCGGAATCCCCGGCTTCAGCAAAGCCAGCACCTTGGCATCGGCGGGAGTGAAACTGCCCGCCTCGACCACAAACAGCACCAAATCGACATCGCTCACGGCGCCGACCACGGTTTTGTTCAGTGATTTGTTCAGGGCTGTGCCATGCACGGTCTGAAAACCGGGGGTATCGACAAACACAAATTGCGCGGCCCCTTGGGTTCGGATACCGGTGATGCGGTGGCGCGTGGTTTGCGCTTTGCGCGAGGTGATGCTGATCTTTTGGCCCACCAACGCATTGAGCAAGGTGGACTTGCCCACATTGGGCTTGCCCACAATGGCCACCAAGCCGCAGCGCTGGCCCTCCACAGGGACAGGCGCCGAGGCGATTTCGGCCGGCAATGCCGCTGTCTCTGAAGCATCGCGCGGCTGGATGGTCACGCCCGCAATCTGAATGGGACGGCGCTGGGCTTGCTCTTGCGGCAGACGCGCCGTTTCGGCATCAGTCGGGGGGGAGGATTTCTCGGTGCTCATGCGGCGCTTTCGGATTTCAAAATCTGCAGCATGGCGGCGGCCGCTGCTTGTTCAGCAGCGCGACGCGACGCGCCCGAGCCTTGTTGGGTTTGGCGCAATTCCGTCACTTCGCAAGAGACCTCAAATTGCTGGCGGTGTGCGGCACCCGAGGTGCCCACCACGGTGTATTTGGGCAAGGCGAACTTTCGTCCTTGCAACCATTCTTGCAACTCGGTTTTGGGGTCTTTGCCCACCGCCTGCATGTCGGGCTTGATGTCCACCTGGGCAAAAAGACGCTCGACCAAGGCTTGCGCGTCGGGGTAACCCCCATCCAAATACACAGCGCCAATGATGGCCTCGAGGGCATCGGCCAAGATCGAGGGGCGGTTTTGACCGCCTGAACGCATTTCGCCCTCGCCCAGCCGCATCACCGACGACAAATCGAGCGTTTTGGCCAATTGGTGCAAGGTGTCTTGCTTGACCAAATTGGCCCGTACGCGAGACAAATCGCCCTCAGGCAGACGGGACAACTGGGCGTATAACAAGTTGGCCACGGACAAGTTGAGCACCGAGTCCCCTAAAAACTCGAGGCGCTCGTTGTGGTCGGCGCTGAAGCTGCGGTGCGTGACCGCTTGTTGCAACAAATTTGTCTGGCGGAAGGCATAGCCCAGCCGGATTTGCAGCTCAGACAATGCAGATGAAACCGCGGAAGATGTGGCCACACGCACCTCAGTCAAACGCGCCAATGCGCTTCAAGTTGCCAAAGTTCATCCAGACAAAAAAGGCTTTGCCGACGATGTTGGCATCGGGGACAAACCCCCAGTAACGTGAATCGAGCGAATTGTCGCGGTTATCGCCCATCATGAAATAGTGGCCTTCCGGCACTTTGCAGGTCACGCCTTCGACGGTGTAATTGCAATTTTCTCGGCCTACAAATAAGTCAGCGCCGGGAATGAAAGAGTGGCGCTCGTCGTCCAAAATGATTTGGTGCGGCTTGGCCCCGAGTTGCTCACTGCGGTGCTTGAAATACCGCATGGTCGAGTCGTCAAAAAAATCGGGCAAAGGCTGGATGGGCAAAGGCTTGCCATTGATCGATAGCTTTTTGTTCAGGTAAGACACTTCGTCGCCCGGCAATCCGACCACACGCTTGATGTAGTCCACCGAGGGTTTGGGAGGGTAACGAAACACCATCACATCGCCGCGCTGCACGGGCTGGCCATCGGTGAGTTTGGTATTGGCCACCGGCAAGCGGATGCCATAGTGAAACTTGTTCACCAAAATCAAGTCGCCAATGTGAAGCGTGGGAATCATCGAGCCGGAGGGAATTTTGAAGGGCTCAAACAAGAATGAGCGCAGCACAAAAACCACCACGATGACGGGAAACAGGCCGGCCGTCCAATCCAACCACCACGGCTGCATCAACAACTTGCTGCGGGCCTCTTCGTTGTCAGGTTCGACTTTGTCAATGCCCATTTTGCTCAACTCTGCACGCCGTTGGGCGGTTTCGGCCTCGAGTTGCAGCACGGCCTTTTGCCGCTGGGGCAAGAAATAAAAGCGTTCGGCCAGCCAATACACCCCGGTGACCACGGTGGCCATCAACAAGAGCAAAGCAAAATTGCCCTCAATGAACCCCAGGTACCAACTGCCGGCATAGCCCACAAAAGCGGCCAGCACCAAAGACGTCAAAAACTGCATCAATCTTCCACCTGCAAAATGGCCAGAAACGCCTCTTGGGGCACTTCGACCGAGCCAATCTGTTTCATGCGCTTCTTGCCCGCCTTTTGCTTCTCAAGCAATTTGCGTTTGCGCGTGATGTCGCCACCATAGCACTTGGCCAACACGTTTTTGCGCAAGGCTTTGATGGTCTCACGCGCAATGATATTGGCTCCAATGGCGGCCTGGATCGCCACATCAAACATTTGTCGGCTGATGATTTCGCGCATTTTGGCGGCCACCGCGCGTCCTCGGTATTGCGCCTGCGTGCGGTGCACGATGATGGACAAAGCATCGACCTTTTCGCCGTTCAGCAGAATGTCCACTTTGACCACGTCGGAGGCGCGGAATTCTTTGAACTCGTAATCCATCGAGGCATAGCCCCGGCTGACCGATTTGAGTTTGTCAAAGAAGTCCAACACGATCTCGCCCAAGGGCATTTCGTAAGTCAGCATGACCTGACGGCCGTGGTAAGCCATGTTGATCTGCACGCCGCGCTTTTGGTTGGCCAGCGTCATCACCGGGCCGACATAGTCTTGCGGCATGTACAAATGCACCGTGACAATGGGCTCTCGGATTTCTTGCATCTTGCCCTGATCGGGCATCTTGGACGGGTTCTCCACCATGACGACTTCACCGTCACCTTTGACCACTTCATAGACCACGCTGGGGGCGGTGGTGATCAGGTCTTGGTCAAATTCGCGCTCGAGACGTTCTTGCACGATTTCCATGTGCAACAAGCCCAAGAAACCGCAGCGGAAACCAAATCCAAGGGCCTGAGACACTTCGGGCTCGTAGTGCAACGAGGCGTCGTTGAGCTTGAGCTTTTCCAGTGCATCGCGCAGGGCATCGTATTGGTTGGCCTCGGTGGGGTACAGGCCCGCAAAAACTTGCGGCTGAATTTCTTTAAAGCCGGGCAAGGCCTCTGAAGCCGGGCCCAAATTGTTGGGCAACTTCTTTTCCAGGGTGACGGTGTCGCCCACCTTGGCCGCTTGCAATTCTTTGATGCCTGCAATGATGTAGCCCACTTCACCGGCGCGCAGCATTTGGCGCGGTTCGTTGGCGGGGGTGAAGACCCCCAAACTGCCCGCTTCGTAGACGGCATTGCTGGCCATCATGCGAATGCGCTCATTTTTAAGCAACTGGCCATCGATCACCCGCACCAGCATCACCACACCCACATAACTGTCAAACCAGCTGTCGATGATCATGGCGCGCAGCGGCGCATCGGGGTTGCCTTTGGGTGGTGGAATACGGGCCACCACGGCCTCCAAAATCTCTTCGATGCCCATGCCCGTTTTGGCAGAGCACGGAATGGCGTCGGTCGCATCGATGCCGATCACGTCTTCCACTTCGCTGCGCGCGTTGTCGGGGTCGGCGTTGGGCAAATCCATCTTGTTGAGGACCGGCACCACCTCCACACCCAAATCGAGCGCGGTGTAGCAGTTGGCCACGGTTTGGGCTTCCACGCCTTGGCTGGCGTCCACCACCAACAAAGCACCTTCGCAAGCCGACAAAGACCGCGACACCTCGTAAGAAAAGTCGACGTGGCCGGGGGTGTCAATCAAGTTGAGGTTGTAGACCTGGCCATCTTTGGCTTTGTAGTGGAGCGCAGCGGTTTGTGCCTTGATGGTGATGCCCCGCTCTTTCTCGATGTCCATCGAGTCGAGCACCTGGGCTTCCATTTCGCGCGCTTCGAGTCCACCACACCGTTGAATCAAGCGATCGGCCAGCGTGGATTTGCCATGGTCAATGTGAGCAATGATCGAAAAATTTCTGATGTGATTCATCAAGCAACATCTGCAAGTATTTGTGGATCAAGGATCCGTAAAAGAAAAAAGGGCGCGTCTGGAGTTGACGCGCCCTGAACCAACAATCTATGGCAACTGCGATAGTTGGGACTTCATTGTAGGCAAATTGGCCCACTCGAACAGCCCCAAAAACTCGTTTGACAGGTCGTTGCTGCTTTGCAACATGGTTTTTATCCACAGCTTATTCACAATGCACATAACATCTTACTGAACAACTTGTGGGCCATCTGTGGATCAACGGTGGACGCCGGACTGGAATCTCGCATCGTGAACTCACCCCTGCGCTTTATGCCATCAATGAAGGGTCAAGACCCCAGATTTTAGCCAAATTCGTTATGAGAGATGGATAAAGTTAGTTGGCGCAAACTTTAAAAATCTTTTGGAAATTTCTCAGATTTTTTTATTCCACCTCTCAAATAACTCCGAATCCCGGCCAATGACCTGTAAATCACCATGGTCACTTGACAAGCCCTCGCCTTCATTTTCCGGGACGAATCAGCACGTATTGCGCCGCATCACCGCGGCGAATCAAGACACTGATTGGCCGCGTCTTGTCCACGCGGGCCAAGATCGACTCAAATTCCTTCAGCGTGGGCACTTCGGCATTGGCAATCGCCAAAATCACATCGCCTTCACGAATGCCCGCGCGAGCCGCCGCCTCGGTGGCCGTATCCACCCGCACCCCTCCGCGCACACGGAGTTCACGCTTCTGGGTATCGTTCAAATCGCTGACCGTCAAACCCCAGGCTTGTGCCGTGTTGCTGGCCGGTGCTTTTTTCTCTGGCTGCGTGGCCGCAGCCGCCACTTTTTCAGCTTCCACTTCTGCCACTGTGATGTTCAGATCTTTGAAGGCGCCCCGGCGGTAAACCGTGACAACCACTTTGCTGCCCGGCTTGGTGTTGCCCACGGCGCGTGGCAAATCTGCCGGCTTGTCGATGGGCTTGCCATCAAACCGGGTGATGATGTCGCCGGCTTCTAAGCCTGCTTTTTCTGCAGGCGAACCTTCCTCAATACCGCGCAACAAAACGCCTTGGCTTTTGCCCAAACCAATCGACTCGGCCACTTCTTTCGTCACCGGTGCAATCTCAACACCAATGCGCCCTCGGCTGACCCGACCGGTGGTGCGCAGCTGATCGCTCACACGCATGGCTTCGTCCATGGGAATGGCAAACGAAATGCCCATGAAGCCGCCAGACCGGGAGTAAATTTGGCTGTTGATGCCCACCACCTCCCCGCGCATATTGATCAGCGGCCCCCCAGAATTACCTGGGTTGATGGCCACATCGGTTTGAATGAACGGCAAATAGTCGCCGGTATCACGCTGCTTGGCACTGACAATGCCCGCCGTCACGGTGTTCTCCAGACCAAACGGAGAGCCGATGGCCATGACCCATTCACCCACCCGCAGGCGACTCACATCGCCAACTTTCACAGCAGGCAATCCGGTGGCCTGAATCTTGACGACTGCGACATCGGTGCGCTTGTCTGAACCGACAATGCGGGCCTTAAATTCGCGTTTGTCGGTCAGGGTCACCAAGACTTCATCAGCCCCCTCCACGACGTGGGCGTTGGTCATGATGAAACCGTCCGAGCTCAAAATAAAGCCCGACCCGACACCGCGTGGTTGTGCCTCTTCTTGGGGTCGGTTTTGCCGAGGTGCTTGGCGCGGCACATTGGGCATGGGCACGCCAAAGAAGCGGCGAAAGAGCTCTTGCATCTCTTCATCAGCACCACCCGATCGGGCATCCGCCGTGCGGGCTTTTTCCAAGGTTCGAATGTTCACCACCGAGGGCCCCACCTGCTCTACGAGTTCGGTGAAATCGGGCAAGCCACGCACCGCTGCTGCGGCGCTTTGGGCCATTGCCACACCGGAAGGGGCCAGGCTCAAGCCGCCGAGCAGGCTCGCCAAGACCAGCAAGTTGGCCGCACTTTTTTGACCTTTAATTTGGAACACGTTGTCCTCCTGGGGCTCTTCAATAAAACTGTTCAGCGGGTCACACATGGTGGCAAGTCGACCCAATTCAAGCACTCAAACCAGATCGTCCGCCGCAGCCACGGTTTTTTGCCCTGTGAACGGTGGCGAATATACCGCGCACCGAAAACCATGCCACATCACGGGCAAATCACTTTGCGATACCCAGACAAAGCGCCGCAACAGTGCGCGCGGGGAGCCTTGCGGGGTGAGCATCAAGCCCATCGCTGCCCCGCTGTCCCAGACCACCTTCAGCTTGATTTCCCATGCCACATTGAGGGGGTCTCGCCAGAGCCAAACTTCTCCGGTCCACGCCAGCGCCCCTGTTTTCCAATGTTCCATTTGGGCAACTCCCCATGCCACCACGCACAACACCAGCCACAACACCGTCATTGCAAACAGCGCACCCATGGAGAATCGTGCCCCTTGAAAATGAGAAGCCGCCAGCAAACCGGCCATCCCCGTCAGCGCCAGACCGCCCATGATCCAGCGGTCCCAAACAAAACGCCCCACCGGGAAAACCACAGGTGGGGCGTTGTGCATCAGGTCGACCTTGGACTCGGGCGGGTCAGATGCGTTTAAAAACCAAGGAACCGTTGGTGCCGCCAAATCCGAAGTTGTTTTTCAGGGCCACATCGATTTTCATGTCGCGTGCCGTGTTGGCACAGTAGTCCAAATCGCACTCGGGATCGGGGTTGTCTAGGTTGATGGTGGGCGGCACCTTTTGATGGTGCAGGGCCAAAACCGTGAACACGCTTTCTATGCCCCCAGCGCCACCCAGCAGGTGACCGGTCATGGACTTGGTGGAACTGACCACGGTTTTGTAAGCGTGCTCGCCCAATGCGGCTTTGATGGCATTGGTTTCGTTGATGTCACCCAACGGTGTTGATGTGCCATGGGCGTTCAAGTAATGGACTTGATCGGCGTTGACCCCCGCGTTGCGCAATGCGTTCAGCATGGCGCGGCGTGGGCCGTCCATATTGGGCGCGGTCATGTGCCCGGCGTCGGCGCTCATGCCGTAACCACCCAACTCGGCATAGATTTTGGCACCGCGTGCCTTGGCGTGTTCGTACTCTTCGAGCACCATCACACCGGCACCTTCGCCCAGCACAAAGCCATCGCGGTCTTTGTCCCAGGGGCGTGAAGCCGCAGTGGGATCGTCGTTGCGTGTGGACAAGGCGCGCATGGCGGCAAAGCCGCCCACGCCCAAGGGCGAGACGCAGCCTTCAGCGCCACCGGCCACCATCACATCGGCATCGCCGTATTCGATCAAACGACCGGCTTCGCCGATCGAATGCAAACCCGTGGTGCAGGCCGTGACCACCGAAAGGTTGGGGCCTTTGAAACCATTACGCATCGACACATGACCGGAGATCATGTTGATGATCGAGGCAGGAACAAAGAAGGGAGAGATGCGACGTGCACCGCGCGCGATGTATTCGGTATGGGTTTCTTCAATCAGCGGCAGCCCGCCGATACCCGAGCCAATCACCACGCCCATACGGCAGGCTTGGTCTTCGCTCAGGGCATCGCCACTGGGCAAACCGGCATCGCGGATCGCCTGGGTGGCCGCGGCCACACCGTAGTGGATGAACCGGTCCATCGTGCGTGCCTCTTTGGCACCGATGTAGGACTCGAGATCGAAGTTTTTGACTTCACCGGCGAAGCGGCAAGCGATGGCTGATGCATCAAAACGGGTGATCGGACCAATACCGGATTGACCGGCGAGCAGGTTGGACCATGCATCAGCAACCGTGTTGCCCACAGGGCTGACGCATCCCAAACCCGTGACAACAACGCGGCGCCGGGTCATCGTCGATCAGGCCTTCTTGCTTTGGGCGTAGTCGATCGCCGCTTGCACTGTGGTGATCTTTTCTGCGTCTTCGTCAGGGATTTCGATGCCAAACTCGTCTTCGAGTGCCATCACCAGTTCCACAGTGTCCAAGGAGTCTGCGCCCAAGTCAGCCACAAAGGCTTTTTCATTGGTCACTTGTGACTCTTCAACGCCGAGTTGTTCAGCAATGATTTTCTTGACACGTGCTTCGATATCGCTCATGGGGTCCCTCTGAGGGTTGTGAAAAATGGAGATTTTACCTGTCCGGAAGGGGTTTCCGAAAATCAGGCCATGAACATGCCACCATTGACATGCAATTCTTGGCCGGTGACGTAGCCGGCCTGTGTGCCTGCCAAAAAGGCCACCGCATGGGCAATGTCTTCAGGCTTGCCCAAATGGCCCAATGGGATCTGGCCCAAGAGTGCTTTTTGCTGCTCTTCGGGCAAGCTGGCCGTCATGTCGGTCTCAATAAAGCCGGGAGCGACGCAATTGACTGTGATGTTGCGACTGCCCAATTCGCGCGCCAAGGCGCGGGTCATGCCGGCCACACCCGCTTTGGCGGCGGCATAGTTGGCTTGACCGGGGTTGCCCGAGGCACCGACCACGCTGGTGATGCTGATGATGCGGCCATAACGCTGCTTCATCATGGGACGAATGACTGCGCGGCTCATGCGAAAGACCGCTTTGAGGTTGGTGTCCACCACCGCATCCCAATCGTCGTCTTTCATGCGCATGGCTAAGGTGTCACGGGTGATGCCGGCGTTGTTGACCAGCACATGCAGGCCGCCGTGCTGTTTCACAATGGCGTCAATCAGGGCTTCACCTGCGGCCGCATCGTTCACATTCAAGTTGGCACCTCGGCAAGCCGGGAAGGCCGCCAACGCTTGGCTGATTTTGGCGGCGCCGTCATCGCTGGTGGCGGTGCCGATGACCGCATAACCTGCCTTAGCCAAATGCAAGGCAATAGAGGCGCCAATGCCTCGAGAGGCCCCGGTGACCAGGGCAACTTGTTGTGCTGCTTCGCTCATGCGAGGAGTCCTTTCACTTCGGCCAATGTGCTGGGGTCATACAAGGCCACCCCATTCAATTCAGCGTCGATGCGCTTGGTCATGCCCGCCAGCACTTTGCCGGGGCCACACTCGACCAAAGTGGTCACGCCACGGGCCTTGATGGCTTGCACACACTCCACCCAGCGCACAGGACCAAAAGCTTGACGGTACAACGCGTCACGGATGCGATCGGCATCGGTTTCGATGGCGACGTCGATGTTGTTGATGACGGGAATTTGCGCCGCGCCCAGTGTCAGAGTGGCCAATTTTTCGCGCAACTTTTCGGCGGCAGGCTTCATCAGGCTCGAGTGAAAAGGGGCTGAGACGGGCAACAACAGGGCGCGCTTGGCTCCCAAACCCTTCAGCACTTCACAGGCCTTGTCCACAGCCGCTTTGCTGCCTGCGATCACTGTTTGTGCGGCGTCGTTGAAGTTCACGGCCTCGACGACTTCAGCGCTGCCGGCACCAAAGGTGGCTTGCGCCTGTTGACAGCCTTCGATGACTTTGTCGGATGACAAACCCAAAATGGCCGCCATGGCCCCGACGCCCACAGGCACCGCTTCTTGCATGGCCGCGGCGCGCAAGCGCACTAAGGGCGCTGCTTGGGAAAGCGTCAACACGCCCGACGCCACCAGGGCCGAATATTCACCCAACGAATGGCCGGCCACAACCGCGGGCTGAGCACCACCTTCGGCCAGCCAAGCCCGGTAAGCCGCCACCGCCGAGACCAGCATCACCGGCTGGGTGTTGGTGGTCAAGGCCAGAGCTTCTTTGGGGCCTTCGTGGATCAACTTGGCCACATCTTCGCCCAGCGCTTCTGAGGCTTCCTGAAGCGTTTGAACCACGGCGGGGTGATCACCCCATGCATCCAGCATGCCCACCGATTGGGAGCCCTGACCTGGAAAAACAAAAGCAAATGTTGTCATGTGCAAAGTTTGAATCTGTGAAGAAATCCGGTGCAAGCACCTTTAATCAGTAACGTAGCAGCACCGAGCCCCAAGTAAATCCACCGCCCACGCCTTCCAGCATGAGGGTCTGGCCGCGCTGAATGCGGCCATCGCGCACCGCAGTGTCCAGCGCCAGCGGAATAGAGGCCGCCGAGGTATTGCCGTGCTGGTCGACCGTGACCACCACTTTGTCGGCCCCCAATTTGAGCTTTTTGGCGGTGCTCTGCATGATGCGAATATTGGCTTGGTGAGGAATCAGCCAGTCAATGTCGGCATCGGTCAAATTGGCCTTGGCCAAACTGGCCCGCGCGGTTTCTTCGAGCACGCCCACGGCCAATTTGAAAACGGCTTGACCATCCATCTTGAGCACCGGGTCACCCAAAATTTGGCCCTTGTTCACATGGCCCGGCACACACAAGATGTCTTTGTATTTGCCGTCTGCATGCAAATCCGTGGCCAAGATGCCCGGCTGTTCGCTGGCCGCCAGCACCACGGCCCCCGCGCCATCGCCAAACAAGACGCATGTGGTGCGGTCTTTGAAGTCCAAGATGCGGCTAAAAACTTCAGCACCAATGACCAAGGCGCGGCGCGCAGAGCCCGACTGAATCATCGCGTCAGCAATCGCCATGGCGTAGACGAAGCCACTGCAGACGGCTTGCACATCAAAAGCGGGACAACCGGCCGCGCCCAGTTTGTGTTGCACCATGGTGGCGACGGAGGGAAACACCATGTCCGGAGTCGACGTGGCCACGATGATCAGGTCGAGTTCATCGGCCGAAATGCCTGATGCAGCCAATGCTTTTTTGGCGGCTTCGGTGGCCAAATCACTGCTGCCTTGTGTATCGGCCGCAAAATGCCGCGCCCGAATCCCCGTGCGCTCAACAATCCAATCGTCTGAAGTCTCGACACCTTGTTGTGCCAGTTGGGCGGCCAGATCGGCGTTGGTCAGGCGGTTTTCAGGCAGGTAACTGCCCGTGCCCAGAATGCGTGAAAAAATTCTCATACAGGTGTGACCGCCGATTCGGACCGCTCAGCCTGCGCGCCCATCAGCAAGGGGGCAGCGTGGGTGATGCGCTCGCGAACACGGTCCAGCAATTGATTCCGGGATGCATCATAAGCCCGGCTGAGCGCGGTCTCAAAAGCGATCTCATCCGCCGAACCATGGCTCTTGAACACCAAACCGCGCAAGCCCAACAGGGCTGCACCGTTGTAGCGACGGTGGTCCACGCGGTTTTTAAACGCAGATAACACCGGATAAGCAAAAATAGCAGCAATTTTTGTGAAGATATTGCGAGAAAACTCAGTTTTCAAAAATCCACTGATCATTGTGGCCAGGCCTTCGCTGGCTTTCAAGGCCACATTGCCCACAAAACCATCACAGACCACGATGTCCACAGTGCCTTTGAAAATATCATTGCCCTCGACATTGCCATGAAATGTCAAATCGCCCGAATTAGCTGCAGATCGCAACAATTCGGCTGTTTTTTTGATCATTTCATTGCCCTTAATGGCTTCTTCACCAATATTCAGCAGACCCACCGTGGGGTTGGGCTTGTCTTGCAAGACCGAAACCAAGGCCGAGCCCATGACGGCAAACTGCAGCAAGTGTTCGGGCGTGCAATCGACATTGGCGCCCAAATCGAGCATGGTCGTACCGCCGCCTTTGAAATTGGGCATCTGCCCGGCGATGGCCGGGCGGTCAATGCCCTCCATGGTTTTGAGCACATAGCGGGCAATGGCCATCAAAGCCCCCGTATTGCCGGCAGAAACGGCGGCAGACGCTTTGCCGTCACGCACCAACTCGATGCTCACACGCATGGACGAGTCTTTTTTCTTGCGCAACGCGACCTCTAGGGGGTCATCCATTTCCACCACTTCAGTGGCCGCCACGATTTGTGCGCGGGGGTCTTCAAACCCTGCCAATGCTTCGGCGCGCCCAACCAGCAACAAGTGGGCATCCGGGTGCGCGGACAAGAATCGGCGGCAGGCCGCCAGCGTGACGCGGGGACCGTGGTCGCCGCCCATGCAATCGACAGCCAATGTGATCGGGGTGGGCGAGGTCATGTAATCCTTGGACTGAAAACCGGGCCAGTGACAGTGAAGGCCATAAATGCAAAAGCCCGAGGCTACTCAAGAAGTAGCGCCGGGCCTGTGGAGGCTGAGGGGCAGAAGCCGATCAGGCTTCTGATTTGTTTTTCAACACTTGACGGCCACGGTAGAAACCGTTGGGGCTGATGTGGTGACGCAGGTGTGTTTCGCCAGTGGTGGGCTCGACAGCGATGCCGGGCACATTCAGGGCGTTGTGCGAACGGTGCATACCGCGCTTGGAAGGCGATTTTTTGTTTTGCTGAACAGCCATGATGGCTCCTTGGAAGCTGGGAGGCCGCGCAAATCTTGACGCAGCTTCTGGTTAATGAGAGTGTCGTCCCTGTCAAAACAGGGCGAAGCCATAGATTATAGCCTAAGCCACACCCCTTGGGAAGTGCCGAGTGGGGCACTATTTGGGGGTCCCGGTTTTCAGCCCGGCCAAAACCCCAAAGGGGTTGGGCCGCTCTGCGGCAGCCTCGAACTCGGGGTCCACGGCCGACATGGGGATTTTTTCAGGGCAAACCTCGTGCAAGGGCACCAAGGGCAAGGCCAAAATCAGTTCATCTTCGATCAGGGTCCATGCATCAAAGTCGCGACTCAAGACCAAAATGTCTTCTTCTGCCTCATCGTCCAGAGCCGCCGCTGTCGTTTCATCGGCGACAAATCGAAACGAACGCTCGGCCTGCACCGTTTCCAAAACAGGGGTCAGGCAGCGCTGACATTGCATGGGCAATGCCACCGAGGCCTGCAAGTCCAACCAAATTTGGTCTGCGCCGGCGGATTGAGGCACCGTTCGTCCTTGTAAACGCCACAACACGGGGCCAGCTTGCAAAACATCACCGTATTTTTCTTCGTCTAGACGCAAGCAGTCGGCCAGCGCGCCTTGCCCTTGCAGAACATGGCCATCGCGGGCAAAAGACTGCACATCCAAGTGCTGAGGGTCCAATTTTTTTTCCATGCCTGCAGTGTAAGAGAATCACTTGTTCAAATTTATCTTGGATTCTGCTTTGACCGCCTCATTTTCCTCTGCCAGCGCCCCCTTGAGCTCCCAACGGCCTGTGGTGCTCGGCTCGAGCTCTCGCTACCGCCGTGAGCTGATGGAACGCTTGCGAATTCCGTTCAGCATCGCCATCCCCAACGTGGATGAGACACCCCAACTGGGGGAAACGCCACGAAATTTGGCCTTGCGATTGGCCTTGGCCAAAGCCCATGCCGTCGCCCAACGGCACCCCGAGGCGGTGGTGATTGGTTCCGACCAAGTGGCTGATTTGGCAGGACAAGCTCTGGGCAAACCTGGCGAACACGCCCGCGCGGTGCAACAACTGCAGCTGATGCGCGGCAAAACCGTGGTGTTTCAAACCGCATTGGCCGTGGTGTGCCTGAGCACCGGCTTTGAACAAGTGGATTTAGCCGAAGTTCGGGTGGTTTTTCGGGATCTGAGCGACGCCGAAATCGAGGCTTACTTGCTCGCCGAACAACCCTACGACTGTGCCGGCAGTGCCAAAAGTGAAGGTCTGGGCATTGCCCTGCTGGAATCGATTGACAACGACGACCCGACGGCCTTGGTCGGCCTGCCCCTCATTCGCACCGCCCGGCTGCTGCGCCAAGCTGGAGTGAAGCTGCTGTGAACCCCTCTCAGACCTCACCAAACCGGCAACAAGGCCGTCTGGTCTTGGTGCCCACGCCCTTGGACTTTGGCTGTGCAGAACAAGCCCCCATCACACAGGTCTTGCCCGAGGCCACTTTGGCCGCGGCCGCAGGGATTCAGCATTGGGTGTGTGAAAACGCCAAAACCACCCGGGCTTTTTTAAAGCGGGTCGCTGAAACGCATCCGCTGATTGCGCCACTGCCCGAGCAAAGCATCACCGAACTTCCCCGGCATGTGCACAAAAAAGGCGATCACCAATCTGGTTTTGACGGCAAGCCTTTGCTGGCAGCCGCTTTGCAAGGCCACACCGTCGGCTTGATCAGCGAAGCGGGCATGCCCGCTGTGGCCGATCCTGGTAGCTCGGTCGTGCGTGCCGCGCACGATCTGGGCATTGCTGTGGTGCCCTTGGTGGGTCCCGTGTCTTTGCTGTTGGCCTTGGCGGCCAGTGGTCTCAATGGCCAAAATTTTGCGTTTGTGGGTTACTTGCCGCAAGACGCTGGCGAACGGGCCAGCCGTTTGAAGCAACTCGAATCTTTGGCCCAAAAAACGGGGCAAACGCAGCTCTGGATCGAAACTCCCTATCGCAACGCCGCCATGCTGAGCGGCCTGTTGCAGAGTTTGCAAGCCCAAACACGTTTGGCGATTGCCAGTGGCCTGACCCTGCCTTCAGCCCAAATTCAGAGCCACACGGTGGCGCAATGGAAAAAGGGCCTGAAAGGCCCTGATGGTCACACGCCCGCCGTCTTTGCCATCGGCCCCTGAGAACACCAGCGGCCAACGGCCCTGCGTTCTCTTGGATCAATGACCATCCAGCAAGGCCGAATCAACGCAGCCCTGTGCTGTTGCGCAAAGCGCGCACTGTGCCCTCACCCACGGCGGCGCCAAAGCGCTTGACCAAGCGCTCGGCCACATTTTCACGCTGGGTGTAGTCGATCACATCCGGCGCCTTGACCACTTCACGCGCCACACCATCGAGGCTGCCCAAACTGTCGGCCAGCCCCAAATCTACGGCCTGCTGGCCGCTCCAAAACAGGCCGCTGAACATCTCTGGCGTTTCTTTCAGCCGATCGCCTCGGCCTTTTTTGACCACCTCGATGAACTGGCTGTGAATTTGGTCCAGCATGGCTTGCCCGTGCTTGCGTTGTGCCTCTGTTTGAGGGCTGAATGGATCAAGAAAACCCTTGTTCGCGCCGGCTGTCATCAAGCGGCGCTCCACGCCCAATTTTTCCATCAAGCCGGTGAAACCAAAACCGTCCATCAACACACCAATGCTGCCCACGATACTGGCCTTGTCGACATAAATTTTGTCTGCGGCCGCCGCAATGTAATACGCCGCCGAGGCACAAGACTCTTCCACCACAGCGTAAATGGGCTTGTTGTGCAAGGCCCGCAGCCGCACGATTTCGTCGTTGATCAGCCCCGCTTGCACGGGACTGCCACCGGGGGAATTGATCAGCAAGACCAAGGCCTGAGAGCCGGGGTCTTCCAAGGCCAAGCGCATGGAAGACATGACATTTTCTGCACTGGCTTCGGTTTCAGAACCGATTTCACCCACGATGGAAACCATGGCCGTGTGCGGCAAACTGGGGTGGTTGGTGGGTGAATTCAGACTGAACGCCTGCCAAAACACCACCGCAAACAAAACCAACCAAGCGACACGCAAACCGACTTTCCAGCGGCGGGCGGTTTTTTGTTCGTTCAAAGTGGCAAAGGCCAACTGCGTCAGCGTTTGCCGAGCCCAGCCTTCATCTGGCGTTGTGGGCGATGCGGCTGCAGCAACTCTGGGCTCAGAGTGCGCCGGATTGGACTGAACGTCCTGAGGGTCTTGCATGGTCAAAATTCAAGGGGTTTTAAGTTGTAGGCAGTATGCCAGTGAACCACACCATCCTGCTCGGAAAGGTCTATTTTCACAAGACCGCCGCGGCAAGGTCCACCCGAGCAAGCCCCGGTGTCGGGCTGGTATGTGGCCCCATGCGTGGCGCACAACAACCAGCGTCCGGTGTCGTCAAAAAAGCGATCCGGCTGGTAATCCATTTCCATCGCAACATGGGTACAACGGTTCAGGTAAGCATGCACCTGGCCTTGGTAGCGAATGGCAAATGCACGGCAAGTTTGACCGGCATAAACAATGTCAAACGGCACCGCTCGGCCGCCTTGGACCAAATCGGCACTGCTGCACAAAGGAATCATTGACGCCATGGCCATCGTCTTCTCCTCTTCAAGCGTTTTGCAACAACCAATCGTGCAAGTCACGCACGCTGTGCGCCACATGGCGTGGCTGCAGGGCATGAAACGCTTCGGGCTCATGTGCCCCATAACTCACCCCCACACTGGCGCATCCGGCGTTCAGCGCCATCTGCAAGTCGTGTGTGGTGTCGCCAATCATCAAGGTGCGCTCGGGGTCTGCGCCAAACTCGCGCATCAACTCGTGCAGCATCCTGGGGTGGGGCTTGCCCGCCGTTTCGTCGGCGGTCCGCGAACCATCAAACATATTGCGCAACTCCACCGCCTGCAAGGCCTCGTTCAGACCACGGCGACTTTTGCCAGTCGCGACCGTGAGCCAGTGTTGCCGCGCTTTCAAGTCGTGCAACAAATCCAACACGCCTTCAAACAGGCTGATGTCGTTTTGGTGTTGTAGGTAGTGGTGGCGGTAACGCTCGCCCAAAGCGGGGTATTTCTCTTTGGGCACATCAGGCGCAGCATGGGCCAAGGCGGGCATCAGGGCCATGCCAATGACATACGATGCCGCCTCGCGCGTCGGCTCTTGTCCGCCCACATCGACCACCGCACGTTGAATGCAGCGGGTGATGATGGCGGTGGAGTCAAAAAGTGTGCCGTCCCAATCAAAGGCGATCAGGTCAAATTGGCGAGGCCTGGCTTCATTCTTTTGGGTGGACATGGTCGACAAACGCTTTCAATTCAGGAGGTAAATCGGCCTGCAAGGCGATCGGCTCGGCCGTGACCGGGTGTTTGAATTGCAAGCGCCAAGCATGCAAAAACATCCGCTTGAGGGCTGGACGGTCTGCCGATTTTTGCAGCTGTCGATTCCACTCAAAATCGCCGTACTTGTCATCCCCCGCAATCGGGTGGCCCTGCGAAGCCAGATGCACCCTGATTTGGTGGGTGCGTCCGGTTTTGATGGTCACTTCCAGCAGCGTTGCGCCGGGCAAACGCTGCGACACCTTCACCAGTGTGATGGAGCGCATGCCATCGGGGTCTTCGGGCGTGGTCACCTTCACACGGCGCTCACCATCCGGCAACAAAAATTTGTGCAAGGGTTGGTCGATGACTTTGAGTTTCGCCGGCCAATCGCCCTGAACCAAGGCCAAATAGGTTTTCCCAGTTTCGCGTTCTCTGAACTGGTCTTGCAGGTGTTTGAGGGCGCTGCGTTTTTTGGCGACCAACAAAATACCGCTGGTGTCTCGGTCAAGTCGGTGCACCAACTCGAGCAACTTGGCCTGTGGTCGGGCCTGCCTCAATTGCTCAATCACCCCAAAACTCACCCCCGACCCGCCATGCACGGCGACCCCTGCGGGTTTGTCGATGGCCATCAGTGCGTCGTCTTCAAGCAGCAAGGGAAATTCGCGGCCCGGGGCAGGATTTGAGGCCTTTTCAGCGACTTTTTCAGAAATTCGAACCGGTGGCAGGCGAACTTCGTCGCCGGTCTCGACACGGGTCTCCGCAGAGGCCCGGCCTTTGTTGATGCGCACTTCGCCACTGCGGATGATGCGGTAAACATGCGTTTTGGGGACGCCTTTGAGATGCCTCATCAAAAAGTTGTCCAAGCGCTGACCTGCCGAGTCTTCATCCACCTTCAACCATTTAACGGCAGGCGTCGCATCGGCAGACTTGGCCCCTATAATGTGATTCACTGGCAATTGGCTGTAAGTGGTTGATTCAAATGGAAATGAATTCCTGAAGACAGGAGTTTAGACCACCACCACCGCACCAAACCAGATGTTCGATGCCACCCTCGGCACGATTTTCAGACTGACGGCCAACGCCAACAGTGGTCAATCGCCCCAAGGGTCAGGCCGACGCCCAGAAACCCAGATACGGAATACCCCAAGTCCATCAGCCCCAGAGGCTGTTGGACGGATCAAAGCGAGATGGTTGTGTTGTTCGGAACTTTGCTGATGTACTTGGAGTGGCTCACGAAGCCAGGCTCCAGTGTCACGCCTTGTGCCCAACAATTTGTCTTAGACACCGGGGGAAGCCCCCGGCAGTGGACGAATCTTTGCATGCCTGTCCCCTCGCCCCATCCACGCGCCACGATCCCCATTCCTGTGCTCACGCGCAGTTGAATGTCGATCACTTTCGGCAATTCCCTTCGTTTCTAGCGTCAGCTCCGGCAACGTGGGCTTGGCGGTTCTCTGGAACCCCAAGCCGGTTGTGTAAACGGGTTCCAAAGCGCCGACTTTTTTCTGCGCAAGGGCCCATGCTGATAAGAGAAGGAACGCATCATGAAACGGATGCTGATCAACGCCACGCAAGCTGAAGAGCGCCGCTTGGCCATCGTCGACGGACAAAAACTCCTCGACTACGAAATCGAAATTGAAGGTCGC
>JACCEE010093213.1_pt1 | contig 30567 bp, 28 predicted proteins | sample 7449931 | NCBI WGS metagenome assembly JACCEE01 (sample SAMN15323457, study PRJNA562643) | freshwater metagenome | isolation source: river surface water | place: USA:Blue River Watershed | collected 2017-08-19 | reverse complement strand
GTTCCGTAATTCTGAAACAGGTGAAATAGAATGTCATTCAACCTCTAATTATTTGGATATTTCACCCAATGCTATAGATGACACTTTCGGCAATATCATTGATAGAGAAATTTCTAAGTCTATGGGGAGTATTGGAAAATGAAAATACCAGCAGAGGGGTTTGAGTTTGACTTTAACGATGAAAATGTACTAGATGCGTTTGTTTTTGATGAAGAAAATAAAACAAAGTCTACCTTTCATGGTTTAAGTCATGCAATGCAGGCTGTAGATATTATTGTGGAATTGGAAAATAATTATTTGTTTATTGAAATTAAGAAATTTTATAATCCTAAAGAAAACAAACCAATCGAACCAGATTTCAAAGAAAAAAAGAAAGATTTGAAATATAAATATCGTGATACATGGATATATCGTTGGGCAGAAAATAAAATAGATAAGCCTATCCATTATATATGCTTATTAACGCCATTAGACAACGCTTTACTCACCAAGTTTCAAAATGATTTGAAATGTGAACTTCCTGTTGTAATTCCTAAAAAAATTTCTAATCGTTGGCAATCAAAAATTGTAGAAAGCTGTCAGGTTGTTGATGTTGCTAAGTGGAATACAAACTTTCCTAAATGGCCAGTCAGAATTTTGTAAATATCATGGGAACTCTATATTACGGCGATAACTTAAACGTATTGCGCGAGGAAATCAAAGATGAATCAGTGGATTTAATTTATCTTGACCCGCCTTTTAACAGCAAAATGGATTACAACTTGTTGTTTAAAAGTCCGAAAGGTCACAAGTCGGATGCGCAGATAACAGCGTTTGTGGATACTTGGAGCTGGGGCGAGCAAGCCGAACTTGAGTTTTCCCAATTGCTCAAACACGATAATACCGATGTTTCCGAATTGATTGCCGCATTTCGGCGTTTCTTAAAAAAAACTGACATGATGGCGTATTTAGTGATGATGGCTTCAAGACTGTTGGAATTGCATCGTGTTTTAAAACCAACAGGCAGTCTATATTTAACCTGAGTTCGGGATAAAAGTTATTGCAAATAAATGAAACCGGCGCAAAAAAAATTATTGTGTCGGTGAAAAGCGGCAAAAATATTACTCGCAGCATAATCGCTGATTTAAAAAATACCCTGGAACGGGGAAAAGCGCACATGGGCTTATTTATCACTTTAGTTGCGCCGACAAAACCGATGCTGCGAGTGCCGGATTTTATCAATCGCCTTATCATGGGCAATTTGCCAAACTGCAAATTTTAACCATTGAAAACTTGCTAACCGGCAAAAGCAAGGCGCAATTTCCTGATTTGTGCATGGCGGGTTAAACTTTAAAAAGGCCAAACGTGAATCAATTGTTCAGCAAACTTCACTCACTGAACATTCTTAAATCGACATATACCAGTAAGTTTTACTTCGGATGTGTTACGGAAAAATTTAGACACAAATCAAACACCCGTAACACAGGAGTAACAAAAACTATTTTTTAGCAGCAGGCTCTGCGGTAATTGGTGTTGGCGCAGGATTACGAGGCGTTTTTAAATCACTCAATAAAATATCATTTTTATTGACAGAAACTATTTTTTCACCAATCCCCGCAACACGTTTTAAATCTTCTGCACTTTTAAACGGACCGTTTTTTACACGATCTGCAACAATGGCTTCCGCTTTTTTAGTCCCCACACCAGCCAAGGAAGAGGCGATAGTTTTTGCATCTGCGGTATTTATATTAACAGGTGTAGCAAAAATAGGAGCAGAGAATAATACCAAGATAACGAATAACTTTTTCATTTGTAGCTCGAAATATCAGTTTATAAAAAGATTTTACTTGAAAACTTTAATGGGTATTAATTTAAAAGTCAACCTAATACGCAGGTCTGTCTTTTTTACATTTTAAAAAATGTAAATGCTAAACTTAAACTTTACTCAGAATTTGGAGGCTGCGGCCGGAATCGAACCGGCGTAGATGGCTTTGCAGGCCACTGCATGACCATTTTGCTACGCAGCCGTAAACTAACAAAAAAGCCGCGTTTAACGCGGCTTTTAAAATCTTGGAGCGGGAAACGAGATTCGAACTCGCGACCCCAACCTTGGCAAGGTTGTGCTCTACCACTGAGCTATTCCCGCATTTGTAATCTATAATATTTATTATAAACTATTTTAGACTCATGTCAATAGTTTTATGCTTTAAAATCACTGTACATCAATTGCTAAAGCCCAACCTTTTTTACCTTTGCAATTACCAGACAACACTTCTACATTAACAAAAGCATTTTTCTTACCTGCAAAGTCTTGAAAACCCAATGCCTTAACTTGTGTTTCTGCGGCTAAATGATTACAAGCCTGTTCTTTTGGATCTTCATCACTATCATCAAACGCCGCGACAGAACCTGGAACTTGCACAATGCGTATTTTACCGTTTGCATCAGAACTATTGGCTCCTCTTAAAACATAGTTCTGACCTGCCACATGATCTTTCATTGCTTTGCTGGGCGTTACTGAATCAGAACCCCCGCCCATCCCCATCGCTAATAATAGCAACACAACAACACCCCCAATGGCACCAAAAAACAATTTAGGATTTGCTTGTTTTAGTTCCAATGCAGTTGTCACCAGACTATTAACAGGTTTTGTCGCTTCACTCACTGCCTCAGTCGATGTTTCAGCATTAGTTTTTTCAGAATCAGACATTTAATTTTCCTCTTGTGACGTTAATTATTATTATTTAAAAACACATTACAAACTACTTACCGTAGCTCTACATTTGAACACATTTTTATCAGTGAGTAAAAATTTAAACGCGATTAGATAAAATCATAACCTTGTTTTTTTTCTGCTATGGGTTTTGCAGGTGTTTTTTGTTCATACACCCGTTCACATTCAAATTGCCAATAGCCTAACCCAACATTTTTTTTGTTACTCAGTTCCATTAAAACTTGTTCTTGCGATATAAAAAGTTGTACCACAGAACCTTCTTTCAACAAAAACGAATCTACAATAATAAATCGCTTTTCAAAAATTTCTTCTTTAATGTCATAACACAAAGCTTTTTGGGGTTTATTATCTTTTAACTCAGTCTGGATATAAGCTGCGGCATAAACTTGTGACGTGATAACTTGTAGCTCAAAATCCAACCCCGTCTTTTTCTGTTTAGGCATAATAATTTTGCTAACGACTGCTAACTCGCGAATATAAAGTGGTGCATCCACTCTTCTAAAACTAACCAGACTGCCAATAGAAATTAATCCTTCTTTTTTAAAACGACATGACAATGCACGATCTGAAGCCGATTCTGCTAAATATTCTAATTCTGACAGCGGAGTTTGTGCATTCGCACACAATAAATCATGGGTAGTGTCTAAACCGATAGCAAAATAACGATCTAAACGATCAGGAAAACAAGGCATTCCATGTAATTCAGTCCCTAACCAGCGTTCCCCTAAATAATCAATTAACTCACTTGGCAACTTATCATTTTCAGCATCTTTAGCAATTTGAATGGCAGAAAAACGACTACTTTTCTCACAAACCATTTTTTCACGCTGATCAAACGCCTCATAAAAACCGGTAAAATTAATATATAGTTTGTTAGACTCAGCGTTAAGATAATCAGTGCGCTCAAAGGCAGGTGGCATATCCTCATCAACTAATACCACACATTGCAACATCTGCACTGCAATCGGTTTTTTTTCCAATTTTGCCAAACTTCCGAACTTACCTAAAAAATTATATACCTGTAAAATCTCACGCTGCATCAAACCACCGGGTTCGGTTAAGCTCAAGAGCAAAATTTGGATATAACTTTCCTCAGCGGTACTGGTTTTACTCGGTTTATCTAAATCGTCGGGAACTTTTACAGTTGCTTTTTTAGTTTTTACACTTAACGTGTAAAGCGAATGTAAATCAATCCAAACCCATGCAGGAACCGGTAAGCACAGCATATAATGCGTCACTACAATATTACCCAAACCTTTAATGGTGCGCTGAATCGCTAAAGCGGTGTTTTTACCCTGAAACCAACCAATAGCGCGGTGGGTTAATTCACGCGCAACCATCCAATAGCCAATAGTAAACTCCTTTTCAATAGAAACGACTACCTCTAATATCTTTTTTTCGTTTTCACCTTTAGGAAAACCATTTTTGGTCAACCGCGCACGCAAATAATCTTCAATATCTAAAAAACTAGGTTTTAAGGTTTCTAAGGCATCGAGTCTAAGCTGGACATTTATTTCTAACTTATTAAAATCTTTAATAAAATCGTGAAACAAGCGCGTTGCTAAACTAGGATTTGCAATCGGTAAATCTACAATCCATTGCCGCAAAGCTTCCTCTTCATACAATTTTGTACGATCTGCATTTTTTTGTTGTTTAGGAATGACAAGAAAAAAAGAGTTTTTCACATGTTTCTCGTAAAATTAAAGTTAATACGTCATTTAATTATTAGGTGCTTAAATTAAAAAGCAATTTTTTTAGTAGAATCAATAGTTATCGTCACAATTATTCTAGCAGTTTTTAAATCCGCACGCATTTTGTACAAGTCAACATGCTTAATTTTTTAATAGTAATCAATTAGTTAATCTCTACCTTTTCGGGTCATCATTCCTTTGGAAGGAGTATAACCAATAATCGCGGCGACAATAAAAATTACAAATGCGCCGGCAGTATAATAGAACGCATACGGATTATATTGTTCATACAAAGCAAAACGGACTAATTCGACTGCTTGTGAAAACGGGTTGTAACTGGCTAGGTTATACAATAACGCACTTGACTCTTGTATTTTCCACAAAGGATACAGGGCGGTAGACATAAAAAACAGCGGGAAAATCACAAAATTCATTACCCCGGCAAAATTTTCCAATTGGCGAATGAACGATGATAACAGCAACCCTAACGCACCTAACATTAAGCCACCCAAAATCAGCGCGGGGAATATTGCTACATAACCTTGCCACGAGGCTTGGATGTCATAAAACCAAGCAATACCAAGAAAAACATATACTTGCAGAATGGACACGGCAGTGCTGGCAATTAATTTGCACACCAATAAAAACCAACGCGGCAGCGGCGAAACCAATAAAATGCGCATACTGCCCATTTCGCGGTCGTAAACCATCGTTAACGAACTTTGCATGCCATTAAACAGTTGAATCATGCCGCACAAGCCGGGAGTAATATACACTTCGTAGAGAATATAAGTATCGTATGGCGGACTGATAGCTACTCCTAACGAGGCTCTAAAACCTGCCGCGAACACGAACAACCAGATGAGCGGACGCACCAATGCGGAAATAAAGCGTTCTTTTTGTTGAATGAATCGCCACAATTCACGCCCGACAATGCCCCACATTGCACGCCAATAATGCAATACTATCATTTTATTTCTCCGGTAAGTTTTTCAAACGCATGGCGAAGCGTGTCGGTTTGCGTATCCGTTAACACTTGCGCTTGTGACCCTTTGGCTTTAATTTGTCCTTGGTGCAAAATCAGTAATTGATCATCCGGATAAATTTCATCCAGCAAATGACTTGCCCATAAAATTGCTAACTGCTGGTGACTGGCTAATTGATGAATATGCTCAACAATCGCTTGCCGACTGGGAACATCCAAACCAACCGTCGGTTCATCCAACAACAATAAACGCGGCTGATGCAACAACGCGCGAGCAATCTCAACGCGCCGTTTGTGACCGCCGTTAAGCTGGCGCACTTTTTCCTGCGCCCGCTCCCACATTTTTAAGCGTTCTAATTCCTCATGGATACGTTTGTTGGCGGTTTTTCCACTTATGCCATGCAAAGCGGCGTGATAGCGCAAATTTTGCACCACAGTTAAATCCAAATCCAAAGTGGTTTGTTGGAATACCACGCCTAACTTGGCTAACGCTAAGCGCGTTTGTCGCTTCACATCAAAGCCGCATAATTCGATGCTGCCACTGCGCGTGTCATATAGGCGGGTAATTAACGAAAACAGAGTGCTTTTTCCTGCGCCGTTAGGACCTAATAATAGCGTACATTCCCCCGCCGCCACCGTAAAACTGACCGCATCTAAAACCTTTTTCGCACTATAAGAAAAGCTTAAGTCGTTAATATTTAAAGCAATCTCATTCATGGTTTTGCCACAACGCCCCAAGGATAACGCCCCACAGCGACGGATTTACTTACCTTGTGTTTTTCTAGGTCGATAATCGACATATCGTTACTTAAGCCATTCGTGGTATAGAGGCGTTTTTGATCGGGAGAAAACGCTAAATTCCACACCCGCTGCCCAACCAATAAATAATTTTCCACTGCCAAAGTTTGCGCATTAATCACCGCCACGCGATTCGCAGTTCCCATCGCCACATAGCCCCAACGACGATTTTTATCAATCGCAATCCCCACCGGTTGAATTTTTTCCGCCGTAACACCAGGAACTTGCAAACGCAACGTTTTTAAAATTTTGCGGGTTTTAACATCCAAAATGCTTAATGTGCCGGCAATTTCAGAAGTCACCCATAATTGCTCACTATCAGCGGTAAACGCCACCGCACGCGGACGGGGGTCAACTAAAGTGTTATCGACAATGTCTAAACTGTTGCTGTCAATCCAATGCACCATATTGGTGGTTTCTGACGCACTGACCACCCATTGATTATTCGGACTGACCGCAATTCCTTCCGGTTCCACGCCCACTTTAATTTGCTTAATAGCTTTTTTAGCCGCCACATCAATCACGGTGACTAAATTATCATCTTCATTCGACACATACAGCCGCTTGCCGTCAGGGCTAAGTGCAAAAGTTTCCGGGTCTTTGTCGGAAGGTAACTGACTGATTTCTTTTAAAGTTTGGGTATCAATGACTTTAATGGTATTGTCATCGCTGACCGCCACCAACAAACTTTTGCCATCCGCGCTTAACGCAATTCCGCGCGGGCGTTGTCCCACCGCAATTGTTTTCACAAGTTTGGCAGTTTGGGCATCCACCACGGCAATAGCATTATCTTTTTCTAAAGTCACAAATACTGTTTCTGCCTGTGCAGTTACACTCAGGCACAGTGTGAGTAAACTAAAAGGTAAAACCCCTGTTTTGGTCATTATTTTCTTCCTGTCGATTACACATTGATACACAATAGTAACGGTTTTACATCCGAAAATCAGCTCTAGCGTTATAACAAAAACACAGTTGCCAAACCTAAAAAGGCCATAAAACCAACCACATCGGTGACGGTCGTCAACAACACACCGCCCGCTAAAGCGGGGTCAATGCCTATTTTGCTCAAGGCTAAGGGGATTGTTGCACCGGCTAACGCTGCACAGATGAGGTTTATCACCATCGCGCTGCCTAATAAAATGCCAATGCTGCTACTGTCAAACCAAACTCCCGCAATGACTGCCACCACGATTGCCCACAGTATGCCATTTGCCGCTCCAACCGATAATTCTTTTAATAACAATCGGTTAGCATTAGCGGCACTGACTTGTTTTAATGCCAAACCACGAATCACTAAGGTTAAAGTTTGGCTGCCGGCAATCCCGCCCATACTGGCAACAATCGGCATTAACACCGCTAACGCCACGATTTGATCCAGCGTTGCCTCAAATAAACCGATCACCCAAGAGGCTAAAAACGCGGTGCATAAATTAATCCCCAACCATATCGCCCGTCGTCTAGCACTGGTGATGACCGGCGCGAAAATATCCTGTTCTTCGGTTAAGCCTACCATACTCATAAATGAATGACCGGCTTCAGCGCGAATCAACGGAATGACATGCTCAAGGGTAATTTTACCTAACAAAATACCACTGCCATTAACAACCGGTGCCGAACGCAATTCGCGTTGTTCAAATAATAAAGCCACTTGGCTGGTTGATGTTTGATAGGGGATTGCGGTGATACGGGTGTCCATCACTTGTGCGACTTTTAAACTGGGGTCTTTGGTCAATAAATCGGTAATATACAATAAACCTTGATAATAATTACGCCGGTCTACCACAATTAAACTATCCGTTCCTGCCAATGCGCCAGCGCGTTTGCGCACATAACGCAACACCACTTCTAAAGACACGTCCGCACGCACTGTTAACACATCCAACGCCATTATCCCTCCCGCACTGTCTTCGGCATACGCCAACGCGGATTCAAGACGGCGGCGTTCGCTGGCATTAATCGAATCCAAAACTTGTGATAACAGCGGCTCAGGCAAGGTATGCAAAAAATCCAGCCTATCGTCGACAGCTAAACTTTCGGTGGCACGGATAAGGTCTTTACGATCGGTAATGCGAATTAAACCCGCCGCTACTTCAACATGAAGTTTACTTAATAATTCGCCCATCACACTCGGCGGAATCACGCGCCAGATTTTACCGCGGTCTTCAAGGTCTAATGCTTCGATAATCCGCGCCGTTTCTGCCGGATAAAGCGAATGAATTAAGGTTCTGATTTCATACAAAGACCCTTTTTCTAACAGGGCTATGACACGTTCAAGCGGCGTTTGAGCGGTATCTGATTTAACGACGGTAGACATAATATTAAAAGAGAAAAGACGGAAAAATCGTTAAATTAATTCGCGGTGGCGAATAATAATGTGTAATGGAGTGTGCTGAAAATGTTTTGCCAGTGTTTCTACTAAATAAACCGAGCGATGCTGCCCACCCGTACAACCGATAGCAATAGTTAAATAACTGCGGTTTTTTTCTTCAAATCGCGGAACCCAGCGTTCTACCCAATGCGCAATATCAGAAAATAATTCTTTGGCATAAGGCTCAGCCTGTAAAAATTCAATCACAGCTAAGTCTTTGCCGGTTAATTTACGCAACTCAGGATGCCAATACGGATTAGGTAAAGCGCGCGCATCAAATACAAAATCAGCATCTAAAGGGATGCCATGTTTAAAACCAAAGGATTGAAATTGCAACGATAGATGTTGTTGGTGTGGTTTATCAATTTCCCGTTTGATAAGTTCCTTTAGCTGCTCACTATGCGTACGACTGGTATCAATAATAACGTGGGCATTTTTTGCCAACGGACGCAACATAGTTTTTTCCATTGCAATCGCCTCAATTAATGGTAAATGCAATGACGTTAATGGATGTTTACGCCGTGTTTCACTATACCGCTGTATCAACACCGCATCTTGCGCCTGTAAATAAATCACTTCACATTCAACCCCTTGCTTGGCAATAAAAGCTAATTTGTCGGCAAAGTTGGCTAAATTTTCCGCTTTATTACGCGCATCAATCCCAATAGCCGCTCTGGCATAAGTCTGTTGTTCTAGCGGCATAATTTGATTAACAAAACTCTCCAATAAACTAATCGGTAAATTGTCAATGCAGTAATAGCCATAATCTTCTAAGGTACTTAAAACGGTGCTTTTTCCTGAGCCTGAAAGACCGCTAACGATGAAAAGCTTCATACAAGGCACTGCCCGTTAAAATTTATGACATGAACAAAAGAAAGGCGTGTTTGAAGATACACACAAGTTGAAGCGTGTTAAGCAAACTCCCATGCAACTTAAAAAAACACGGGAGTTAAAGCCATCAATTAGCGATGTGACGTATTTTTTTCTTTATGCTTAATAATTTGATGATCTAATTTATCTACCATATTATTAATAGCGACATACATATCTTCTTGTTGGTCTTCAGCAAACAATGTTGCACCACTAATTTGCACAGTCGCTTCGGCTTTTTGCAACACTTTTTCAACCCCTAAAATAACATGCACATCAGTTACATGGTCAAAATGGCGTTTGAGTTTGCTAAATTTCTCTTCAACATGCGCTTTTAATGAATCAGTGACATCTAAATGACGACCAGTAATACTCACTTGCATGGATAATCTCCTAGTTTAAAAATATTGTTATGTTGGTTAATTTGTCCCTCCTCTTTAGTTGCCTGATTAAAAAACGCACAACCACTAAATTAAGCAATTTACAAAGTTTTAGCTAAGGCTAATTTGTTCTTAGGTTAAATTATAAAACTGCAACGCTTAACTTAAGCTTTTTATAAAACAGGGACAGAGGGATTTTTATTTATCAAAGCAGACGCTTGCGTTGATTAGACGCTAAAATAGACATCGCCTCACGGTATTTTGCAATCGTGCGTCTAGCTACATTGATTCCTTTTTCTTGCAGCAAAGCGGCTATTTTATCATCACTTAACGGTTTATTTGGCAATTCATTATCAATTAATTCTTTGATAAAAGCTCTGATTGCCGTAGAAGAACATTCGCCACCTTCGGCGGTGGAAACATGGCTGGAAAAAAAATACTTAAATTCAACAATGCCATTAGGGGTGTGCATGTATTTTTGCGTGGTAATTCTGGAAATGGTTGATTCATGTAGTTGTAATTCTTCGGCAATATCACGCAGCACCATCGCCCGCATTGCCACAGCACCATGCTCTAAAAAATCGGTTTGTCGGTCAACAATAGATTGTGCAACCCGCAGGAGAGTTTCGTTACGTCCATGTAAACTTTTTATCAGCCATTTTGCCTCCTGCAAATGATTTTTCATACTGCTGTTATCTTGACCATTATCCGCGCGTTTAACCATCCCTGCATAAAGTGGATTAATTCTTAACTTGGGGCTAATTTCAGGATTTAAACTAGCCTGCCAGACTCCTTCGCGCTTGGTAATAAACACATCGGGGATAATATATTCACAGTCAATAGATTGGAGTTGTACGCCGGGCTTAGGATTTAATTGTTTAATTAATGCCACAACTTGCTCTAAATGCGCCTCACTGACTTTTAATTCTTTGCTCAATTTATCAAAATCGGCATTCGCCAATAAATCTAAATGATTTTTAACCAGTATCAGCGCGGTTTCTTGATAGCGACTAGAATGCGGCAATTGACACAGTTGTAATGCTAAACAGTCCGCTAAATTAACCGCAGCAATCCCGGCAGGATCAAAGTTCTGCACAATGTGTAATACAGCCGTTACCTCTTCAAAATCCAAATCGTCTAATTGCTCAGACAAACCTAAATAAATATCGGACAATTCAACACTTAAATAACCGGCTTGATTAATAGCATCAATAATTGCGTTAGCAATAGCGCGATCTTTTTCAGACAGCGGGATTAATTCTAATTGTGCAAATAAATGATCATGTAACGATTGCGGCTTAGCCGATTGTTGTAATTCAAAAGTTGATTCCCCTAAATTAACCGAATTATGCGGCACTAACGCATCTTCATAAATGGTTTCCCAACTTAAGTCTAATGCTAATTCGCTGGGAATATCAACTTCAAATTCAGTAGTTATTTCAGTAGGTTGCGCAACATCCAATGCAGACTCAAAACCTAATTCAGTCGAATCAATCGCTTGCGTTTCACTTTCATCAAGCTCTAGCATAATGTTAGATTCTAAAGCCATCTGTATTTCTTGCTGCAGGTCAAGACTGGACAATTGCAATAATTTAATCGCTTGCTGCAACTGCGGTGTCATCGCCAGTTGCTGTCCCATCCGAAGTTGTAAGGATTGTTTCATGCTGTATTATACGGATGGTTAAAGGCTAAAGTTTTCACCTAAATAAACTTTTCGGACTTCATTATTAGCAACAATTTCCGCTGCCCCGCCTTCTGCAATCACTTTGCCTTCGTTAAGAATATAAGCGCGGTCACAAATGCCTAATGTTTCTCTTACATTATGTTCAGTAATCAAAATCCCAATGCCTCGTTCTTTTAAGTGCGCAATAATTTTATTAATATCCATCACCGACAACGGATCAACCCCTGCAAACGGTTCATCCAGTAAAATAAATAACGGATCAGTTGCCAAAGCTCTGGCTATTTCAACCCGCCGTCTTTCCCCCCCTGACAAACCTAACGCCACCTGATTACGTAAATGGGAAATATTAAATTCATTCAGTAAATGGTCGATATTCAGTTCAACTTGTCCCTTGGTTAAATCTGAGCGCAATTGCAACACCGCGCGTAAATTATCCGCAACGGTTAATTTACGAAATACCGATGGCTCTTGTGGCAAATAACCAATGCCTAACTTGGCACGGCTGTGCATCGGATAATGGGTTATCATTTGCCCGTCTAACAAAATCGTACCACTGTCAGCTTTAATCAGCCCCACTAATATATAAAAACTGGTGGTTTTACCGGCTCCATTAGGTCCTAACAAACCAACGATTTCGCCCGTGTTGACGTGTAAGGATACGCCATTTACCACATTGCGTTTGTTATATTTTTTAATCAGTTGTTTTGCTGCAAGACTTGCCATATCGGACGATTATTTTTTTGCTTTAGGTTGAAAAATAGTATGCACACGTTTAGAACTGCTAGAACTATCACCGGCTTTAATGACCGAATTTTTCGTATCATACACAATTAAATCACTACTGGATTTATTGCCACCTTGCCAAACCACCGCTTCTTTAATAAAAAACAACTTTGCAGTAGGAGGATAATATTCACCGATTAAGGCATGTCCATTAATATCTTCTTTACCCGCACCGGGGGTTTGCTTAAAAGTCATGGGTTTGCCGGTGACCACAATTTTAACCACTTCACCGTCTTTTAGATAAAACGTCATCACATCTGAATGCACCACTAACGAACCTTGGGTATAAACCACTTTGCCGGTATAAGTGCTAATGCCGGTTTTTTCATCATAAGCGGCCGTGTCGGAGTCAATATAAATAGGCTGTTCACTGTCATTGTCTAAACAGAAAACCAGTGGGCTGTAAAACAAGGGCATTATAAAGAGTAATGCAACCTGTAATTTTGCTTTAATTAAGGACATAGCGACTTTTGACTTTAGATAATAATTCTACATGAATAGGACGCTTAAAGGTAATTTGAATCCCCACCCCTTCAATACGGTTGGGCGGAGTCACAATTTGCGACCATTCACTACTTTCTGCGTAACTGATTTTCGGTTGAACGTGTAAATTAGAAGTTAAAATATTGACTTGCCTAACCCCCACAGCGGCGTTTCTATCAATTGACACTTTACCGTTAAGCACTAAATTTTTACCGTCAGCCGATAACGTGCCACTTTCTGATTGCACAACCCAAGGCGGAATCGCGGTATTATCGGGATTGTACAAAATCAACTTAGGTTTATCGATATGCGTTACTCCGTCATCGCTGTAATGCAAAATCCCCTGCGCTGACAACTCACTTTTCAACACCCCTTTTTCATTCATATCTTTTCTAAGATAACCGCTACTAAAATAATCCACACTGTGTTTAGCCGCCTCCGCAGCAGCCTGATTTTGATTATATTCAAAGCGAAAAATCTCCACCAGCCACCACGAAGCCCCCGCTAAAACAAAGGCAAGGGTATAAGCTTTTAAATTAGCAACAAACGAGTGATTTATCATAAATTAAGGGCGATAGGCGTTAGATAAAACTGGCGAAGAATAATGCATTGACTGTTCGCCTTTAGCGTAAATAACTGTTTAAGATACTATCAAAACTTCCCTGCGCCTGCATAATAAAATCACACACTTCCCGCACCGCACCTTGTCCACCTGCCAATTGCGTACACCAATGCGCGTGTCGTTTTACGCTAAAATGAGCATCCTGCACCGCAATCGCTAAACCCACACGGCACAACAACGGCAAATCCAACACATCGTCACCGACATGCGCCGTCTGTTCAGGCGTTAACTGTAATTGCTGTAAAATCTCATTAAACGCGGTTAATTTATGTTCATATCCTTGATAAACAGACTGAATCCCCAAACTTTTCATCCGCAACGCCACCGACAAGGATTTACGCCCTGAAATCACCGCAACTTGCACACCGGTTTGCTGTAACAATTTAATACCGTGACCATCACGCGCATGAAAGGATTTATATTCTTTACCGTTATCGTCAAAAAACAATTTACCATCGGTCAGTACGCCGTCCACATCCAAAATCAGCAATTTTAGCCGTTTAGCTCTATCAATTATTGCTTGCATTTATACAATCCCCGCATGAATTAAATCGTGCATATTTAACGCGCCCACTAAATAGTTTTGTGAATCAACGACTAACAGCGCATTAATGCCCTTTTGTTCCATAATCTGCATCGCTTCGGCGGCTAACATATCCGCGTTAATGACTGTACAATTACTCGTCATCACATCGGAAATCACCGTTGTGTGCAAATCCAGATTTTTCGCTAACATGCGCCGCAAATCACCATCGGTAAAAATCCCCACCACTTGTTTGTCGGTATTAACAATCGCGGTCATGCCTAATTTTTTTTCTGTCATTTCCAACAACACATGACCAATTAACGCATCTTCAAACACAGCCGGAATTTGCTCACCGGTGTGCATCACATCGCTAACCAACAGTAACAAACGTTTGCCTAAACTCCCACCGGGATGTGAAAGAGCAAAATCATCACGGGTAAAACCTTTTGCCTGCAACAACGACACCGCTAACGCATCGCCCATCACTAACGCAGCGGTGGTACTTGACGTGGGCGCAAGTCCTAACGGACATGCCTCTTGTGCCACCGCAACATTGATATGCACATTGGCAAATTTTGCTAATGTTGAATCGGGATTGCCGGTCATCGCGATTAAAGGCACGCCTAAGCGTTTGATAATCGGTAAAATTGCCAACACTTCATCAGTTTCACCGGAATTGGACAACGCCAGCACCACATCTTGACGGGTAATCATGCCTAAATCACCATGACTTGCCTCGCCGGGATGAACAAAAAAAGCCGGGGTTCCGGTACTGGCAAACGTGGCAGCAATTTTGCCGCTGATATGTCCTGACTTTCCCATCCCCATCACGACCACGCGACCTTCACAGTTGATTAATAATTGACACGCACAAATAAACTGCTCATTAATTTGCACTGCTAATGCCGCAATTGCCTCGCTTTCAGCTTTAATAACCGCTTGCGCTAAATCGCAAATTTTTTGCGGGTTCATCTGCTTAAACACGCACTAAAGTCCGGTAACATTTTGATAAATAAGCCATAAATATCCGCTATAGCTGCCGAGTAAAAAAGCTCCTGCCCAGCGGTTAATAATTCCAGCTTTATTAATCATGCCAAGGCTTAACAATAACGTCAAAATTGTAAATCCTAACATCACAGGAAAATCGCGGCTTAATGCACCGTCTGCAATCGCGCCGGGGTCAATCAAACCGGGTAACGCATACACGGCTGACAAATTATAAATGCTAGAACTTATAATCTGCCCCATCGCAAGTTCGTCTTCTTTTTTTAAGACACTGCTAATAGCAGTGGCTAATTCAGGTAGGCTAGTACCCATCGCAACAGCCGTTAAACCAATAATTAAATCACTTAAACCGGCTAAATGCGCCACATTCATCGCCGCCCACACGGATAATTTTGCGCTGATAAGTAAACCTAATCCGCCAGCAATCACATAAATCCATGCTTGTTTTACACTCACCGTGTCCGGTAAGGCGGTTTTTAATTCTTTTGCAAACGTAGCAATAAATTCTTGTTTTTTCGCACTCAGAACCAGCCAAATTAAAAAAATGATTAATAAGACAAACAGCAATACACTATCACCCACGCCCAAGCCATCGAATGAGATAAAATAACTTAACAAGCCAAAAATCAATAAAATAATAAGCTGTTGTTTTAACAGAGGATTTTGACAAGACAGCGGTTTAATCAATGCCGCTGCACCTAATACTAACCCCATATTGGCGATAGTCGCTCCCAGTGCATCGCCGACCGCTAAACCTGAATTTCCATCCAAACTGGCAAAGCCAGACATTAAAATTTCGGGAATTGCTGTACCAAAGCCGACTACAGTTAAGCCAATGAATAACGGCGATAGGGTAAGGTTTCTTGCTATTGAAGCTGCGCCTGTGACAAATTTGCTAGCAGAAAAAAATAACGCAATCAAACCAGCAATCAGGGTGAGAGAATGAATAAGCATAAACTGACTTGAAAATTAGTTATTATGACACGGTTAGGGCGGCTATGTCGCCAGCGACTATGACAATAGTTTGACTTAAAGCCGACTCGTCATACAGAATAGCCATTTTAAATTTTACCCCTTTTAAAGAATAGCGTGAGTTCTGATAATAATCTTGTTGTAGTGCAAAATTTAACTTTTTTGCGTGGCGGACGAACTATTTTCGACAATATTTCGTTAACCATTCCACGGGGCAAAATTACTGCCATTATGGGCCCTAGCGGTACTGGCAAAACTACCTTGTTAAAACTGATTGGCGGTCAGTTGCGTCCACATCAGGGACAAGTGATGGTTGATGCGCAAGATGTCCATAAGCTGCGCCGGGATGATTTATACACCTTGCGTAAACAAATGGGAATGCTGTTTCAAAGCGGCGCGTTGTTAACCGATATGAGCGTATATGAAAATGTCGCTTTTCCATTGCGTGAACATACTGACCTTGGTGAGTCGATGATTCGTACTTTAGTATTGATGAAATTAGAAGCCGTTGGTTTGCGTGGTGCGCGTGATTTAATGCCAAACGAATTATCCGGCGGCATGGCGCGGCGCGTAGCTTTAGCCAGAGCGATTGCGCTCGACCCCAAAATGATTATGTATGATGAACCCTTTACCGGACAAGACCCGATTTCAATGGGCGCAATTGTTAAATTAATCAAAGCGTTAAATACCACATTAAAGCTTACCAGCATTGTTGTATCACATGATGTGCATGAAACCGCAGCGATTGCAGATTATATTTATGTGTTATCACAGGGCAAAATTGTGGGCGCGGGTACGCCGCAAGACATCGAAAACTCGCCATCGGATTGGGTGCAGCAGTTTATGAAAGGGGCAGCGGACGGACCGGTACATTTTCATTATCCGGCGCAGGACTATGTGAGCGATTTGTTAACCGCTGATTTTCATTAATACTACCGATTGTGTTACAGCAAGGCTTTCCGGCAGTGGCGCGTAGCAATGCACAAATATTGATTTTAGGCTCAATGCCCGGTCAATTATCGCTACAGCAGCAACAATATTATGCCCATCCGCGCAATGCGTTTTGGCATATCATGGCGAACTTATGCGCTTTTAATCCGCAGATAAGTTATGCAGACAAGCTATTCATCCTGCAACAACACGGCATCGCTTTATGGGATGTGATTTACGGCTGTCAACGGACGGGCAGTTTAGACAGTCAAATTCATAACGCATCGGTTGTAACAAATGATTTTGCAAATTTTTTTCCACAGCATCCATACATTCAGCACATTTTTTTTAATGGCAGTCGCGCCCAACACGATTATCACAAGCGGGTGCTACCACAACTTACACAGCCTTGGCGTTCACTGCCTTCTACGCGCTTACCGTCAACCAGTCCAGCACTGGCAAGTTTAACCTTGGCACAAAAATTAGTAATGTGGCAACACATAACACCATACCTGCTTTCTTAGCCCACCTCATAAGCCCTGTATTACTTAAGCGCAGGCACTTTAAAATGGCGTACCAATGTCTGGAATTGTGCTAATAATTGCGGCGAAGCGTGTTTGCCATAACGCAAATTTAGATACACAGCAGTAATGGCATTAATCTGTTCAGCACAAGCCGGTAAACGTTCACACGCACGTTTTGCAAAATCACTCGCGCTTTCATGCGCGGCGCGTCTTATATTTAACTTATTAAATTTATTGCAAAAAACCATATAAAGCAGCACTTCTTGCGCAACTTTCAACTGTGGTTTGCGCAATAATAACCACGCCACAACCGCCGTAACCCCCCCAATCAATCCAATCAGCCATTGCAGCATGGTCTTAATATCACTAATCCCAAACGCGGATAAAAAGTCCGCCTGATTGGCTCTATCATAGTTAATCACCCAACGTTGCCAATGATAATCCACCGATTGCCACAATTGCTGCGCCTGCTTAAACCAATGTCCGGCATTATCAGCATTCGGCGAAAAATTAACCGCTTGATTGGCGATTTGTTCATCAACATTCACCCCGCGCTGAATACGTTCCGGCGCGACCGCAGCCGTGGGGTCAATGCGTACCCAGCCTTCGTTTTCTAACCACACCTCCGCCCAAGCGTGCGCATCGGCTTGGCGTATTTCCAAAAATTGCCCTACTTTATTCATCGACCCGCCTTGATAACCGCCTATCACCCGTGCCGGGATATGAGCAACGCGCATTAAATACACAAATGCAGTAGCATAATGACTACAAAACCCTTGTCGCGTTTGCAATAAAAAAGTTTCAATGGGATGGGATTGCATCAATGGCGGTTTGAGCGTGTAACTAAAATTTTCAGTTCTAAAATGCTGTAATAAAGCCTGAATAAACACTTTCGGCGGCGCATTAAAACCGTGTAGTTGTGTTACTAAATTATTGATTTCATTAGAAACGGTTAATGGTAATTGTAAATTTTCCCTGCGTTCGTTCGCGGTTAAAGAACCGGTATTGTACTGTGGATAGGATGTCACCGTGTATTCAAGGCGTTTGCTAAAATTACCACTGCTAATGAGCTGATAAGTAGCATTTTGCAATAAATTCGCAGAAAACTGTTGTGGTAAATCTAATGCAAAAACCCAACCTTTCTCTTGTGGTTCCATCATTAACGTGTAGTGATACGCATTGCCTCTAAAGCGTGGTTGAGCTTGGCGAAAATTAACACTAAAATCAGGGTTTTGTAACCAGCGTGACCCATCGGTAAAAATATACGCCGGCCCGCGCCAATAGCGTTGCTCAGGAAGCGGCAACGCGCCATCAAATTTGACCCGAAAAACCAATTCTTTTGACAAGCTTAAATCGCTAATAGAACCGGGTTCTAAACTATCGCTTAAGCCTATTTTGCCTTGTCCCTGATTTTTAAACAGCATCCAACGCGGTGCTTCAACGCGCGGAAACAACACGAAAATGACTACCGTCATCGGCAATGCTTGTCCAATAATTGCAGCGGATTTTTTTAATGCCTGCCATGTTTGCGCGCTAGGGCTGTTAATACAAACCAAAGTTGCTAGTAAAACACAACACACTAGTAAGATATACACTGCCATTAAAATACTTTGTTCGTATAAAAATAACGAGCTGGCGACAATAAAAGCTAAATAAATAATCAGATACAAATCGCGTTCTTGTTTGATTTCTAACAGTTTTAAGCCTAATGCCACCAAAAATAAACTCGTCCCTGCATCACGACCAATAAAAGTTTTGTATTCGCTAAACAGCACTGCAACACTTAACAAGGTAAGCAAAAACGTCAATAGACTGGGCGGTAAATACTGCGGCTTCCATACACCAAGTAAACGCCACATCAGTAACACAACAAAAAAAGCAAAAATCGGTAATGGCACATTTTCCACATGCGGCAAGGTCATTAAACCGATAGCGGTCAGCAAAAAAATTAAAATGCGAGAATCGTTGGCTTTAGACATGGTGTTTTTTTAACAATTAACGAACGGTGAAACATTGAAGGCTTGGTATTTACATTTTGCTTGTTATATCATGACAAGCCTTACAGACAACGGCGAAAAAATTATAATGAGAATTTTATCCAGGGCTGAAGTTTTTAATGCCATTCAGTATGCAAAAAGTATCAATGAACAACAAGCGAGCGCGATTTTAACGCAGTTTTGCCAGCAGCAATCGGCAATTGAGCAGATGATTTTTGTCGGCTTGCCGTTAGCCATTGAATCACAAAATAAACAAATGGCGCACCTGTTTATGGACTTGTGCTTTGATATTATTTGTGTGTATGCACAAGTATTAGGCGAATTACCGCCCAATAGCGTGACACCACAATGGTTGCATAGCAAAATGGCGGCGTTAGAAACCGAGATAAAACAGCAAACTCAAGTCAATGCACAAGGGCAAATTGATTTACAAAACAACGCACAAATTGAATTGTTGGAATATTTAGGTTTAGTTATCGAAGATACAGCGGGAAAAAGCAAAGCCAGACAAGAGGTTGCCGGTATTACTTATAACTTGCTGTTTTTAGTTACGCGCCTGTTTGATAGTATTTACGATGAACTTGAAAGCCAGCGCGGCGCGGTGATTCATTAAAATAAAGGCGTATTTAAATGCGTAGTGATTAAAGGTTTTACTGCGCATTTAAAAACAGGAAATATAATCGACTAAATTTTCCTGACAATCGAAAAAAATTTGCGGGTACTGGTGACGAATAAAGGTTTTTAATGCGTATTCAAAAAAAACCAGTATTGTCATTAATCGCATACTGCCAATTTCTAAACGTGATGTACTGTTTTCGCTATTGCGCCACACCGCAATTGTCCAGAAAATACTGGGTACAAAAAACATAAAATGTGCATCGTCCCAACTAGACACCGAAATCCATGCCGCTTTTGCACTGTAGTCCGCACTAAAAATCCCCAGATTGAGCAGGATAAAAAAAGACCAAAATACTCGCCACAACGCAAGCTGCCCCTGCCATGCCTGTAAAATAAACTGATACAATGAATAACGCGGTGAGGTTTCTTCAGTATAGTTATCAGTGTTAGGCGCGCTAATTAGCAACGCACCCCATAATGTTATCAGCAGTAAGAATAATTCTAATGGTGTGCCGATTTGCGTTTCGTTAAAAAACAGCGGTAAAGAATAAAAAAACATCATCGCACCTGTTAATTAGTGGTTTTCTGTTTGTGCTAATTCCAACTCGGTTAAATATTTCCAGCGATTGACCATCAAACAAAATAAACGTGCGGTTTGTTCAGCATCATACAACGCAGAATGGGCTTTGTCGTTATCCCATTCCAATCCTGCCGCTTGTGCCACTTTAGCCAATACAGTCTGCCCGTACACTAATCCCCCTAAGGTGGCGGTATCAAAACTGCTAAACGGATGAAACGGACTTTTTTTCACAGCGGTTCTTGCCACAATAGCATTTAAAAACCCCATATCAAAAGCTGGATTATGCCCGACTAAAATCGCGCGGCTGCATTGATTACGCTTAATTGCCGCTTTAATCGGCGTAAATAATTTTGTTAAAGCATCTTTTTCTTCTAATGCGAAGCGGAATGGGTGATAAGGATCAATTTTATTAAATTTCAGTGCCGCTTCGTCTAATTCTGAATTTTTAAACGGTATCACATGACTGGCGTGGCTTTCAGTCATCATAAGCTGCCCGTGACTATCCGGTTCTACAATCACAGCGGCAATTTCTAGTACGGGATTTTTTTTGGTATTAAAGCCTGCGGTTTCAATATCGACCACAACGGGTAAATAGCCGCGAAAACGTTTTCCTAAAGGAAAGTAGTTAGCATCCATAGTTTACAATCATAAAGAAGGTGACGGTCTGTGATTATAATAGGTTATGCTGTGTTATGCTTACGTTTATCATCAAAAGCAACCAACGAGGTATTTAGAAAATGACACGACAAAACGTTGCAATATTATTAACTATTACCTGCTTAAGCGGCTGCGCGACATCCCCTGCAACCCTGTCCAGCGATGACCCATGGGAAGACTGGAATCGGGATGTGCTAGCGTTTAATGATGATTTGGATCGATATTTTATGAAACCAATTGCAGAAGGCTATGACTGGCTAATGCCTACATTTGCAAGGCGCGGAGTCAGTAATTTTTTCAGCAATGTGGATGATATAGGCGTAAGTGTTAATGCTTTGCTACAGGGAAAATTTATTCAAACCGGTGAAGATATTGCTCGATTTTTGCTCAACACCACGGTTGGCTTAGGTGGTTTTATTGATGTAGCGTCTGAAATCGACTTAATCAAACACAAAGAAGATTTTGATCAAACGTTGGGCGTTTGGGGGATTCCCAGTGGTCCGTATTTAATGTTACCGTTTTTTGGCCCCGGCTCACCGCGTAGTATTGGCGGACTTATTGGTGATATGGCGACCAATCCGATTAATTACTTAGCTAACCCTTTGATTCCATTTGGCGTAGGGATATTAAATGCTATTGACGTACGCGCGGCTAATTTAGCTTTAGAAACCATTGCTAACGAGGCTGCGTTAGACCGCTATACATTTATCCGCAATGCCTATTTTTCACAACGTAACTATTTGATTTTAGATGGTCAAGAATCAAGCGGCAATGGCGACGAATTCGATATTAACAAAGCCTTGGATGAAAGACTTAACGAGGAAAAAAAGCCCTAAGCGCATCATTTACTCATTAAAGCTATTCATGCGTAAACTCATAATTCACATACACCCGTTGCGATTCACCAGCTTGGGTACTAATACTGAGCGCGTCGGTAATTTTATATTTTAATAACAACAAAGTTTGCGCACTGAACAAACCGACTCGCGCACCGACATAAAAATCCGGTGTTAAATAATGTCCAACGGCTAATAAACTATCTTTCATGGTCTGCCCCTCTTGCAATTCAAACTCATCAATGCCAAATTTTTCTGCCAACCATGCTACCTGCCCTGCACCATAAGATAATGCCGCATTCGCAAGCTGATTGCCTTCGCTTTTCGTCAATTGATTAAGCGCGTTGCCGGTGACTAAATACGCCAGCGCATCCGATTCAGGCAATGCCGGTTCGGATAAAATTTGCGTTTTCGGGGTTTGTAAATTGCCGGACAGTTTTAAAATCGCCGTGACTTTTTTTGATTTAGACAACCGAATTGCCTCTACGTCTAACAAAGGATTAGCCGGTGCGCCATTAAACACAAACCGCCCCCGGCGCACGGTTAAATCCTGTCCATAGCTTTTATAACGGGCTTTGTTTAAATCCACTTTTCCAAACATAGCTAACTGTTCGGCGTGTTTACGCAATTGCAACTGACCGATTAAATCAGCCTCTAAACCAAAACCGGACAAATGCGTTTGTTTACCCAAATCCACAGCAATATCCACACCGATTTGTGGTGCGGGCAAGGCAGCAGCGGTTGGTTGCACTTGCCCTACAATATGTTCATCTTCACTGGCAACCACAGCACTGGGCGGTAACTGTTCTAACTGCACCTGTGCCTTGGCAACCGCCAATTTACCGGAAATTGCCGCGCTGTTTTTTGCAGATACAAATTTTAAATCCGGCGAAATCGCCACTTGCGCTTGAGGCAATTTCGCCACTTCAAAAGTATTACCAACAAGCTGTATTTCCGTTGGATATCCCAAGTGCGGATTTACCTGTACTTTACCGATAATGGCTAAACGTCCGGCTCCTGATTGAAGCCCACCATCAATCCGCACCAACTCCGGCGAACTTGCCAACGCGGATAACTTAATATTCATATCGTGTAAATGCAGCCCCGCTGCCTCTACATTTACCGATGTATGATTCAAGGAAACATGACCGCTCAGCGCAGGTTTGGTCAGCGTACCAGCAATCGCCACCGCAGCGGTCAAATTACCTTTTAAATCGGTCAATGGCAAAACAAATGGCTGAAGCGGCGAAAAATCCATCATAGCGGCAGTCAATTGTCCTGCCATCGCCTGCGTTCCCGCAGTATCTAGGCGCAATTGCCCGCGTAAGTAATTTTTATCCGCAAATAACACATCTATATCATTACTCACCCGCGTACCTTGCAACACACCGGATAAAGAAACATGATTAAGTACCAGTGGGGTCAACTGTTTATCAACCAAAACCGACAGCCGACTATTGTTAGACAAACTGAATTGATAACGCCCGTTTAACCCCGCTGCGGTTTTTTGTACTGATCCTGCGGCATTAAGTTGTCCGGCAAATTTTACGCTGGGTGGAAAATATTTTTCCCCCAATTCACTCGGTAACACAGCATGAAACGCACCTTGAAAATTGCCAGTTGCCGGATAGCCGCCTTGCGCACACACGACTGCCCGTGCTTGCGTAAAACAGGTTTCCGCCAACGCAACATCCACACCCGTACTACGTTTAGCAATAGTCAACGCAACCGGATGAGACATCAACCACCGCCCCGCTAAGGGTTGAAAAACTGTCAATTCACGCAGTTGTGCCTGCCAATCACTCGCCCGCAACGCACCAGTTAATGCTAATTTAATATCCCCTTGCGGCGAATTAACCTGCGCAGCAATACTATGTTGTTGTTTTAAGCCCTGCGCGGACACAGACAACTGCGTAATGTGATTTTTGCCTGAACTTAACCCTGCTGCGATAAGATGTAATTGCGAAGGTTTTACATTATCCGCAGCATAATCGACCGCCATGTCTAATTGTTTAACGGCATGATTTTCAAAACGTAATTGTTTACCTGCGATATTTAACTGTACAGATGGATGCGTCAATTCGCCTTGTAAATGTGCCGTTGCATTCAATTGTCCACCCAAGGTTGCCCACATGCTATGCAACTGTGGCGCGGCTAGCGTCATATCCAAAGCAGCATTTTTTTCCCCCAACGCCCCGCGTACTGATAATTTATTTGCACCAGACAGCAAGGTCATATTTTTAATAACCAATTGATTATCAAGCAAATTTAACTGCCCTTGCGCCAACACTGGATAATGCCGAAATTTGCCCGTCAAATGGTCAATATCCACTGCTAACTGCAATTTTTCCGCTACCATCTGCCCTTTTAGCAGGGTCTTAAAATTTAAATCCGCGTTCATATCCGGCATCACAATCGCTGGATTAAAATGCCAACCCGTTGCGGTTAAATCAAAATGCGGCGCATCTTGCCAACCGACCTCACCAGAAACCTGCAACTGCCCGATTTTCGACTGCACGTTTAAGCGGTCAATGTGCAATGTTTGTTGCGTACCGTTGCCGGCAAATTGCACTTGGGTGGGCGGTAATTTTTGTTGTGTCAATTGCGCTTGCAGTTGTAATTGATACGCCTGCGCAGAACCGGACACGTTAAAATCACCGGCTTTACTGGCAATTTGCACCAGTTTTCCAGTAAGTGGCCAGCGCAAATTCTGCCAGTTGCCGTGCATGACGAAAGTTGGTTCAGTGCGTAAATTTTCCACTCGTCCCTGTTGTTGCAACACAAAGGGAGCAATAAGTTGATGATCCAATGTACACGCTGAACTATCGCCCTGTGCCTTTAACACACCGCGCCATTGCCCGTGTTCGGGATGACTAAACTGCCAAGCGATATTGACCGCAAAAGCAAATCCCTCCCCCAACGTAGTTTTGCCTTTCGCAGTCGCGGTTAAGCCCTGTCCTTGCACAGCTAACGAATGCAGATGTAATTGCTTACCCGCCGTAGCCGCGGAAAACTGTATTTTATCGATTTGATAACCGTTTTCTTCCTGTTCAATTTGCAAATCGGTGAGTAAAAAATTATCCAGCGCAAACTGTAGCGGCAATTCAATTTTCGCCTGCGGGTCAAAGTCGCTTTTCTCGTCACTTTTCAACAATAAAACCGTTACACCATTTAATTTTAAAGTTTGGATATGCAGAAGGCGCGCGCTTAAATCCGCCAATTGCCAACGTATAAACAAATGTTTTACATGAATAGCTTGGCTGTCAGTGTGAAAATCAACATCATTTAATTCAATACCATCACGCAATTTGCCATGAATACCTGCCACCGACATTTGCTGTCCCGTCACTGCAACTACCTGTTGCAACAGCCAGCGCGTTGCGGCTTCATCATTCATCAGCCACCACGCGCTTAAAGGCAAACAGCCTAAACAAACCCATAACAACACCCCGATTCTAAGCCAACGACGCAGCTTCATAATCGCGCTCCGGCAGCAAAATAAATTTGATAACCGGATTTGGCATCATTCAATGGCAAAGCAAAATCAATCCGCACCGGACCGACTGGTGAATACCAGCGCAAACCTAAACCGACGCCGGTTTTTACACTGATATTGTTTAAATTAAAAGCATTACCACTGTCAACAAAGGTGGCAATCCCCCAATCCTCAAATAGCGTCTGTTCATATTCTAAGCTGACAACGCTTAAAAACTTACCGCCAACAACATTACCAAACGCATCGCGCGGGCCTAATTCTTTATAGCTATAACCGCGTACACTGTTTATGCCACCTGCGTAAAATCGGTAACTGGTAGGTAAATTTGCAAATTTATTAATCGTCATCGCGCCGACATTCGCACGTCCGGTCAATATTCCCGCCCAAGGCAATGGCTGCATCCACACCCCTTCTAAATTAGCACGCACAAAACTGACATTCGACAGCGGCGTTTCATAACTGCCATTCACATCCAAACGTAAACGACTGCCTTCAGTCGGACGCAGGGCATTATTCGACTGTGTATGCAGCCAACTTCCGCCCAAAATCAACAATAAAGACTGCTTATTTTGTTGTTGAATCGTAAATTTTTCATAACTAAAATCCGCCGACAAAGTCTGCTTCCACCCGTCAGACAGAGCGTATTTTAGGCGATTAGTAATTGTTGCAGATTGAGAGGTAAAGTTATCGGTTTTTTCGCGTTTTAACCCCGCGCCCAACGCGAACGAATCCGTTAACGGATGATCCAAAAATGGCATGGTGTATTGGGTTTCCAAAGTGGATAACACCATCGACACATCTAAAATCGCAGAAAAAGTATCGCCGTCCTCATTGAGTCGCCGATTTTCATACGCGGCATTTAACAACACGCCAACGTCCGTTCCATACCCAACCCCAACACTGTAATGATGCTTAGGCTTAGGCGTTAAATTAACCGCAACCGGTACGCGCTGATTAGTTGTATGCTCAAAATCAGGACGAATATCAATCTGCTCAAAATAATTACTTTTTGATAACGCTTCATACGTTTCCACTAATTTACGTCCGTCATAAAAACTTTCCGGGGTAATAGAGGAATATTTATTCACCAAGGCGGGGTCTAGTGCTTGCTGCTGAATATTCACTTCGCCAAATCGCTGGCGAATACCCGTATCAAGGACTAATTGAATATCCGCCTGATTGTTTTCCTTATCAATCCATAACTTTTTCTCTTTCCAACGCGCCTGTAAATAACCTTGTTCCTGCGCTAAAGCCATGAAACGGGTTTTAATACTTTCATAAAAACTATGCTGCAATGCACTACCAATCTTAGTTTGAAACTTTTTTTCTAAAGCTAAAAAATCAGCATTCGTTTTCGCATCGCCTTCAACTTGTACACGAATGGATTTAATCATCACTGGTGTACCTAACTGCACGCTAAACTCTGCTCGCCAACAGTCTGATTTAAAAGTTAAATTTTTTTTTACCACGGCGTTGTAATAACCAAACGGACGCAAGCCTCGGTCAATTTCAAGCTCAACATTGGCAAATAATTTATTGATTTTCCATTGCGGCGCGGTACAGGTTTCTTGATTGAGCGATAACAGCAGCAACACGTTATCTTTAAGCTTACCTTGTAAACCACTGATAACCACTTCAGCTTGGCTAATAAACGGTACAAAACTTAAATTTAGCAGCAGTAGGCGTAATAGATTTTTGCAGATAGGTTTCATGTCACAAAGCAGATTAAGTTATTGCATAGTTGAACAGTAAAAAAGTCCTTTTTAAAAAATGTATTTTCGCCTCTAGCTGCCTCTAAATTTAATCAGCTACAAAACATCTGGGGTAACAAAACGTGCTGTGATAAAACATTAGCAGAGTGGCTTTGTGTGACATAAATCGACAATTAAATTACGAGAAATTTTCTTATTAAGCAAGGCAAAGCAGCAAGGCTATCTATTGCTTATTCGGCATTATAAGGTGGGCAACGGCTAAATTTGCTTTTAGGATTTCAATTGGCAAGGATAACGGATTGTGGGTCGATAATTTGTGTAAGACCCATATACGAAAACGCCCCGATTTTAAAGGGGCGTTTTGTTATCACTTAAAACGATAAGCGTTTTAATTACAAGCTATAGTACATATCAAATTCAACAGGATGTGTACTCATGCGCATACGTGTAATTTCGCCCATTTTTAAATCAATATAAGCGTCAATCATGTCGTCAGAGAATACACCACCGCGTGTTAAGAACTCACGGTCTGCATTCAGCGCATCAATCGCTTGGTCAAATGAATGACAAACTTGTGGAATTGCTTTTGCCTCTTCCGGCTCTAAATCATACAGATCTTTATCCATTGCTTCGCCGGGATGAATTTTGTTTTGAATTCCATCTAAGCCTGCCATTAACATGGCTGCGAATGCTAAATAAGGATTGGCCGTTGAATCCGGGAAACGCACTTCAATCCGACGACCTTTTGGATTAGAAATAAAAGGGATACGGATAGATGCAGAACGGTTACGCGCAGAATAAGCCAACATAACGGGGGCTTCAAAGCCTGGCACTAAACGTTTGTAGCTGTTAGTAGACGCGTTGGTGAAAGCGTTTAAAGCTTTTGCGTGTTTAATGATACCGCCGATATAATACAAGGCTGTTTCTGACAAACCGCCGTATAAATTACCCGAAAATAAGTTGACACCGTCTTTTGATAAAGATTGGTGAACGTGCATACCGCTACCGTTATCACCCACTAAAGGTTTCGGCATGAAAGTTGCGGTTTTGCCATAGGCATGGGCAATATTGGCAACAACGTATTTTAAACCTAACACTTCGTCAGCTTTTTTCACTAAGGTATTAAAGCGCACCCCAATTTCGCACTGACCTGCGGTTGCCACTTCGTGATGATGGACTTCAACTGTTTGTCCCATTTCTTCTAAAGTTGAACACATCGCAGAACGCATGTCTTGGAAAGAATCAACCGGAGGAACAGGAAAATAACCGCCTTTTACGCCCGGACGATGGCCAATATTACCGCCTTCATAGACTTTTTCAGAGTTCCAGCCGGCTTCTTGAGAGTCGATTTTATAGAACGAGCCTTCCATAGAAGATGCCCAACGCACGTCATCAAAAATGAAAAATTCATTTTCAGGACCAAATAATGCAGTATCGGCAATACCGGTTGATTTTAAATAGTTTTCCGCGCGTTTAGCAATAGAACGGGGATCGCGCACATAGCCTTGCATATCATTTGGTTCAATGATGTCGCAACGCAAAATTAATGTACTGTCTTCAAAAAAAGGATCCATCACAGCGGTAGAAGCGTCTGGCATTAAAATCATGTCCGATTCATTAATACCTTTCCAGCCTGCAATCGAAGAGCCATCAAACATTTTGCCTTCTTCAAACAAGTCTTCATTAACAACGCTTGCAGGGAAGGTGACATGTTGTTCTTTACCACGGGTATCACAAAAACGAAAATCCACAAATTTTACATCGTTTTCTTGAACCATTTTTAGAACGTTTTCTACTGACATTTATGTTGTCTCCAGAGGGTAATTAATCGTTATTATGTTGAAAAAACGCCTATAACATACCATTTTTTTAAATAGCTTAGCCACTAAAAAATAGTCCAGATAGATGTGCTATTTAAAAAAAATTTTTCTCATTTATGATAGAAAAAAAACTCAGTACGTTTGCGCGATTATGAAGCGTTACTTAACATTATTTGCACTATATTAGTGCGTTTGTCAGCCTTAAATTACAGTAAATGCTATAATTTTATGGTTGGCATGGTAAATGCACATTTTTTAATTAGTTTATTAGTTTTAATTTAAATTTTACAGGGGTATAGCCATGGATAACTTTTTACGTTGCCAGCATAAACTGGTTAATTATGTTATAGCGGGGGCTTTATTAGCTTGTAACCCTATCGCTCATGCGGAAGAAGCTAAAAAAGACTGGACTGATTCGAGCGGTTTATTAGAAGCTGCCGGTATTACTATCAATGACACCACGTTTATGAAAGATTTTGGCTTTACCGTAGGCGGGTGGGTAAACGCCAGTGTGTCTGCGAATATGAATGGCTCAAATGACCGTTTTAATGGCACGGTAACTTTTAATGATCGCACGGGCGAGGTACAACTTAATCAGTTAAATGTGTGGCTGCAAAAAGCTGTAAAAATCGGCGGCGATAAATTTGATTTCGGCGGACGCGTTGATTTTATGTATGGCACTGATGCTATTTTTACCCAAGCTTACGGTATACCTACCTTTGATCCCCACACTGGAGCTGCTACACGCTATCGCGGCAGTTGGGATTTGCAACTGACTAACCGGAAAAATAGATTTTACGGCATCGCCTTACCACAAGCCTATGCCCAGTTTAACTTGCCGTTTGGTAATGGCATTGATTTAAAAATTGGACATTTTTATACGCCACATGGTTACGAAGTAGTCACTGCACCGGATAATATGTTTATATCCCATGCTTATACCATGCAATATGGCGAACCTTTTACGCATACGGGTATTGTCGGCAATTACACATTTAATCCCAATTGGAATGTAATGCTGGGAGCTGTCACAGGCAGTAGCACGGGTGGCTGGGATGGCGTGTGGAATAAACAATTAGGCAACTGGGCATTTTTAGGCTCGGCAAAATGGACAAGTGATGATGCTGCAACCTCGCTCAGCGTTACTTCAACGCTCGGCAATCAATCCGAGAAAAATAATGCGTTTTGGGGACTGTATACTATCCTTGGTACGCATAACTTTACCGACAAATTGCATTATATATTCCAACACGACCATGGTTTTGCTAATAGCGTGATTACTGCCAATTCAATTGCTAGAGGGATTCCTACTGAAAATGCCAGTTGGTATGGTATTAACCAATATCTGCTTTATGACATCAAAGATAATTTAACTGTCGGCTTGCGTGCAGAATGGTTTAGAGATGCCAACGGTTTTCGGATTGCAGGACCGGGTCGTTGTGGTGCATCAACAAATTCCGATAGCAATGGCGCAGTTTCTTCTTATGGCTGCCCAGCCGGAGCGGCTTATCCGTTTG